>Ga0255777_10002134_pt1 | contig 17877 bp, 22 predicted proteins | sample 101ome_15_FD_179975 | JGI IMG/M metagenome (GOLD analysis project Ga0255777, IMG submission 179975) | Coastal salt marsh microbial communities from the Groves Creek Marsh, Skidaway Island, Georgia - 101402AT metaG (version 2) | ecosystem: Environmental > Aquatic > Marine > Intertidal zone >... | reverse complement strand
AGGACCTACCAAAGCAAGGATTTCTCCTTTATTTATCTGGAAATTGATATTATTTAATACTTTATCTTTCTCATCTCCATAAGAAAAAGATACATTGTCAAAAGATAATGAATTTTTTAAATCATTTACCTCTGCAGCATTATCAATATCTAGTATATCAGATTTAATATCCATTATTGCAAAGACTCTATCTGCAGATGCAAGTCCATTTTGCAATTCATTTACAACATTGGTTAAGTTTTTTAAAGGCTGAAATAAGCTAAAAAGTATAAGAATAAATCTTAAAAAATCTTCTGAGCTAATTGATTCAATAACTAATACATCTCTTGCGCCTACCCACAATAATAAGGCTGCAATAGTTGCACCAAATGTTTCTGAAACAGGAGATGAAATAAATCTTAACCTATCTCTCCTTAACATTAATTTATAATACTTTTGGGTTTCTTTAGCAAATCTATTGATTTCAAAACCCTTTGTAGCAAAAGCTTTTACAATTCTCATGGACCCAATTGTTTCAGCAATCATAGAAGTCATCCCAGCTAATTGAGCCTGACTTCTTGCAGATCTTCTTCGAATACTATGAGAAATACCAAAAACTATTATACCACTAACCGGTATAATGAAAAGTGCAATTAAAGCAAGTTTTGTACTTACAATAAATAGTAAACTCATTAAAATGATAATATTGATTGGCTCAACAAATAACTTTTGAAACATGATAGATAATGAGTTTCTCATATTATCAATATCATTTACCAAAACAGCAGTTAATTCTCCAGATTTATTTTTGTTAAAATAGGATAAAGAAAGATAATGGAAGTGGCTGTATAGCTTATTTCTCAAGTCACGTATTAACCGGTATTGAACAATTGAAAGGGTAATATTTTTTATGTACAGCGATATATTTTTTGCCGAAAAAACTACAATAAGTGCAACACACACTGCGGAAACTGTGCTAATGGCTGTATCTTTTAAAAGTAAGCTATTGGAAAATAACTTAAGCCTGTCATTCATTGTTAATTCACTCAAGCTTGAAAGTCGCTGATTTTCTACCAACATTTCATTGAAATCAATTAAGATATTATTAATCATTGTAGCAGTGATCCAAATGGATGCACTATTGAAAACAACAAAGAAAAAAGCTGCTAAAGTTGACAAAAAAAGAAATGGCCAATGAGCCAATACAAATCTAAATAATCTTTTTAGTGATGATTCTTTCATAAGATTCACTTATAAACCATTTTTGAATGAAGAATGTCAGCTTCAGTGAACTGTGCACCCAATACCTCAAATCCTAGTTTTTTATAAAAATCCACTACTGCTTCCTGTGCATGTAAATATATGGTTTTCTTTGAAGAAATTTGAGATAAAATAAAATTTACAACCTGTTTACCGATGCCCATCCCTCTGAATTCATGCAATACCGCAAATCGTTCTAACTTTATGCCAACGCTAGTTTCTCTCCATCTACCTGTTGCAACAGGCAAATCATTATGATAGCAAATGACATGATTAGATTCATCTTCATATTCGATTTCAATATCTATTGGAACATTTTGTTCTTCAACAAAAACCAATTTTCTGATATTGAGTATCTCTTCATATTCTTTATTAGTATTTACTAATTGTATTTTTAAATTCATTTTAACAATGTGGACAATATATAATGTTTAATCGTACACTAACAACAATTCTCGGAATTATTTGTTTGGTCACTTTTTCTTTCTCAGGTGATAAGTTTTCTTCATTCAGAGAACTAAAAAAAATATCAAATGGGATGTCAATAATACATGCAAGTGACAGTCAGGTTGGAATTATTGCAATTCATGGATTTTATCCTGCATATTGGATTGGCATTCATCATGAATGGGTTCAACCATTTAATTATCTTGTAGAAAATGATATTAATACTTTTTTTTATAAATATGATTGGAACGATTGCCCAAGCAGTGTAGCTATAGATTTTAATAAAGAGCTAAATGAATTAATAAATAAATATCCTGATATTACTCAATGGCAGGTTGTGGGACACAGTATGGGTGGAACAGTAGTATTATTTTCAATTCTGAATTCTGAATTAAATGAAGACATAATTTATAATACAGTTGCTACTGCTTTACATATGGATATTGATAAAGTTCCAATGACTATTAGAATGTCTATAGAAAAAAGATTTAAAAAATGTCCAGATAATTTAAATAGTTTTGATGAGGCATTTTCAAAAGGATTTAAAAATAAACTAGTTCAATGGAGAAATATTAAAGAATTTGACTCTCAGTTTAAGAAATATGATTTTGATCCTTACGATAAAGAAATTAAAAATTCAATTGTTGTGCAATTTCCTGATAGCTTAAATGGAGAGCGTGTAGGCCATACTTCGAGTTTATATTTTGCAATTTTAGAAATTGTCAACTAATTCAATAGAGACTGGACAATGATCAGAACCCATTACGTCTTCATGAATATCTGCATCGGCTACTGATTCTACAAAACCTTCATTCACAAAAAAATAGTCAATTCTCCATCCAATATTTCTTTGTCTTGCTCCAAAACGATACGTCCACCATGAATATCTTTCAGGCTCTTCGTGAAATAATCTAAATGTGTCAACATACCCGTTTTCAACATATTCATCTAACTGTGCTCTTTCTACAGGCATAAAACCAGAATTTTTTTCATTTGCTTTTGGATTGGCAAGATCAATCGGAAAGTGAGCAGTATTCCAATCTCCCGCAACTACTACATTAGTTCCAGACTCTACTTGCTCATTCAATATTACTAATAAATCGTCATAAAAATCTAATTTGTACTGTAATCTGTGCTCATCTTTTTGTCCATTCGGAAAATAAATGTTATATAATAAAAAATTTTCAAATTCTGTAATTAATACTCTTCCTTCCCTATCATATTTCTCAATCCCCAATCCATATTGAATATCAAGTGGTTCATGTTTGCAAAATGTTGCGACTCCACTATAACCTTTTCTGACTCCGGAATGCCAATATCCATGGTATCCGTGAATATTTTGAAGTGATTCAGGTAATTGATCAAAATTTGCTTTTGTTTCTTGAATGCAAAGGATATCTGGAGATGTACTATCGACCCAATTAAGAAATCCTTTTTTTTCTATTGCTCTAACACCATTTACATTCCATGAAAAAAGTCTCATTACCTTAATTACTCCTTTAATTTTTAAAATATATTAATAAATTTAGCCATGAATTTTAAAGAAGATTTTAAAAAAGTTATTGAAGAAAACAAGATTGTACTTTTTATGAAAGGAACAAAAGAAATGCCAGTATGTGGTTTTTCTAAAACTGTGGTTAGCGTTCTAAATCACTACGGGGTTGACTTTCATGATGTTAATATTCTTGGACACGAAGATATGAGACCAGCATTAGCTGAATTATCAGGATGGCCAACCTTTCCACAACTATTTGTTAATGGAAAATTACTTGGCGGTTGCGATATCACTGTAGAAATGCACGAGAATGGTCAACTTTTAGATGCTCTAGATGTTTAAATAAAGTCTATTGTAATAATAATATCTTAGTTCTATATTTTCTACGTTTTTGGCCCGTTCGTCTAGTGGTTAGGACTCATGGTTTTCATCCATGCAACAGGGGTTCGATCCCCCTACGGGCTGCTTCCCTTTTTAAAAATAGTATTTGTAAAATAATAGTTTTGTAAAAAATAAACCGACCAGTCGGTTTTTTCTTGTTTTTTTCAAATTCTTGTATTTAAATTATTATGTCAATATGAGTTAGTTAGGGCGGGGGAAATCCTTGATTGGTTCATACATAACGTATTTATATCTCAATTCTAAACAATACAATATACCTACTATCTCCCGCCTTATTTCATTTCAAGAGAATTCTGCATTGATTTAGTGGATTAGTTAAGAAATTGAGCTAGCAAGCAGTGAAAATGGTGCACGCCCTGCTCTCTAGTTGGTGAATATCTTCCTGATTTATAAAATGATGATTGAATACCTTTATTAACATTTTCAACAATAAATTCATCTTCTCTCTCAACTTTATCAATATCATTGCCAGCGCCCTTATGAAGCTTTGAATCATCAAAAACATATGTTAAAAAAGAAACTTTAGTTTTATTAATAGACAGGGGTTTAACAATATTGATTGAAAGTCCCCAAGGATAAAAATTGAACATCATATTTGGGAAAACCCAATAATAATAAGCTGCAATATTTTTTCCATAATCAATATGGTCTTTTGGAAAATCAAAAACTTCATTTGATTCATCTGAAAAACCTATTTGAAGGTTACAATAATCATAAAGAACTGTTTTATAATTACTGTAATCTAAAACCTTGTTTAATCCTTCATGAACAAATGGAATATGAAATCCTTCTAAGTAATTATCGCAATACAATGCCCAATGGCAATTAACTAGATAGTCTTTTGATAAATTTGCGTCAAATGAAAATTGATCTAAAGGTAAAAATCCAATCCTTTCATTCATAACATCTAATACGCTTTTGAATTCAAATGCAGGATTCATACCAACAAATAAAAAGGGTCCCCACTCTTCTAAAGGGAAACTATTCAGGTTGTCATTTTCTGATGGGAAATTTTTAGTTTGGTCAAATTCAGGCATTGATTTAAAAGTACCGTCTAAATCAAATGCTCTTCCATGGTAACAGCAAGTTAATTTTTTAGATTTCCCAGGTCCAAGTGCAACAATATTTCCCCTATGAGAACAGACATTTGAAAGACAATGAATCATGCTGTTATCATCTCTGGTAACCACGATAGGCTCTGTCAAAAAACCGTCAAGTATTGTCTGAGGCATAAATGAATTATTAAGCTTGATTTGTGAATTATCTCCAATAAACTGCCATGATTTAAGAAAAATATTCTGCTTAATTTTTTCAAAAACATTCGAATCTCTATAGAATAATGACGGCAATGTTTCAGCAACAGAAATATCAGAATGAATCTTAAATGATTGAGCCATATTTAAATAAAGTTATATTAAAACAAAAAACCAAATCTCAAGCCTAGGTGCGTAGTGCCATATTTATTTGCTATACTAGGCTCAATGAAAGGTTGGCCTGCAGATGTATTATTTAAAATAAATGGGAGAGCAATTTCAAAATATGTACTTTGAAGCTTAAATGAGTCTGTCTCAACAACAGCATTCGAACCATCTTCAACGAGATTAGAAGAATTATAGATGTTCTTCTCACTACTAACACTAAGCTTTAACCTTGGAATCATATAAAAACTAGCATTAGTTTCGATTTCTTTGTAAGCCCCAAACTCAAAAGCATAAAACTTTCCATAAAAATCTTGATCTAAAAATTTCAAAGCATCACTGCTATAATTTTTTGTTCCATATCTAAAACCTAGAGATAGATTGATAGGAAGATCTTGTTCAAAAAAAGTTTGACTCTCATTCAAATAGTATGTCAAGCCAAATGTAAAAGTTTTATCACCAACGTTTGCATTTTCAGATCTAAAATTTTTTGTAAAATTAAAATTTTCGTCTTCAGAATTAGATTCTCCATCTAACAAATTAAAACTATACTCATCTTTTTTATTATTGAGAGAATAACCGTATGCTAAATCGATACCAACTGTACCATTATAAATATATCCAACTCCAATTGCATTTTCATAACTATCTCTAAGAAATTTACCTTCACCAAAAAAATCAACATTTTGATCATGTTTAAATGAAACTGAAAGTCCAGAAAACCCTTCTGGGACTATATGTGTCTGCGCAGATATAAAAGAAAGAGATGTAAATAAAACTATTAATATTTTTTTCATCGGAAAAATTTACTCAATGAAAGGGGTTTTTAGAATTTATTTTTTATTTTTTTCAATCAAATCGACTAGTTTGTCAAAAATAATCTCAGTATTTCTTGGAGCACCAATAATAATGTCTCTTATAATACCATCTTTATCAACAATAAAGTGTCCAGGAGATACTGGCGTAAAGTCATACATCAACGATCTTGATATTGAGCCATGTTCATAGATGAATTCTGTATTTTTAAGAAAAGATTTAATATCTGGAACTGTATCAAAACTGAGAGCTAAAAATTGAACGTCTTCATTTTGATATTGATTCACTAAGTCATTTAAATACGGCATTTCAATGATACAAGGCCCACAATTTATATACCAAAAGTTTATGACCAATAATTTGCCTTTATAATCTGAAAAAGATTTTACACTCCCATCAATCATTTGTAAAAAATCACCATCAGGCAGTGGTTTATCCTTCCACTGATCATTAATTCTCTTGTTAAGAACTGCTCCTTGTCCCCCTGATCTTCTGAGCTTATTCTCTTCAATGAGATTTTCTATAGTATCATCGGGAACAAATCCTCTCAAATCCTCATAATCTTGAAATAAAATGTATTCAGTATTATTGTTATCTTGATCATATCTTCTAAGTGCTTGAATATTGTCCATATATTGAACCAGACTATCTTTTTGAGCATCAGTCAGTATATTCCCCTGGGCATCTTTAAACACTATACCATTGGTTATGTTTTGCACTTGCTGAGCGTCTTCTTTTACAGATTCCAGTGCTGAACTGCTTTGAGATTGGGCTGGCTTAATGTCTTTATCTGATACTTCACTTTGGCAAGCTAATAAAAATAGTATTATTGTGATTTGTAAAATTCTCATTTCTGTCGATTCAAATATAGTTTTAATATAAACAAAGCTGAAATAACAATACATAGAACACAAAACCAGAGAAATATTGCTTCAAAATTCTCTTTTAACCAAAGAGCTGTCCCAGATAATTCTTCTATTTTAATTGAAAACATAGTACTTTTGCACGCAAATTTAAGAAAAAATATGATAAAAACATTATTAACTAACAATATGGGACTAATTGTCTTTTTAACAATAGGAATTGTATTTCTATTAATTGGTTTAACTGCAAATAATGCGAATGACTCAATTAAAAAGAAAAAAGCAATTGCTAGCTTTTATGATCTTAAGGCAACTTCAATTGAAGGCGAAGAAATATCATTTGATCAATTCAAAGGTAAGAAAGTTCTAATTGTAAACACTGCATCAAGTTGTGGCTACACTTATCAATACGAAGGTCTACAAAAACTACATACTTTGTATGGAAAAGATGTAGTTGTACTAGGATTTCCTGCTAATGATTTTCTTTTTCAAGAAAGAGGTTCAGATGCTGATATTGCTGATTTCTGTGAAAAAAACTATGGTGTTACCTTTCAAATGTTTTCAAAAATTACTACTAAGGGAAGAAATCAAAGTCCGGTTTATTCTTGGTTAACCAATAAAGATTTGAATGGGTGGAATGAAAAAAAGCCTACTTGGAATTTTTGCAAATATCTTGTCGATGAAAATGGTGATTTAATTGCTTTTTTTGATAAAACTGTTAAACCGCTATCAAAAGAAATTACTAGTTTATTTTAAGCATACATCATTATTAGGCTAATCGCCATAATAATCATACCTATAGTAACACCAATAATGGCATCACTTGGCTCACCATAATCCTTTGCAACAGGTAATAATTCATTGAGTGCTACATAAACCATAATTCCTGCACATAATGCAAACGAGATTCCAAATAATGCTTCATTAAAAACAGTCTTAAATATTAAGAATCCAATTAATGCTCCCAATGGTTCAGCCAACCCAGATAAGAATGAGATATAAAATGCTTTTCTTTTACTTCGCGTTGCATAGTAAATAGGAACTGAAACAGCTATACCTTCAGGAATATTATGAACAGCTATTGCAGTAGCTAATGTAAATCCAATAGCTGGATCATAAACAGTAGCTGTAAAAGTAGCAAAACCTTCTGGAAAATTATGAATTGCTAAAGCAATTGCAGAAAATACTCCAGCTTTTATAAGAACTGATTCATTTTCATCTTCAGATCGAGCTATAAAATCAGCAATGGATTGATGGTCAAATAGTTGATCAATTAATAGCATTAATAATAATCCGACGACAAATCCAGTTACACTGATTAGTTTTCCAAAAGTTAATCCATATATACCTGCTAAGGATTCAAATGATAATTGCATCATTTCGATAAAAGACACATAAATCATAATTCCTGCTGCTAAACCAAGGGCTATTGCTAAAAATCGCTTATTAGAAAATTTAGTGAATAGCGCTATACCACTTCCAATCCCTGTACTTAACCCTGCAAACGTTGCTAAAGCAAACCCTAGATATATATTATTTAATTCCATAATATTACTAATGTTCAATATAGCAAAGATATTAATATCAGCACTAATTATATTTGCCGCATCTGAGATTGGAAAAAGAGACTCTCTTTTAGGAGCTATCATTGTATCTCTTCCAATGATTTCTTTGATAACAATTTCATGGATCTATTTTGAAACTAGGGATGTAGATAAAATAATTGATTTTTCTTACGGAGTATTTGCAATGATTATGCCTTCGTTATCATTTTTCATAACATTGCCATATTTTTTAAAAAGAATCAATTTTATTCCAAGTATGTTTCTTTCAATTTCAATCATGGTAGTATTATATTTTGCTTTAAGCATGTTATATAAAAAAATTGGAGTAGAAATTTAAAATGAAAACATTAATAATCTTATTCTTGATCTTTGCAAGTTTTTTAAAAGGAGCTGACACGATGAAAACTGTTGAATCAGTTGATTTAGAAAAATTTATGGGTAAATGGTTTGTGATTGCCTTGGTGCCTAATATGATTGAAAAAGGGGCTACAAATTCTTCAGATACTTACGTTCTAAATAAAGATGGTACTATAGATATAACCTATGATGCCATTAAAGATGGTCAAGCAAGACAAATTAAGCAAAAAGGTACTGTGATTAATAAAGCTTCAAATGCAGAATGGACCATTCAAATGAGAAAACCATTTATTCCATTTATGAAATTCCCATTCAAGATTGTTTATGTTGATGATAATTATGAATATATGGCTGTTGGTTATCCTAAAAACTCTATGGGCTGGATTATGGGAAGAACATCAAAAATAACAGATGAAGAATACAATAAAATTATGACATCCTTAGAAGAGCTAGGCTACCAAAAAGAACAATTTGAATTTGTTCAACACAACTAATGTTGATGCTCAATTCCTAAAAAACTAAACATAAAATATAATATTCCTACTGCGATAATTAGAATTGCTGCAACTATGTTTGTATTAAATTTTTTATTAACAGAGTTTAATTGACTAACAAATCTATCTTTAAATAATAAGAATAAAGTCATAATTCCTATCAATGTCAAAGCGATTCCTAACACATAGATAAAAATGGATGAGTATAGTGTAATTAAATCATCTTGAAATTGATTTGCTGCAATAAGCAATACCGCTATAGCAGAAGGACAAGGGATCGATCCTGCCACTAACCCAGTAATGAATGGGCTTGCATATTTGGTATCATTAAAATGAAAATGCATTGGATCATTACAATCTTCTTCATTTTCATGTCTTGTTTCTTTCAGAGATCTCATTAATAGATAGATACCAAGACATATAATTAACACAGGTCCTATATAACCCAACATTGGGAACTTATCTCCACCTGCTTTAAACAAAAAAGCAATTAAAGAAAATAAAAGAAAGTGTGTAATTATAAGTCCGATAATGATTTTTAATGAGCCAGAAAATCGCAACGAGCCTCCACTTAAATATGCTAAGATTAGCGTCTTTCCGTGACCAGGCTCAAGTGCATGAAACATACCTAAGATAAAAATAACAGAATAAGTGAAATTGTTATTTAGAATTAATTCTAAGCTTTCAATAAGTTCATACATACTTAAATTTAATCTTTTCTTGGAACAGGGTCGTACCCTTTCTCGCCCCATGGATGACATTTCAAAATTCTCTTTATCGATAAATAAAGCCCTTTAAATAAACCCCATGTTTTTAAAGAATCCATGCAATATGCAGAACATGTAGGTTGAAACCTACAATTAGATCCTAGTAATGGTGAAATAAGTGTTTGATAAAATTTTATTATTACAATAAAAGGGAAGATTAAAATTTTATTCATCTTTTTTAAAATCTTTATAGAGCATACTAGTTTGAATATCTTTATTCCCTTGATACTTTCCACTCTTGTAAGGATCTACATCACCTTCTACCGAGTGATAAAAAATTTGACAAATTTCAACAGAAGGATAAATTTTAATTGGTTGAACACAAAAAATCTCTAAAGTCCAATAACCTTTAAACCCAACATCACCAAATCCTGCTGTTACATGAACAAAGAGTCCTAACCTACCAACAGAGGATCTTCCTTCCAGCATTGGTACTAAATTATGCGTCTCAGTATATTCTATAGTCCTTCCTAAATATAACTTTCTGCTTTCAAGTAATAATCCATCCTCTGGTATAATAATTTTCTTAGCAGCATTATCTTCTTTCATATCTAGAGGACTTTTTTCATAAACCATTAACTCATTGTGGAGTCTTAAGTTGTAACTATTAGGATTGATCTGATTTTCATTGAAAGGTTCAATGATGATATCTTGATCTTTACGTTTAAGAATTTCTTTTCCTGATAAAATCATAGTTTGTATTCGAGGTTATATAATTTTTTTTAGGTTACAAAGTATTTTTTGTATCTTTCTATATGGATTTCCTATCATGGTGGCAAACTTTACCTTCAAAAATGGATCCGGTACTAATTTCAATTGGTCCCTTAACTATTTATTGGTATTCAACAATGTATCTTGTTGCTTTTGGCGTGGTGTATATTCTCTGTAGTAAAAAAATTAAGGAAAATAAGTTTAATAAAATTAATCTAGAACAATTTGAAGATTTGTTATCTTGGTGTTTTATTGGATTATTAATTGGAGCAAGATTTGGATATGTTATTTTTTATAATTTTGAATATTACCTTTCCAACCCATTAGAAATTCTTCTTCCTTTCAAATATTATAATGGTAATTGGATATTTACTGGAATTGCAGGTATGTCCTACCATGGAGGGGTGATCGGAGTAGTAACTGCAATATGGCTTTTTAGCAGAAAAGTAAAATTGCATTTATTTGAATTAGCAGACTTTTTGACTGCTGCTATTCCTTTGGGCTATTTTTTTGGTAGAATTGGAAACTTTATTAATGGAGAACTGTACGGCAGAACAACTGAAGTATCTATAGGAATGTATTTCCCAAATGCGGCAGATAATGTGTTGCGTCACCCATCTCAATTATATGAGGCCTTATTTGAAGGAATTATTCTTTATTATGTTATTAACTCATTTAATAAACATAATAAACTTGGATTTAATAGTGGTACGTATGTATTTGGCTATGGGTTTGTACGATTTTTTATTGAATATTTTAGAGAACCTGATGCTCACTTAGGATTTATTCTTTTTGATCTAAGTATGGGTCAACTTCTATGTATAGCGATGATGCTGAGCGGAATATACATCTGGTATGTTGGCAATCAAGAAACTGCTAAAGCTCAAACTTAAACGCAGGCTCTTCAACAGTCATAGTAGAAGACTGAACATTCTTTGTTCCATAAACATTCATGATGTTTTGTTGCTTTTCATACATATCCATAAATATTGTATTAAATACAGCAACATTAGATGGTGAATTAAATTTATCAATCTCTAGAAAAAATAAAGTGAAATCTCCATCAATTTTTTTTCCAAGATATCTCCAGTAATGATCTTGTATAATAAAATTATCTGAAAGATAATCTATGATAAAATCGTCAATATTTTTGTTTTCACGCTCAGAACCTAGATTGGCTAAATTAAAATCAGCTTTCTTTAGTAACGCTTCTATATCATGTGTAAACGTTTGAATAGTTATCTCTAAACTTTTTTGATTATCGCTTAAGCGCACCTCGGTTGTAGTTAAAAAAAACTGGTGGCTAAAAACTACCGAGTGTAATAAAATTATTTGAAAAAATAATTTATACATTATTTAGTCGTCCTGATATTACTTGGAATCGCTTTGTTTGGCTCTCTGCATTGGATTTGATCCACCATACCATGATGAACTATCATACTTATAGATATCAAATAAAGTTGGCTCATTCTTTGGTGGCCAATGATTATTGTCTCTGAATGTATCGGCAGTTTCTCTAAAAGGATCCAATGTAAAGCTTACAACCTTCTTTTCAGTTTTAAATACCTTTGATACTTCTGGTCTATTAAATCTCCAAATTTCTACAGGTATTCTAACAACATCAGTTGATCCATCTTCAAATGTCATTTCAATAATCAACGGCATCACAAGTCCGCCAATGTTCTTGAATGTAATCTTGTAGAAGTGATCATTTCTTTTAGCTAATCTTCTTTCATTATCAGACAACTCATCTAGTAATTCTTCATACTGGCTTTTTCCACTCATTTTTTCCATGATCTTAGCTTTCATTTCATCTGAAAGATCAGCATCATTTAACATTGTTTCATATCTTCTGCGTTCACTCGCATCGGTGATATCAGCAAACTCATCATAAGAGTCATAAAAGTCTCTTGTTTTAGGATCTCTATCTGTCACTGTTTGCTTAATATCCTTCTCGTCCAACATTGCAGCATAATATTTTTTGTCTTCTTTGTCTTTCTTTTCAGCTGCTCTTTTTTTGGTTGGATCGATTTCTAATTGGAACCATTCAACTTCTTCAATAGATAAATCTACATGGTCATTAGTGAAAAACCACCCTCTCCAAAACCAGTCTAAATCTACACCAGATGCATTTTCCATAATTCGGAAAAAGTCAGATGGTGTTGGATGCTTAAACATCCAAGTTTTTGAATATTCTTTAAACGCGAAATCGAATAATTCTCTACCCATAATAGTATCTCTTAAGATATTTAATGCAACAGTAGGTTTACCATACGCGTTTGCACCAAATTGATAAATGGATTCAGAATTTGTCATTATCGGCATTATGTTAGATTTATCTCCTCGCATGTATCGTACGATATAGTCTTGATTGTTTCTAGGATGAAATAACTCTGAGTCCCATGCCCTTCCTGCCAAATCATCCATGAAAGAATTAAGACCTTCATCCATCCATGTCCATTGTCTTTCATCTGAATTGACAATCATTGGAAACCAGAAGTGTCCAACCTCATGTATAATTACTCCAATTAATCCTCTTTTAGTTCTTTCAGAATATGTACCATCTTCTTCTGGTCGATATCCATTAAATGAAACCATTGGATACTCCATTCCCATACGATCAATATGAGCTGAAATAGCAACAGGATATGGATAATCAAATGTATACTTTGAATAAAAATCAACAGTGTGTGCTACTGCTTTGGTTGAATATTGACCCCATAGAGGATTTGCTTCATTGGGATAGTAGGACATAGCCATTACCGTATTATCACCTACCTGCACACCCATGGCATCCCATATATATCTTCTTGAAGCAGCAAATGCATAGTCTCTTACATTTTCTGCTTTAAAGTGCCACGTTTTTTGTCTACTTGTTTTTGTTTCAAGATTTTCTAATGCTTCATCCACTGTAACAATTAACACTGGTTCTTTGGATTTCTTTGCTTTTTCAAGTCTATTAATTTGTTCATCAGTAAGCACTTCGTCTGGGTTCTGTAATGCTCCGGTAGCGCCAACAACAAAATCTTCAGGTACAGTAATTTTTACATCATAATCACCAAAAATCAATGTGAATTCACCTCTACCAAGGAATTGTTTATTTTGCCAACCATATACATCATTATACATACACATTCTTGGAAAGAATTGTGCTATAGTATAGATGTAGTTATCGTCATCCTCAAAATATTCATATCCGGATCTTCCACCGTCTCTTATATGATCATTAATATTATACCACCATTTAATTTTAAAAGTATAAGTATCTCCAGATTGAATTGGTTCAGGAACATCAATACGCATCATGGTTTTATTGATTGTGTATGGAACATTTTTATTTTTTTCATCTTTTACATACTGAATTTTGAAACCGCCATCAAAATCACGATAAAAGTTTTCTAATGTTCTGGACGAGACAGAATTTCCAATGACCATTTTCTCATTTCCTCTTTGGGCTGAAAGGTCACCAGTAGATTGAATCTTGTAGGAGTCTGAATCTAAGGCTCTCACATTTTGTGTTAGTTCCATCCATAAATAGTTCAATGCATCAGGAGAGTTATTGTAAAACGTAACTGTTTCTTCTCCATAAAGTCGTTGCTTGTTGTCATCAATTCTTAATTTCATATCATAATCTGCTCTAACTTGCCAGTATTCATGTCCCGGATACCCAGCAGCAGTACGATAGGTATTTGGTGTTGTGATATCTTCATTTAATTGTTTAAAACGATCTAAATTGATTTGATATGAGTTAAAATGTCTATTCTCTTCAAGCTCAACATTATCTTGAGCAAAAATCATTGAAAATAAACAAACAATTATTGCGGTTTTTTTATACATATTTATATCTCCTAAAATTGCGTTGACTAACAATGTAAGTATCAAATAATGATGTTGTAAATAAAAAAAAGATGTTATCTTTATTACGTTAAGGAGATAATTATGGTTAAAAAAATACTTTTTATTCAAAATAGAACTGGAATTAAGCGTTCTAATTTCTTTGATCACTGGGAAAATATCCATGCACCTCACATGGTAAATGTTCTTAAACCGCAAAAATATATTCTGACATTTTTTGAAGAAGATATTGAAAATGGCTGCTGTGGAATGGCAGAGCTTTGGTTTAATTCAGAGTCAGAGTATCAAGAAGCAATGGAACGCAGAAAAACAGAATATGGTTCTTCAGATAATTGGCATGATGTGGCTAAAGCCTGGCCAGATCCTGATCGCTATGAATACACCGGAAGAGAAATCAAAATCGTTGATAATACTTAGGAAATGAAAACTAAACAAATCTACCTAATAGCTATGGGTGGTTTTTTTGTATTTTATATTTCACTCATGTTAAGACAACCTTCGTTTACTTTCCAAGAAGGTGATATATTTTTTCAAGATTTAGATTGTGGACCACCATGTGACGCCATTGAAGCAGTGACCCAAGGTTATATGGGATCTAATTTATCGCATTGCGCAATTATAACAGAAGTTGGACCTAATCTTAAAACTACTAAATTAGCTGAGGCTATAGGAGAAACTGTTACCGAAACCACTTTGGAAGAATTCTTAAATAGAAGCAATAAAGTACTTGTTGGAAGACTGAAAAAGGAACATCAACCATTAATTCCAACAGTACTTAATTATATTAATGACAATTTACTGGGTAAGCCGTATGACTTTATTTATGATATCACTGATGATACTTATTATTGCTCAGAAATAATCTATGAAGGATTACAGGCAGCAGATGAAAATCAGCAAATTATGGCATTAAATCCTATGACATTCAATCAACCAGGGACCAATACTCCTTTTGTACATTGGGTTGAATATTACAATGAATTAAATCATGAAATTCCGGAGGGTGAACTTGGATTAAATCCAGGAGGAATGTCTAGATCGGACGGATTAGATATTATTTATATGTTTGAAAAACCATCAGGATACCAAGAGTAATGTCTCCAAATTATCCAGAATTTTTAACCCACCATTATATTATTTCAATAATCATGCTTTTCGTATGGATAGGAGTTTATCTCTTTGGAAAAAGAGCTTCAGAAGATCAAATAAAATGGTTTACCGTCTTCCTTATTACTATCTCTATTGTTCAGGAAATTGCTGATTATATCATCAGACTTCAAGGTGCTGAAGCTGGATTATATGAATTTAAATGGATTAAAGAAATGCCGCTACAACCCTGTCATTTTGCTTATTTAGCGAGCATAATTGCAATGTGGAAAAAGAATATTCACTGTTTTTATATTGCCTACTTCTTTGGGATGTCTGGTGCATTTCTAGGTATATTAACTCCAGGAGGGGGTATCTACAGTGTAGCCACTAATCTGACACAACATTTTCAACACTCATTTATTATTTTAAACTTAGCATGGTGTATAGGTGCATTAAACATGCGTGCTACAAAACGATCCATACTATTTGCCTTATTTGTATTGAATTTGCTCGTTATACCAATTGGGACTTATAATTATTTTACTGGAGAGAACTTTTTCTTTCTAAGAGAAGCTCCGGTAACTTTAGTATATAATCCCTTACTTCCAGTTACAACTTGGCCTTGGTATATCTTATGGATTGAAATGATTTTTATCCCTTATTGTTATCTTTTTTATTTACCAATTCGAGAAGATTAATTTGTAGATATAAGATCATGGAGATGCTCATAGAGCATAACCATTGCCAACGTATCAAGTTCACAATAATGTAGTAACGCTTTCCTTAAAGCAATTTCTTCTTTTTCACTTATATCAGAAAACTGTAATACTTGAAAAGCCTTCATAGCAGCTCCGCCGTCTTTTAAAGTATCTTTTTTTGTTTCATGTATTTTTTAATTTGGAGTACATATTTAAATACGCACATTGATCACATTTATTACGTTCTTTACCTTTAAGCGCATAATAATCTTGTTTGGGAGGTTCTGGACTTTTTAAACATTCATACATTGCATCAATTGTAGGCTCAATCCAATCTAGTTCACATTCAACAGGAATTGCTGAGCGCCTAAAACGCATTAATGAGTAGTCTTCATGATGTTGTAAATGCTTATCTTGGACTGCATTGTAATAAACTAGATAGGCTGTATTATCTACTGAAAATCCTTTTTGAAGAAATAACCAATTATACCATTCAAGCTGAATTTTCAGTCCCGCACTAAATGGCACTTCATCGAATGTATTTAAATCCTGATGTTTTGTAGTAGATTTAAAATCAATAATAACCAATTCTTCATCATTATTTATCATCACATCATCAATAATACCACATAATAACCAATTGTACTTTTCATAAAGATAGGTTGCTCCAATGTAAGATTTCATATCATCTCTCCATCGTTGTACTGTTGAGAAATCCTCAGGATTGTATGGTTTTAAATCTAAATTACTATGTGTAAATACTGGATGAATCCTATCATGCGATCTACAATAGTCCATATCATTTTTTACACAAGCATCTACCAAATTATTAAGAGATAGAGGAAAAGATCCAGGCTCTCTAAATCCATACTTCATGACAAAATAAAAACATCTTGGGCACTTTAGAAATAAATCTACTTTGGATCGGCTCACAAAAAAAGGAGTTTTGTTATTTTCTTTAAAGCGAGTGCGCACTGTGTCAATTTGATTGTCTCCAATACTAATTTTTCTTTTTTTGATTTTCCAAAACTCACCAGCAGTTCTAGGATTGTAATTATTTCCGCTATTTTGTTGCTGTAGATGTAAAACTTCAGCTGGATTATATTTTTTACTACTCATGTTCGAGCCTCATTATTCTGACTATTATCAAGAAAATTAAAGCTAATCAACCTCTAATGGATCAAAATCTCCTGACCATGCAAGACATTTTTGTTCATCAATTGCTATATTTGAAATGATAGTCATATCATCAACCGAAATTTCAAAATGATCTATGCTTAAATTTTCTTTAAGCCTATCATATTTGACAGATTTTGGTAACACAGGATAGCCAAGTTGAATTGCCCATTTGAGAAATAATTGCGGGACTGTAACTCCATACTTATTTGCAATATCTTCACAAGGCATCGCTCCGCTTTTCATATCTTCTGGCTTTCCATTCCATCGTGAACCTTCTCTCCAATTAGGAATAGGTGCCAATGTGGAATAGGCAATAGGAAGAATTTCATTCTTGTCCATAAATTCTGCTAAGGGCTTTGAAACTACATGCCATGGATGAATTTCAATCTGATTAGCTGATGGCATTTCAATGCCTGCATCTTCAATTTCTTTTATGTGATGTACATTATAATTTGAAACACCTATATGTTTGACTTTTCCTT
>Ga0255777_10002128_pt1 | contig 17911 bp, 14 predicted proteins | sample 101ome_15_FD_179975 | JGI IMG/M metagenome (GOLD analysis project Ga0255777, IMG submission 179975) | Coastal salt marsh microbial communities from the Groves Creek Marsh, Skidaway Island, Georgia - 101402AT metaG (version 2) | ecosystem: Environmental > Aquatic > Marine > Intertidal zone >... | reverse complement strand
ACTCCCCGTCCGAGAGGTTCGCGTCTGAAATCTTCCTCGGCGTCACTATCGCTACCGTTGACGCCGTCGCACCTGGTGCCCGCGCGAGTCCTTGGACGCGCCTCCCGGCGAGCCCACGCCGCGCGCGCCCTTCGCCGCCGCGACGGTGGTTTCCTCGGTCGGCGTCCGCGACGGCGGGTCCCTGTCGGTGATTCGCGGTTCCAACGGCCGCGCGCATTCTTCTGAGGATGACGAATGCGCGGGTGGATGCGTCACACGCCGCCGCGATTGGAATTTCGGTTTCGGTTTCGGCGATGATGCGGCGAGGGGTTTCGGCGATGGCGCGGGCGATGCTCGCGACGAAGGGCGACGCGACGACGACGCGGACGATCGGAACGAGCGTCGCGCGCGAGGCGAAAGCGGCGGTCGCCAAGGGGAAAGGTGGCAAGGCGGGTAAAGGTAACGAGTGAATGGTTTTTTTTAATGAATCGGGTTCGATTCGCGACGGACGGACGGACGGACGGACGCGTGAACGGTGGTGATCACGACGACGTGAGTGTGTGATTGATGACTGACGGTTCGATTTCGGGTTTATTTTTTTGTCGTGGACGCAGAGGGCGGCGAAGGCGGCGCCGCGAGGGCGAAAGGACGAGCGAGCGAGACGCACGCGACGGGGTTAAACTATTTAAAGACGGGTTCGGATCCAGAGTTGGGGCCGGATGATGCGTATCCGGATTGGTTGTACACGCTGTTGGAGCCAAAGGAGAGTTTAGGGGGTTACGAGCGGAGGATCGCGGCGTTGAAGGAGGAAGGTTTGGACTGGCAAACCGAGTTTTCAGCCGAGGACGCGGCGAGGTATCGAAAATTGGAGAGATTGGCGAGGATGAAGGCGAACAACGCGCTTCGCGCGAAAAAGTGAGCGGCACGTGGTGCGCATAGTTTGATTGATGAGATTGTTGTTTGTTTTGTAACGAGAAGGTTTTTACATGGTAGCGAAGACGATTGATTTTAGGCGGACGCCGGCACCGCCTCGGGCGCGGCTTGATCCGCAATGGCAGTTTCTTCAAACTGGTGCGCGTGTTCGGCGACGAGCTTTTCCCACTTGAGCTTGTCATATTCCTCAGGAGTTAAGAAGTCCGGGTCCGCGTACGAACGCCAGCTCCACATGTGGCACTCGCAACAGATTGTTTCCGACTCGAACTTCTTCTTCCCGCGACACCAAGTCTGAGTAAAGTGATGCTCCTTGGTGTTCATGGACCCACACGACAGGCACTCGGGAAACCTCTCGTTCTGCTTCCATCTCGAAATCCACTCGTCCACGGTCATGATTTTCATACCAGCTCCGACGGATGGGTTAATTTCCACGGGGTCGCCTGTCGCGTCCGACGAGACGCGTCCGCGTCGAATCAGTCAGGTTAGTCAGTCTATACAACGCATCGATCGCGAACGCATCCACGGCACAGAACGAAGATTTAAAAGCGCGCGCACCATTCATAATTTTGCGCCACTCGGTCGTGTGCACGAGCGCCTTGGGATTCGCGTTCACATCCGTGTAAATCTCTGCTCGAAGATTCTCAGCGTACGCGTGCGTCATGTCGGGCTCCTCCTCTTCCTTTCCATCCTTTCCCGCTCCGTCCGCAGTCGCGGGCGACGCTTTCACGAGCGAGTCTTCGTCTTTGTTCTTCTTTTTCGACTTGGATTTGGACTTTTTCGGCGCCATCTCGTCCGTCTCGCGCGCGCGCGTGTGTGGTCACGCCGTCTCGTAACGCTAAAAAAAACGCTCGGAAAATGACGATCAAACCGCACAACCACCGCTCGAGCTAACTAGGCTATAATGTTACAACAGGCTAGACGCGCCGCTCTCATCTTTGAAGGAAGCGAGCCTACTGAACTCATCGCGAGTGGTTGATAAATAAATCACCGAGGCGAGCGTGCAGGGGACCAGATACACCAAAGCGGGCTGACCTTCGCCCGTGACGAGATTGGCGGCGATTGCTAAAAGCAACCCGGCGACGTAGGCGGAGAGCGAAGAGCTGAAAAACGCACGACCACTCATGCTCGATGGGATGGACATGGCGTCCTCGCTGATGTCCTCCGCAGAGTCGTAAGCGAGCACGGCGGCGTCGCCGGCTCTTTTCCCGATACCACTCTTGTATCCATCATTCTCGATGTCGTCCGCGTCCGACGCCGGCTGCTCGCCGGATTCAACCAACGCGCGTTCGGTTTCAAATATATCCATGAACGCGCCGGCGGCAGCGGAAGCTCGTGCGCGCAAATCTGTCGATCGGAACGCGTCGTACCGAAGCATCAACGCACACAAGAGACCGGGAACGGCGATGTCTCCCAGACCGAGAAGGCTAAAGGGAAACGCGTCGATGGGCGCCGGGTTGAGCACGTCCTCGAAACGAGGGAAGAGCAATCGAAACGGCCCGTTAAAAGACTGATTCGTCGCCACAGACATCATCACATTTTGCCCCACTACGGATTCGCTCTTAAATACCCAAAACGCGTCGTACGCGAGCAATCCACAAAGCAACGTAGCGCAAGATTTGAAGGAACCAAACCCGATGACGGATAAGAAATCCGTGACGATGAAGCACGCTATAGCGTTGTTCAACGTGAAATTCTGATGCCCCGCAGCCATGTCTGCCGACGCTAACGCGATGCCGAATATTGTCCCGGTAATTTGAGCTGGAGTGACGTCGACTTCCGCATCCTCGACGACCTCGCGCGTTTCCGGATCCACAGCCCAACCGTCTGGCACTTTAACTTTATAACAAGACGCCTTCCACCAATCACCGAGCGCACCGAGCGGTTCGGTGGCGTTCCCCGCCACGGCAATCGTCCCAAGGATGAAAAAATAAACGTTCACAAAGGCGCTCAAATCCAAGTGCAAGACTTCGAGCGCGACGTATGCAGCGAAGAGCGCACCGCTCAATACGACTGGACCGACCAACGAGCTCTCAAACGAAATCGTCTCGCGAAACTCCCGAGTGAGCCCGCGATGCGAACCAATATAAATGGACGACACCGCCAACGCGCAAAAGTACGGCACGTACCCATATTTGAAATTTTGCAAAAAGCCCGAGTCCCCCAGGCTCAACGCCGCGCCAAACGCGCCGTATGACGCGAAGACGTCGAAACGATCCCACTCAAACGTGCGCGTCGGCGTCGCGGCGTCGTTATCGTCGTCTTTGTTATCGTCCGTTGTTCGCGGATCCACAGGCGTCTCGGGTGTGGACGACGCGGCGCGGCACAAAACGCGGGCGTGTCGACCTCCACAGGCGACAGAGGTTGGTTCTCGCGTCGTGGAGACGCGCGCACATGAAAATCCGCGTTGTGCGCGCGAAGGACGGCGCAAAGGTGTGCGCGACGGATGCACCCTGTCTGCGCGAGGGGCGACGACGCGCATTTCGCGCGAATGAGTGGCGAGTGTGGGATGGGCAACTGTATCAGGAGGAAAAGTGGATAAAACCAGCGTGAGTGTTTTACATGGCGACTAGTCGAGAATGTTAGCGTTGTTCAGCGTTGAGCAAGACAGATTTGGGACGTCGCGGAGCGGTGCAACCCGTGACGGCGCGCTGGAACCAACCAGATTGCGGAAGCACCGGACGAATTTTCTTTTCGTCTTGTTCGGCGAGCATGGAAATTTGCCACGAAAGCTCTCGGTTCGCCTTTTCTAAAGGAGCGAGCTTCGCTAAAGCCTCCGCGGCGGCGGTTTCAGCCTCCTGCGCCCGACGGTTCACGGCTGCTAGGGATGCGCTCGATCGTTCGCCGACGTCAGCCTTGAGTTCGGCGAGTTCCTTTGTGAGCGCGTCGATCTGCGCATCCTTCGAGTCATCCTTCGCGTCGACGGGCGCTCGCGTCATTGACTGGTCGTAAGCACTAACCCACTTTTCGAGTCTGTCGAGGAGACTGGACAAATCTTCGTCGTTCGGTTTCACGCGAACAGAGGACTCTTCCGCCGAGTCTTCATCGTCGCCCATGAACATTCCCATAAGCATGCCGAAACCGGCGCCGTCCGAGCTCTTTCTCGTTTCGACTGCCTCTCGCGTGGGTACATCGAGCCTCGTTAGGATTCGGACGACACGCTCCTTGAGCGCTTCGTCATCCTTCGGTACGACGACCGGCTGCGGCTCTCTGAGAGCGTCCGTCTGCGTTGAGATTGTCGTCTTTTGGACCGCCTCGGTAACCGGCTCTTGTTTTGGCTGGTTTTTACGAAGCGCCTCCATTTCCTCTAGAACGCCCAGTCTCGTGCGCGCCTCCAACGCAGACGCTTCCGAAGCTTCGAGCAAGCGTTCGAGCTTCTCCGCCTTGACGGTGAGCGCGTCCAAGGCCGCCTTCGTTTCCGCGGCTTCAGCCTGAGTCTCTTCCACGATTGAAATGGCTTCCGCCTTCATCTTTGCCGCCTCGCTCGCGTTGCCTCTGAGCGTCTTGAGTTCTCGCTCAAACTCCTCCAGAGTCTCCCGAAGGCCAGCTTCAGTTGCTTGGAACTGCGTCTGTACGTGGGAAAAGCGTCTCTTGCGTTCTTCACCCTCGCGCTCAAACTTGTCAGCGCGAGATTTAGCCTCTTCAGCCTCCTTCTCCGCCAACGCGCACTTCGCCTCAGCCTTTTGTTGCGCCAACTCAGCCTTTTCTCTGGCAGCGATGGACGTTGCCGCCTCACGACTCGTGGCGTCCATGAGCTTGAGCTGTTCACGAATCTCCGCGAGCTCAGCCTCGGCTTGCGCTTTCGCCTTTTCAGCCTTAGCCAGCTTTGAATTGGCGCTCGCAGCGCTAACCGCTCCGCGCGTAACCGCACCCTCCATGTCCTCCCTGGCGGCGACTGCGTCCGTGAGCTCATCTTGAAGTTGAGCCACCTGAGACTCTGCAGAGTCGGCGCGAGCGCGGACTTGATCAAGTTCTTTACGTAACTCTTCGTTGGAAGACGAACTCGAAGCTACTTGTTCTTCGAGCTCGCGCAGACGTTTCTCTGCATCTGTCGCTCTCGCGTCGGCGACGGCGATCCGCTCCGTCTCATCGGTAGCGCTCGATCGCTGCGCCTCTTCTTCTGCCTCGGCGCGAGCGCGCTCGAGCGCCGTGGCGTGGTCTTTCGTCGCCTTTTCGAGCTTTGCTTGCGCATCTTCCGACGATTTACGCCATTTGTCGCTCTCCTTTTTCGCGTCTTCCAAATCCTTGGTCAACGCGTCCAATCGGCTCGCTTCGTCGCTCTGCAAAGCTCCACCGCCTCGTCCACCTTTTTTACCCTTCTTCCCGCGACCGCCGCCGCCGCTGCCACTTTGCGCGTTCGCCGTCTGACGCTCTCTCTCCCGCAGCTTCTCAATCTCGGCGCGCAAACTCTCCGCTTCCTTTACCGCCTCTTTCCCGACGCGTTCGAGCTCGGCACGCGCCTCCGTCTCCGCCGCGTCAATCCCAGCGCGTTCTTCGCGCATCCGCGCCAATTCCGACTGCGATTCCTCCAGCGCCGCGCGCATTTCCATCTCCACGCGCGCGCGCTCCGCCTCAACCTCCTCCAATCGCGCACGAATCTCCGAGGCGTCGTCGCGAGCGGCGGCGTCGGCGGCCTCTGCTCCATCATCCTCGCGCGCCGCCTTTTCTTTCCTTCTCTGCGCCGCCAACTCCTTCGCCGCCCGCATCGCCGCCTCTCTCAACTTGCGTGAATCTTCCTCTGCGTCTTTAAGCCTCGCATCTCGCGCCGCGAGTTCCTCTTTCGCGATGGATAACGCTTGTCTCAACGCGTCCACTTCGTCCGCGGTAAACTCGCGCGCCGCCGAAGTATCCTCTCTTCGGCGTTCGTCGTCATCGTACGCGTCTGTGGCGGCGGCGCCGTCATCCACCGATCCGATGAACTCGCTCGCTCCGCCTCGATCGTTTCCCTCGTTCGCGTTCTGTTCGTCGTCGTTCTGTTCTTCGTCGTCGTCACCCAATGCTCGACGTGCGAATCGATCCAACTCGTCATCCATCCTATCGAGCCGGTCCCCGACCGCGCTCGCCGTTTCCCGAAGCTTATCCCCGAGTCCATCGAACCAGGACGTCGTCGTCATGACTCGCGACGACGGCGACGCGACTCAACTCGCGGCGCTTTTCAAAAACGCAGTCGTCGGCGTCGTGAAGTCAAGACGAGTTGAAATGAAAAATCAACTACATTCCATTCGTCACACCTCGACGCACGCACGCACGCGCGCGCGCGATGGCACCGTCACCACCACCGAGCGGCGGCGGTGGTGTCGGTAAAACTAAATCCTACCTCGATGACTTGATGTCTGGAAGCGTCAACTTTATGGATGTGCAGAGAGCAAAGACGTCGAGCGCCATGCGAAGCTCACCCTCTTCGACGACCGCAACCGCGCGTGGAACGACGAAGAGTCACGGATTGCGCGGTGGGAGGGACGATAGCGCGCGCACGACGACGACGAGTTCTGAGTTTACGGCGAACCCGTCGACGACGACACCGTACGGGGGACCGTCGTCGACGTCTTCATCGATTCAGGAGGATGATCTGGAAGCCTTCTTTAAAGACGCGAGAACGACGACAAAGGTTACGTCGGTAAAGGACCGGGAGCGTGCGGGTGGTGGTACAAAGGTGACGGATGATGTGTTTGGGGATTTGGATGCGTTCGCGTCGGGTACGGGCGGGGCGACGGCGGGACGTAGCGGGAACGCGAGCCGAGCGCCGAGACGGGAAACCGCCGTGCCAAAGGCTACGTCGGGGTCTGATTTGGATGACCTCTTCACCGCGGGTGCGCGAGGTGGTGCGACCGGTGACAAAACGACGGGGTCTGGTGAACACGCGCGAGGGGCGAGCGGGGGCTCGGATCTCTTTGATTTGCTGAGTCCTATGTCACGGAGCGCGAGCGAGTTTGGCGCTTCGAGGCCGCAGTCGCCCGGGATGGAGAGGGGAGCGTCGTTGATGGCACACGACACCGACGGGGACGGGCTGATAGACGGGCTGGATGAGATTCTCGGAGGGGTGAATATCGCGTCTTCGCCTAAACGTTCGAGCGCGCCCGATGGAGGAAAGGTGGTTTCGTCGTCGTCTCACTCGCGTTCGGCGAGTCTGACAAATGCGAGCGATTTGTTGGATGAATTGACGTCGTCTCCCGAAGCGCCCGTCGGATTGGCTCGATTTAGATCCACCACGAGCGTGGACTCGGCCAAGAGCCAAGAGGCGCCAAAGCCGCCGAGCGTCAAGGTGGAGTGCAAGCCAAAGGAGGCACCGGCGCGTCCACAACCATCGACGTCGAATTCGGTGGACGATTTGGATGACTTTTTCAGCGCCGGCGCGTCGAAGACCCCGGTAAAACCGTCGAGCACGACGGCTTCGTCCATTGATCCCATTGAGGCGATGTTTACCGTTTCGAGTGAGAATGTGCAGGCTGCGGTTCCGACGGGGGGCGTCGTCGACGAACTCTTTGGCTCGATGGAGACGAGCGCGACGCCGAGCAAATCAAAGACGTCTTCTTTCGTGTACACGCCCGAAGATGACGAGGAGATTGATCCTAACGAACCTCCAGAGCGAGCCGCGCTACGGAAGGCGCGTCATGAACGCAATCGTCAGCGTATAGAAGCGGCGCTAGCCGAGAAGCGTGCGAGAGAAAACGCCGCTCGAGCAGAGCAGGCGGAGAGACAAATGCTCAAAGACCTCATAGGAGCAGACATTGACGCCTGGCAAAAGAAGAATCAAAACAATATTCGCACTATGCTCGCCAACCTCGGAGACGTCCTTTGGGAGGGTCACCGTTACAAGAATCCAGACATGGCTTCGCTCATGCAACCGACTGGCGTGAAGAAGAGTTACCACCGCGCGCTCGTGATCATTCATCCGGACAAGGTGTCTCAAGCGGGCGGAAGCATGTCCCAAAGGTACATCGCCGACAAGGTGTTTGACATCGTCAAAGTGGCTTACAAAGAGTTCGAAGCGAAGGAGCTCAAATAGATTTTTGCGCCGCGCTTCCAATGATAAAACATAGCGAACATTCTTTTCCTCACTCGCCGCCTCGCCACCGCGTGATGTCACCCGCAAACTACGACCTCGTCATCGGCGTCCCTTTCCGCGAAGACGCAACGAAATTTCGCCGCGCCCAGCTCGACGCCTTGCTCGAGCGATTCCGAGAGCGCGTCTTCCACGACGACACTGTTGGTCAAAAAGTGCTCGTGATTGTCGCCGAACAGTCGAACGATGGCTCGCGGTTTAACCGCGGACAGGCGCTGAATTGCGCCTATTCCATCGCGCGAGATCGATTCAACGTCGATGGTGAAGTCGTTCCTTTCGTCTGTCACGATTGCGACATGGCGCCGCAGGCATCGGCGCGAGCGGCTTACTCGCTGACGGGTGACACCAGTTGCTCTGAGCAAAAAGTGCGCGTGCTCCAGGCGAGCGGTTGTCGGTACAGCTTTGACGGATGCTTTGGTGGGGTGACAATTTATTTCGGGGGCTCTTATCGAGGCACAAACGGTTACCCGAACGGATTTTGGGGCTGGGGTGGCGAAGATAACGCGGCGTATGAGCGGTGCGCGAGAGCAGGTGTGGACGTTGAACGAGTCGAGGACGTCGCCTTTGACGATCTCGAGGTTGGAGTCGAGACGATCGAAGCCAAGCTAGAACAGCTCGACACGCATGATGCGCGAATCAAGATGAAGGAGAAGACGAAGCTCCTCGCTCGAAATAAAAAGATGTGGCGCCAGGATGGGTTGAGTTCACTCGTTTACCGAATTGTCGACGAAGAGGAGCTAGTTCAATGCGCGTCGATGACGTGCGTCAAGTTTACGTGCGAGTTTCTGAGCGAGCGAATTGGGTACGTTCAGTGTGTGACTTGCAAGCAATCGCTCAAGGAGAGCGAGTTTTCGAAACAAACACTGCGCAAATTCGAGTGGCAGCGTGACAAGGTGGGAGGCGCAGACGTAGAGGTGTCGTGTCGACATTGCACGTCCGCCATGCCAAAGCAAACGTTCGAGAAGGAAAACATACAGAGGAATGAGCGCGAAGCGGCAACGCGGCTCGCGTGTGCAGATTGTGGTGCATCTTTTGCCAGTCGTAGCGCGCTTTTTAGACACTTGCGCGGCGATTCGGCGTGTGGCGTCGGACTGTGAACGCAAATGTATGTGCTATAGATGAATAGAGTGTATTGATACAGCTAGTAGTAGGAGTTTAGATCTAATCGAAGACAACTTTTTTGCCTTCTGGTTTCACGCCGCCACCGCCCCAGGCTTGAGCGTCCGCCTTGAGTTTCGCTTGCCACGACGGATGAAGCGGCTTCTCCGGCTTGTCACTTTTTTTCGGCGGGCGATTCGGAACCTTTCCAGACGAAGGAGGATACTGCTTCTTAGGCTGAACTTCGGTGTCGCCGTCACCGAATTTCACTTTTTTGCCCTTCTTCGCGTTGCTGTCGATGATCAGTGCCGCCTGCTTTCTTTTTGCTTGCCAGGAAGGATGCATATTGCGCTCCTCTTCCTCTTTGGCTTTTCGTTCGGCAATGATTCGTTCGCGTTCGGCGATGAGATGCGCCGCATTCGAGCCGAATTTCGCTTCCGCGATTTGTCGTCGTTTACGCTGACCCATGCGCTTCTTCACTTTTTTCTTCTTTGGCGCCAAATCCAAATCGTCGGCGTCTTCATCTGCAGCTCTGTCGCCGCGAGACTTTTTAGACTTTTTATTCTTCTTCGAAGCCTTCGCCTCCGCCTTTGCGGCGCGAAGCTCCGCCAAGGTGTCTTCACTGAGACTGAGATATCCGCTCTCATCGACGTCATCACCATCGGAATCAGAGTCGGAATCCGACGCATCCTCCTCATCGCTCTCGCTCTCGCTCTCCTCGCTAGAAGACACTTCTTCGCCCGCGGCGCGCCTCTTTGCTCTATCCTCCATTCTCGCCTTTTCAGCCGCTCTCTTTGCCGCGCGCTCCTCTTTTTCTTTCGCCCACTGTTCGCGCTTCACCTTTCCTTCCACCGCGCGATTCATCCGCGCGGCGATGGCTAACAGACGTTCCTTCAACGCATCCGTTTCCGCGCGCACTGCGTTTGAGTGCAACAACCGTCTCGCCGCCGCGACGTAGTCATTCTCCCCGACAACCTCCTTTGCTGACGCCGACGCCGGCGTCGCCACGGAAGCATCATCACATATCCCTCGCAAGACGTCTCTGCTGTCGAATCCATCTCCTAGATCGACGGAGCGCGACGCACGAAGCGTCTCTTCGTCCTTTTCAGCTTTTTCAGCCGCCGCCACCGGCACAAAGTCTGCACCTTTTAACGACTCCTCCACGCGAGCCGCGCACGCGCGCGCGCACTGCTTGGCGAGAACGTCTATGTTTAACCCTCTCGTCGCGTTCACGGCGGTTTTCAATCGCTCGGCGTCTTCATCGCTCGGCATGCGACGGCGAAGCTTTGCTTCGTCAAAGGTTTTCGCCTTCTTGAGAGCGCGCTTGATGAGCGTCGAACCGTGGTGTTCCTTTTTGCGAAGCTCATCGAGGATGGTGTCGCGGGCGGTAAAATCCTTTGCGTGCCGTTTCTTTGCCCACTTGGGCCAGTTGCCGTGGGGTGGCATTCGGACTCGGGCGAGCAGGGCGTCCAGATGTGAGGCGACATTTTTTCGCGCGCGCGTAAGTAATTGTTACAACCAACTCGATTCAGATTTTTTCCTAATTTGCTTGCACATCTCAGCGAAGTTTGCGGCGTCGTTCTCGAGCGCGGCGGATTTGTCGGAGAGACGCTCTAAACGTTCGCCTCGTTCGACGAGCATGTCGCGGGTTTCCGACATTTGGGACTTCACTTCGGACACTCTGCCGTATTTCGCCTTGACGTCAGACGCCGTGTGACGGACGGGTTCGGCGGCGGCAGCTTTCGTCGTCGACGTCGGGAATCGCGTCGAAAAGAGTTCTTGCCTCTCTTTTGACGCGACCGTCGTCGTTTCCGGCGGGTCTTCGATGCGTGTTTCGGCGAACAACATGGCTACGTCCGTCGTCGTAAACTTGCGTCTTTGGAGTTTTCTATCCGCCTCGGCTTTGGGTGGCGTCGTCGCGAGCTTTTCGAGCTTTTCGAATGCGTTTCGAGCGCGATCTCGGAAAGCTTGTCCCATGGTCAGCATCGTTTTCTTTGCAGAGGCTGGTGACGCCGAGGATGTCGTCAGCGGAGGAATTTCTTTCCTCGGCGAAGTGCCGATTGCCAACGCGGGATCGTTTTCTTCCATCGCCTCTCGAGCCGCGCGCGCCGCTTCCGCCGCGCTTTCAACTTCTTGATCGACGACACATCCATCCGCGGGAACAGCAGTTCCGAAAGTCTCGTATCGGGCGATGGACATGCCGTCGTCGGCGACCACGACGGCTGCGCCGCCTCGGGAAACACATGCGGTATCCATGTTGGACATCGATGGCAGTGGCCCGCACATCGCACCAGATTTGAGCGACGGTGTATCAAAGCTACACATCCTTCCATACTCTGTGATTGCGATCAGCGAGGTGGATCCGCGGCCGTGACCGAAAGCATCCGTCCCCTCATCCCCTCGGACAAAGGACGCGGACACAAACGGTTCGTCAAGTCGACTTTTGCGAAGGGCATGTCGTTCTCCGCGCGAACAACCCACGGCGTGGTACACGCGCACGGCTTCTTTTGCGACAGTGATCACCAATGCCGTGTACTTCGGTATCGAGTTTGAAAGGCGCTCCTCGCATTCCTCTTCATCCGTTGACAATACGTTTTCTTCCTCGTCCACGTCATCTTCTTCAACGACGAACTCTGCGGCGAGGAAACTATACGCGAAAGTCTTTGGCGGAGCGAACCAGGAGCTCGCAACGGCGCGAGGTGGAATTATGTCAGACGGACTCCCATCGAGACGCTGCAGCGCAATAGCCAGGGCATCTGTAGGAGATTTGGGATGCATCGTCTTTCCCATCTGTGCGCCTCGTGAAAGCGACAGAAATCTCACAGAGCTTCGCGCGTCGAGGATTGCCAACACGTTTTCACCGGGAAAATCAGGTAGCGGCAAGCCGAATTCAAAGTCTCTAATCGCCATGACGGTTGCTTCTGCGCTTTCTTCCGCAGGTAAGGCAGCCCACGCGAAAGAGCCACGCTGCAAATCAAGGAGAGACGTGCCGCCGCGCGAGTCGCCGACGGCGAGAAAAGTCGCGGCGGCGTTACACTTCAGGCGCGTCACATCCTTGCCCTTGTGCAATTCAGAAGTGTACGTACCAATCAACGTGTAGACCGAAGTCATGCAGGTCGCAGACGAATCACTATCTATGAAATCTCGCGAGATTTCGCTGTGAAACGCCGCCTCTTCGGCGACGCTTTCGGCTTCACTCTTACTGAGCTCGCGCACGTGGACTCTATCGCGATCGTTGCGATCGCCATCAGGGTACTTTCGCAAGGCATGAATCTCCACCTTGCCACTGACACGTCCGACGACAAGGAGAGCGCCACCGGCGTCGACATATAGGGAACTAATTGGATCGTCGCCGGTGACGAAATGCCCTCCGGATACCAACCGACCTCCGCTTTCCAAGTAAATTCTCACACCAGAACCGTTGCGTCCATGCGCGCTCACGATAATGCGTGGCAACAAGGCTTCTGAACTTCTGGGTCCCTCGCCACCGTGCAAAGGCCACTTTGAACCTTTCCATCCGTACGAAGGATCAATCTCCTGTCGGGGAATGTTGAGAGTCGTGGCGTTGTGTAAGAACGCGTCCACGACCTCAGACGCTGCCGCGCACGCGCTCGGAGGACACCTCCCCGACAGAGCGGGTCTCATCAGCATCACTTCGTGTGGTCGTCTATCGTCTTCGCCGTTGATGGCGCTAAACCTAACGTCGTGCATGTGCAGTTGAGAGCCTTCGGACAAGACGCAAACAGATTCGACGACGTCTCGAAACGGCACGGGGACTGCGTCCAGGACAGGGCCGAACCACGGTAGCGCGATGGCCCCGGCGCGCTCTATTCTATACGGTGATCCCTTGACGCGAGTCGCACGAACACAAATGACGGGATCTGGGCAGGCGATCGGCTCGCCTCCACACAGAGTGATCCACGTTGAACAATCTCGATTGACGTCGTCGTCGTCGCTGATGAAAGTCTTCACCGATCGAATCGCCATGCACGAACCCTTATACGAGGGATTAATCAAGAGATGCGGTTTGACGCTCTGCTGCTCTTTAATCTCGTGCGTGATGGAGCCACCGAACCCGGTGACCCGGAAAAGTTTGATGACGCCGTCAGAGTAACCGGCGACAATCGTGCTCGCGTCGAGCCAATCCGCGCACGTGAGCATCACACCATCATCCTCGCCCACATCCGTCACAGTCGAGGGTGCGGTGACTGCCAACGACTTGCGTTCGTGCAAATGCCACAACGCTAGCGATCCATCCACAAAGGCGATCAAAACAGCGGCGTACTCCTGTCCGGGTTGAGATTTCAACGCCACGACGCCGTTGGCGCCATTCACAACTCTGCTAAGCACCTGCTGCGCCGTGAGCGCGTACCCATCGCGCTTAACGATCGCGCCACGCCCTTTACCATCGACACCGACCGTCCACACGCTCACCTCTCCCGTAGACGACCCACAGAGGAAGAAATTCGTCCCTCTCACCGCCTCGACGCACCTCGCCTCGTCCACGCATCCGCTCGCCAACAACCTCTGATTTCTCGCGTCCCACACCGCTAAATCCCCATACTCGCCCAATCTAAACACTCTCGACGCCCGTGAAACGAACCCGCCGCATCGAGCTTCGCTAAACCTCGTCTCACACTCGCCTTTATCCGACCCGTACAACGCTTCCAGTCCGAGCGCGCCAAACGCCTTGGCCCCGTGCGAGCCGAAGCACAAGATCAAACCTTGGTGTCGCACCCACGACACGGTCGTGAACGAATCCATCCCGTAGTGCCCCGCGATTCTCGGTTCAGCCTCGGCGGAGCCGTCCTTCATCGCCGGATTCGTCGAGTCTAAATCAATTTTCAGCGGCACTCGAGAGCACCCAGAAGACGACGAGGTCGTCGCCTCTCCCGTCGACGGAGACGCCGACGCCGACGCCGACGCCGACGCGCGCGCGGCATCCTTGACGGCTCTAAACATCGTCGATCGATCGGTCGATCGATCGACGTGGACGGATGTCCGCGTCGCGTCGCGTCGTGACGACGACACGAGCCGTGTGCGCCCAACTGTCGTACCAATACTGTGCACTTCACAAGCCTAAGTTTTACATGAGGAGCTGAGTGCACACTTTTCAAACGATTTCCAACGGCGCGACGACGACACACGCCGACGGCGACGACGGATCGCGATGAAACACGCGAGAGACGAGGACGACGGAGACGACGGGTCGGACGGCGACGTCGCCTCGCTGGGCTACCGCCGACGCCTGGGCGATGGGGCGAGAGGTGAACTCTTCGCGGCGCACATTCAAACCCTGAACAATCAGTTTTTGGAGCACGTCAAGCGTAAGCTTCGCGAAGACCCGTGCGCGTTTCTCATCTCTGCCTCGCGAGATTACGTCAAGTACGCCAAGGAGATACGTGACGAGTTTCAGGACGTGCTGGCGGCGGACGCGAAGGAGGATGCGAGAGCGAGGAGTCGGTCGGATGCGCAGAGCGGCGAAGCGTTCGTGTGGGGCGCGGGCGATAGCGGACAGCTCGGACTCGGTGGAGACGTGGATGAGAAGCGAAGACCGGCAAAAGTTGAGAGAGGGGTCATGGCGAACGTCAAGGTGACGCAGATTGCGACGGGAGGAACGCACACGTTGGCGCTGGCGAGCGGCGGGGCGTGCTTTAGCTGGGGGAATAACGACGGCGGAGCGCTCGGGAGAAAGGTTGATAAGCAAGCGGATCCAGACGCCGAGTACGAACCCGGAAAGGTGGAATTGCCGCTGGACGTCAAGGTGATCATGGTGAGCACCGGGGACTCTCACGGTGCGGCGCTCACGGAATCTGGTGCGGTTTGGGCTTGGGGGTCGTTCCGCACGACAAACGGCGAGTGGGCGTTCAATCCAAACACCCTGGACGCGAAGAAGACCATGTTTCCGTTTCAAATCTACACACCCGCGAGCTCTAATGAGCGCGTGAAGACCATCACGAGCGGTGTCGATCACATGCTCGCGCTCACGCAGCAAGGCGCCGTGTATTCGTGGGGATGTAGCGAGAAGGGACGGCTGGGAAGATTTGGAGAGGATGAAGCGGAAGACAACGACCGCGCGAGCGATGCGCTGAAGAAGAGACTCCTCACGCCCGGTCGCGTGTCGTTCGGAAAGACTGGCGGCGGTGGGCTCGGATCTGCGTTCGGAGGTGAACCCGTCGTGACTGCGATTGTCGCTGGCGACTTTCACTCCATTGCCATTTGTGCCAACGCCGATGGCTCCCAATCGGACGTCTATGGCTGGGGTTTGTCCAACTGTAACCAGTTAGGCATGTTCGATCCTAACCCTGACTTGCGCGGCGACCAACAAGTGACTTATTTCCCTAAGAAGGTCGATAGCCTCAGCGGTAAGCGCATCGTCTTTGGCGATGCGGGTACGCACCACTCGCTCTTCCTGACGGGTGACGGCAAGGTCATCGCCGTGGGCCGATGGACCGACGGTAGATGCGGTGTGCGATGCGCCAACGCGGCGACGGACGGATTCTTGGAAGAGCCCAAGATGATTGATGATCTTCCCGGAAGAGCTGTCAAGATTGCCTGCGGAGGTGTCAACGGTGGCGCCATTCTGGACGACGGAGCCGCATACGTCTGGGGCTCTCAGTACATGGGGCAGCTCGGACTTGGACCGCGCGAAGAGGACGCTCACGTTCCAGAAAAGCTTCAGTACACGAAGCCGATGGCCGGGAAGGTATTTTCTGACCTTGGATTCGGTGGACAACACTCGGGCGCTGTTCTCGTTGAGAGTAACGGATCGACCCACGCGAGCAAGAGAGCTCGCACGTAAAACAGTTGCAATACTACAGTATTTAAAATGAATTGATTTCATCATCTAATGTACAGGTACATGCTAGGCGTAAGACTACTAGTGTGCCGCTCGATGAAAGAAGAAGAGCACGTAAATGTTACTGACGGCGACAAAGACGGCGATGAGCATCAGAATTGAAGCGACAATCGCAGCGCCGACGTCAACTTTAGACTCCTCTTCCTCTTCTTCCTCGTTTCCTCCCTCCTCTCCGTTTTCTCGCTCTTCCTCGCCGAGTAATCCGCGAACCGAGCTAAGTAATTCTCGCGTGTAGTCGTCCAGTCCGCGCAAGTCGTCATCGAGAACGGTTTCATTCTTTGGTATCTCTCTCATTCTCGGATGGAGTAAAATCAAAGCCGGAATGACAAACATGACGAGACTTCCACACGTCGCTCCGATGAGCTCGAACACCTTTCCCAAATCCTCGACTGAGAACGCGAGTATCGATGTACCCAAGACGAAGCCGATCGTCTGCGTCGCATGGCGCATCAGAGGCGCTTGACCGGGCGCGCATTCCGTCCATCCGAAAACAGACGCGAGTAAGTCATCGAGCGCAGCGCGCGCGGCGTGATGATTCACCGGGAAAGATGCCACAGCACTGCATCCCATCAGCGCTGTTGCGAGCAACATCGCTTTGTCAGACTTGTCGTAGCTATCCAAGACGTTCGACGTGACGTCAGGATGAGAGGTGTAGGCAAACTCCGCTACGAGCAAGTAACCGACGAAACAAAACCCGACGGCGAGCGCCACCACTTGGTACATGCGTCGCAGCCTCTTACGTTCCGTCTCGCGTCCTGCAATTGGTTCGATATCCTCTCCAAAGTCTGGTTCGTTTGGTGATCCCGCGGACAGCTCGGAAAAGATGGCGAGAACTTGAATGTGACACTGGAAAGCGAAGACGATGATGGGCACTGCGGAGATGGAATCGACATCCATCCTGAACGCAACAGCTGAAACTCCATCAGCGGTGGATGAGGAACGCGTGATGCCGTCAAACATGATCGCGAGCGCCGTGTACGCCAAAGCCATGAGCGCCATGGCGCTTGCCGGGGCGAGACGGCTCATCTCTCGCAACAAGCTCAGAGGAGTCACCAAGAACGCCGCCACCACGGCAATGGCAAAGTGTCGACTCGCCCACCACGGAATGCCTGCGCTGGAATCGAGCCGAGCCAAGGTTCCGACGACTTTCGAGTACGAATCACCGATGATGATCAAGTAGGCGACGCACGAGCCGAAGAGATACACCACGAGACTCGCACTGACAAACTGACTGGCGCGCTTTCCAAACGCGTCTCGAACGAGTCCTTGGTAAGAAGTGGACTCAAACTCTGAACCAGCGCACACGAGCGTGATGAGCGTGAACGCAACCAAGAGGGCGGCGATGAGAATCACGAGCGCTCCTCCGACGTAACCGAACTTACTCAGAGCGTAAGGCGTCGCAAGCACGCCCGCTCCGATGGCGCAGTTGGCCAAAGTCGCGGTCGACCCCGCAACCGTTCCGTGCCTTTGCACGCTTCCATCAGCCTCTCCAATCAAGACGGACGCGCTCAGCGCCGACATGGCGCTCGATATCATCGTCTCAATCGGGGCGTGTTGTTCCTCATCGTCAGCCTCCGCGTCCGAGACTATGTTGTCGTCCATGGGCGATCTTGTTCTAGTACCTACTCGCCCAACTTTGACTTGCTCGCGTTTTCCCGGCGTAACCGTTCTCCGCGCACGCTCTGCGTCAAAGTTAACGTGACGAGTGTCCCGGATGCACAGAAGCCCAAAATCCAAAGCGTCGCGCGATCGCTCAGCGCCATACCCCAGAGGAGGTTTGTGAAGCTTGAAAACATGCTCTCCGTTTATTCAAACTGGTACGAAACGCGGTCGAGTCCGGGGCGGGTCACTCATTTCGTGGGCGCGTTCGAAGGGCGCAAAGCGTGAATACGAACATAGTCTCTATTAGAAATCAAAATAAGCTAACGGAGCAAAGTGGACACGAGAGATTGCATCTCTCTTGGATTGCCGTTGGTGAGCGC
>Ga0255777_10002095_pt1 | contig 18120 bp, 19 predicted proteins | sample 101ome_15_FD_179975 | JGI IMG/M metagenome (GOLD analysis project Ga0255777, IMG submission 179975) | Coastal salt marsh microbial communities from the Groves Creek Marsh, Skidaway Island, Georgia - 101402AT metaG (version 2) | ecosystem: Environmental > Aquatic > Marine > Intertidal zone >... | reverse complement strand
TGAGATGATTCCACCGACAGGCCGGGCAGACCTCGACCACATAGCCCGTGCTCACCGACTTGCGGCGGGCAATCCGAGTCATCTCGCGGTCTGACGTGACACAGCGTCCGTGCTTGGGCAACCGCGGCCCAAAGACATAGGTGACCTCGACGAGGGTCGGCTGCTCGCACATCGGACAATCCCGACCGGCTGGCGTGCCGCAGAACTCCGCGTTCCGGACCAGTTCGCGTTGTGCATCACACAGCTGTTCCCGGCTCAGGTCACCGTCGCGAAACGCCGCGAGCGTTGCCTCGCGCGCCAACCGGTAGTCGATCCCGCCAGAGGTGGCGACGTGCTGGAGGCCCAGCTTGGTGCGCGCCGTCATTGCTGCCGAGAGTACCCCTCCCCCGCTCCCCACGTCGCCGCGGCCTACCGTGTCGATCATGTCGAGCTACGACCCCCGGACGCCGACGCAACGTCCCCTCGACTATGTCGAATTCGGCCCCGGGCTCGTCGACGACGTCGACCGTCGCGTGATCGGCGACACTCGCCGCCGCAAGGTCCTCGACCTTGGCTGCGGTGCCGGCCACACCGCCGTGGGGCTCGCTCGCCGGGGTGCCCGCGTGATCGCAACCGACAGCGACGCTGAACAGGTCGCCGCCGCCCGCCGCCTTGCCGCCGAGCATGACGTCGCCGTCGAATTCCATGAGGCCGGGCCGGCTGAGCTCGCGTTCGTACGCGCCGACCAAATCGATCTCGCCGTGTCGGTGTGGGCACTGAGCCTCGTCGAGGATCTCGATCGAGTCTTTCGCCAGGTCCACCGGTGCGTTCGCGCTGGCGGACACGTTGTCGTATCGCTCCCCCACCCGGCGCTCCTGACCGCTGATCCCGGCGATCCGACCCGTGTCGTGCAGTCGTGGAAGACCACCGGCCCGATCGGCGAGCGTCACGTGCACACCGCGGAAGATCTCGTCACCGCCTTCACCCGCACGAATTTCGCAGTCGACGTTCTCCTCGAACGTCACCACGGCGGCCCCACGCCGGTCACCTTGCTCGCCCGAGCCCGACGGCTCGGCGCCTGATCAGGCCGACGTCTCGGCCCACCACCGCCGCAGGACATCGATCGCCTCGTCTCGCTGCAGGGGGCCGTGTGCGAATCGGTGCTCGAGAAGGGCTGCGTGGGCCCGCCCGATCAAGGGTCCGAACTCGATGTCGAGCAACGCAGCGACCTCGACCCCTGACAGCGGCGCCACAGGCTTGTCGAGATCGGGTTCGGCCTCACGCAGCCGCTCGAGCTCGGCCTTCGCAGCAGCAAGATCGGTCGTGTCTGTGCCCGCCCGCAGGGCTGCCACGAACGCCAGACGAGCCTCGAGGTCGAGACCCTCCGGTGCGGCTGCCGCTGAGCGCCGCAGCACCTCCGCCGACGTTGGCGCAGTGCCAGGTTGGAGCCATGGCTCGGCGTCGGTGAGCCACGCCACCGACCGGGCAAGTTCACCGCTGGGCTTCAGGCGATGGAGTTCACCCTCACGCTCCGCAGGTGGCGCATCGAGGAGCAAGGCCGCCCATCGATCAACGGATTCAGGGGCGACAGCAACGGTGCGCTCAGCGAGGCGATCCGAATCAAGCTCCTGTGCAGCGATCGCCGGAAGCACGTCGACCAACAGGCCGGTGGACGAAAGAAACCGGAAGCCGGGTCGTGGGTCCGGCACGAGCAACATCTTCTGGAGTTCGTCGCGGACCCGTTCGACCGACACGATCGCCATGCGTTCGCGCATCGCGCCAACCGCGTCCATGAGTTTGAGGTCGGGTTCAAGACCGAGGGTGGCGATGAAGCGCGCTGCGCGAAGCATCCGCAATGGGTCATCGGAAAACGAGATCTCCGGATCGAGCGGGGTTCGTAACCGGCCCGCCTCGAGGTCGGCGGCGCCGCCGAACGGGTCGACGAGCGCGCCGTCGGCGAGATCGATCGCCATCGCGTTGACGGTGAAGTCGCGCCGAGCGAGATCGTCGTGGACATTGTCGCCGAATTCGACGATCGGCTTGCGCGACGACTCGTCGTACGCATCAGCCCGGTGAGTCGTGATCTCGTAGACGACCCCGTCGATGCGGCACGCGATCGTGCCGAATCGCTCACCAGTGGTCCACACCGCATCGGCGAACGGATCGACGAGCGTCTTGATCGCCTCGGGACGGGCATCGGTGGTGAGGTCATAGTCGACGTCGTCGCGCACGCGACCGAGCAGGTCATCGCGAACGAGTCCGCCGACGAGATAGAGCCGATACCCCGCGCTCGCGAACGCGGCAGTAAGCGGCGCTACGGCCGCTCGGGCGGTGGCAACGGCCGACCCTGGGAGTTGGCTCATGGGGCGGGGCTCACCGCTCGCGATGGAGTTCATGGGCCGCACGGACGATCTCGATACCAGGACCACCACTGGTGGGGGACTCGGGTCGGGTGCGTTCGCCGACGAGTTGCGCCGTGACCGCTGCAGAAGAGTCGCGAACTGCGTCGAGGTCGTAACCGCCTTCAAGAACCGCGACGACTCGGCCTGGCGAGACGGTGGCAGCGAGCGCGCCGACCAGGTCGGCCATGTCGGCCGACGAATAGCCGAGTTCGGTGATCGGGTCGGCCCGGTGGCCATCAAAACCGGCGGAGATCAACAGCCAGGAGGCCCCATGGGCCTCGATGGCCGGAATGATGATGTCGTCAACCGCGGCCCGGGCAACGTCGCCGGTCGCACCAGGCGGGAGCGGCACGTTGATCGTCGCGCCCACGGCGACACCGCTCCCCCGCTCGTCGAGCATTCCTGTGCCGGGGTACAAGGGGGACTGGTGGATCGACGCGAACAACACCCGCGGATCGTCATAGAAGATGTCCTGGGTGCCGTTGCCGTGATGCGCATCGATGTCGACGATCGCCACCCGCTCACCTGCAGCAGCGAGTGTCGCGGCGGCGATCGCGACCGAATTGAACAGACAGAACCCCATCGAATCGGTGGGGGTCGCATGGTGGCCCGGTGGACGAACGACACAGAACGCGCTGCGGTGCTGACCTGACTCCTGCAGACCCTCCACCGCCGTGAGCACCGACCCGGCGGCCAGACGTGCCGCGAGCAGACTCCCTGCGCTCATCACCGTGTCCGGGTCGAGTCGACCACCGCCATCGGCGTCGACGGCAACGACGTGATCGAGGAGGGCACGGTCGTGGACGAGACAGATCTCGTCGTCGGTCACGAGGCGCGGCAGCCGGGCGGCGACCGCATCGACGACCCCCGATTCGGCGACGCCGGCCATCGCCGCACGCAGCCGATCGGGACGTTCAGGGTGAACTGTCCCCGCCGTGTGCTCGAGGCACCGCTCGTCACTCACCAGCAACAACACCCTGCCGAGCGTACCCCTCGGACCTGACGGCGTATCGTTGCTTCCGGCATGGGGATGAATGCATTGACCGTCGACTCCGCCCGAGTGCGGGCCGGGAGTTGGAGAGGGAGTGACGACCTCGCCTACCTCGTGCCGCTTTCGAGCGCCTCGACGCTGACCCCCTCAACCCTCGAACGGATCCGTTCCCAGCTCCGAAAGGACGGCTTCCGCTCCGTCGTCACTGCGGCGGTCGGCCCCTCCGAGCGAGACATGTTCGCCGCCGACGGCTTCACCGAACACGAGGCTCTGCATCTCCTGCGTCACGACCTGCGGGGCCCACGCCCTGAACGTCCTCGCCGGGCCCGAGGACTCCGCCGAGGGCGCGCCGGTGACATCGATTCGATCCTTGACGTCGACCGTCAGACCTTCGAGGCGTTCTGGCGGCTTGATCGTGACGGGCTACACGAGGCGATTCACGCCACGCCCACCGCCCGCCTCCGCGTCATTCGCGACCCTGACATCGTCGGCTACGCGGTAACCGGCCGGGCCGGCACACAGGGCTACCTCCAGCGTCTCGCTGTGCGCCCTGACCGGCAGGGACTCGGACTCGGGATCGACCTCGTTTCGGATGCGCTCCACTGGCTGCGCCGTCGAGACGTCAGCACCTGCTGGGTCAACACCCAGGAGGCCAACGCTGCGGCACTCTCGCTCTACACGAAGCTCGGCTTTGTCCCGGCTGCGCATCAACTGACCGTCCTCCGGCGAGACCTGTGATCCGTCGCGTTGCCCTCCTGCTCGCGGCAGTCGTCGCCCTTGCGTTCGGCGTGACGAGCGGATCCGCCAGCGCCCAACGTGGTCCCGGCCGCATCGATCTCGTCTCCCAGACCACCTTCGTCGCCGACGACGAGGTGTCGGTCAACGTCCGACTTCCGAACCTCGAGCCGGGACGCCAGATGCTGGTCCGGGTATTTCGGCCGATCGAGGAGCCAGATCGAATCCTTGACACCATCCAGAATCCGCCGACCGAAAACTCCGATCTTGCGAACTTCATCATCGATGACCTGACCGAGATCGCCGTCGGGTCCGGCGATCTGTTCACCATCACCCTGCCCGATGAGGAGATCGGCGAGATTCTGCGCCGCGAGCCGGGCGCCATCCCGATCCGCATCGACCTCATCGACGACGAGAACCTCATCCTCGACACGCTCGTCACGTTCGTCATTGTCGAGGACACGACGCTGTCGGCCCGGATCGACCTCGGCTTCGTGGCCGACGCCCGGTCACCGCTTTCGCATGGTGTCGATGAAATCGAGATCGATCCGACCGCAACGGTTGACCGGGTTGCAGCCGCCGTGGCCGACGCACCAGCACCGGCGCTCGTCTCGTTCACTCCCGAGACGCTCACCGCCCTCGCCGACCCCGCAACAGATCGGGGCCTGAGCGCCATCGACGACATCCGCCGACTTCTTGACGGTCACCTCTTGCCGCTCTCACCCTGGGTGTCGATCGACGAGGAGGCCTGGCGGCTCGCTGGGGAATCCGAACGTGTCTTCGGCCTCTTCGCCCAAGGCCAAGAGACGACGGAGACTTTCCTTGGTCGCACGCCTGTCCCGATCGTGCACATGGATCCCGACACAACTGCGGACACCGTTGGCTTGCTCCGCTCGGTCGGTGTCACCGGCGGCGTCGTCGAACCCACGCAACTCGATGAACTCACGATTGAGCGGGCCGACCGGCGCCCGATCGAAGTGCTCGACACAAACGGCATCACGATGCCCGTCCTTCTCGTCGACCGCGCCTTCGAGGCCGGACTCGTCGGCGATGACCCCGAACTCATCGCCCAGCACCGCTTCACCGAGTTGCTGTTCGAAGCCAAGCGGGTGGGAACCAATCGCGGCATCGTGCTCGACCTCACCACCGTCGATCAGGTGCCACTCACCTTGCTGCTTGACTTGATCGAGACCACCGATCGGCTCGGCTTGGCCTCAGTCGACGAGCTCATCACCCGCCCCCCTGCTCGCGACGCCGAAGGCGCAGTGCTCCGAGTCGAACTCCTCTCCGCGCCGCCTGGCGATGTCGGCGGGGCGGCGAGTGACCTCCGGTTAACCGAGTCCGTGCTTGCGTCCTTTACCGCAATGGTGTCGCCCGCCGATGGCCCAATCGCTCCGCTGCGGACTGTCCTTCGCGCCGCAATGTCAGACGAACTCGACGCCGACGTGCACCGGACCTTCACCGACACCGTCTTCGATCTCGTCGCAGCAGGTACCGCCGACTTTGCCGTGGTTGAGTCGAGTCGAGTCACCCTGGCCACTCGAGCGGCAACCCTCCCTGTCACGATTCACAACGACCAGAACCTTGCGATGAACGTCATCGTCCGGACCACAAGCGAGAAGCTGCGTTTCCCGGATGGTGAAGAGCTCCAGTTGGTCCTCGCGCCTGGCCTGAACGAGCTTGAGATCCCGGTCGAGACCGTCACGTCAGGCGACGCTCGCATCCTCATCACCGTCACCTCGCCCGATGGGCGCCTCGACCTCGCGAACGGCTCGGTCAACGTCCGCTCGACGGCCATCTCCGGCCTCGGCCTGGTCGTGTCGCTGGTGTCGCTCGCTGTCTTGCTGACGTGGTGGCTCCGCACGATCATCCGTGTCCGCCGAACCCGGCGCGCTGCTACCGTGTCAGCCACCCCGTCGTCTGACGACGGAGATCCTGCTGTCTCTGCCAACGAGGAATCCCTATCGTGACCGTTCGCATCGTCACCGACTCGTCCTGTGACATCCGTGGCGACGAGGTCGCCAGCCTCAACATTGAGGTGGTTCCGCTGTCGATCCGCTTTGGTGACGACGAGTACACCGATCGCGAGCAACTGTCGGTCGACCGGTTCTACGAACTCCTCGCCAGCTCCGACACCCTTCCAGAAACGGCAGCGCCGTCGCCGGGCCGGTTCGCTGAATCGTTCCAGCGGCATCTCGACGCTGGCGCCACCGCCATCGTCTGCATCAATATCAGCGCCGCTCTGTCAGCCACGATGCAGTCGGCGATCACCGCTGCCGATTCGATGGATGCCGACATTCGCGTCGTCGATTCCACCTCGATCACCGTCGGCCTGGGCTCGATCGTCATCGCGGCTGCCGAAGCCGCGAAGAACGGTGCGTCGGCCGACGAGGTCGTCGCCATCGCCGAGTCAATGTCGGCCCGCACCCATGTCTTCGGGGCACTCGACACCCTCGAGAATCTCCAGAAAGGCGGCCGGATCGGCGGTGCCCAGGCGCTGCTCGGCTCGATGCTGTCGATCAAGCCCCTCATCGACATCTCCACCGGTGAGGTGCAAGAGGCGGGCAAGCAGCGAACCCGCAAGAAGTCGATGATCTGGCTGCGCGACAAGCTCGCGGAGTTCGGCGAGATCGAGAACCTTGCGATCATGCACGGCGAAGCCCCTGATATCGACGACTTCGTCGCACTGATCAGTGAAGTCGCCGACGTCAGCAACGCTCGCACCGAACTCATCGGGCCGGTGGTCGGCACCCATGGCGGTCCTCGGGTCGTCGGCTACGCGTTCACCGTCCCGGAGTAGCCGCGCCGCTAGCGTCGCGGCATCGCACCCGATCCCGACGACCTTCGGCTGATCACGGCCGCGCAGCGCGGCGATCGCCACGCCCTTGATGCCCTTTTGCAGAAGCATCAGGGCCGTATCTACGCGATCTGTCGCCGACTCGCAGGAAACGACGCCGACGCCCTTGACGCCACGCAAGAGGCGTTGATTGCGATCGTGAAGGGACTCGACCGCTTCGATGGTCGCGCCGCCTTCACGACCTGGTCGTACCGGGTCGCCACCAACGCCTGTCTCGACGAGCTCCGCCGGCGGAGTCGCCGCCCGCAACCCGGCCTCCCTGATCACGAACACGCCGATGATGAACCTCTCGGTGGTCGCCCACTTCGCGACCCCGGCGAGACCGTGGCGGCCCGCATGGATGTTGACGACGCACTGAGGCAACTTCCTGAGGAATTCAGAGCACCGGTCGTGCTTCGAGATCTGGCTGGGCTCGACTATGCGGAGATCGCTGAGGTGCTCGAACTCGCACCCGGAACCGTGCGGAGTCGCATTGCTCGTGGTCGCGGTCGGCTTGCCGACATCGTGGCCGGGAACCACAGCCTCCCCGACGAACGTCAGAGCACATGACATGAACGACAACACCGACGAACTCGACGAACTCGTCAGTCGGTACCTCGACGCCGAGGTCACCGCCGACGAGACCGCGCTCGTTGAGTCGGACCCAAAACTCCTGGCTCGCGCCGACGCGATGCGGGCTGCGATCGAGGCCATCGCCACCCCGGTCGACATTCCAACTGTTGATCTCGACCGGCGGCGCACCATCGCACTCGACGCACATCCGACGTCCGCCCAGATCACCGATCTCTCGACGGCCCGAGCCCGCACAGTCGAACGGCGCAACCGGTTTGTCGCGGTCGCAGCAGGTGTCGTGCTTCTTGCGGTTGCGTTCACCGCGATCCAACGCCTCGATCTAAACGACGACGATCAGGCCGACTTCGCCACAGAGTCCACCGAAAGCGGGGGCCAGACCAGCGCCGCGGTCGACGATGCCCTCGAGATGTTCTCCGACGATACGGCGCTCGAAGAGGCCGCAGCGGACACGGTCGAAGAAGCGGCCGAGATGGATGACGGAGTCGGTGCCGGGGGCGACGCAGCGGCGATCGAGGGAACCAGCATCGACATGCTGCCGGACGAACTCGCGCCGGTCGAGACGGCCGGCGACGTGGTCGCGATTGTCGACAAGGCGTACGCCGACGTGCCGGGCATCTCCTTCAGCGGCGACCCCTTCGACGGGATCTGTCCCGAAGCAATCCGATTAATCACCGACCTCCAACCCGACACGACGGTCAGCGTGGAGTCTGCAGTCGTGCGGGTCGACGCCGAACTCCTCACCGTGCTGGTCGCCCTCACCGGGTTCACCGAGGCAGAGACGGACGCCTGGATCATCGTCGTCCACCCGGTCGACGACTGTGCAGCCAGCACGGTGATCTCACCGGAATCGCCCTAGCCCGGAGACGCTAGGCTCGGCAGCCATGACGACCGAGCAGCAGATCGAGCCAGACTGGGCGGCAAAGCAGACCGACCGCGTCATCGACGTGATCGACAAGGTCAAGGCGCAGACCACGGACCGTGCCGTCACCGTCCTGCGAGCCGTTGTCTTCGGGCTCGTCATCGCCGTGCTCGGCATCGCCGCCGCCACGATCTTTCTGGTCGCCGTGGTCCGCATGGCCGACGCGTACCTGCCGATCGGCGCTGGTGTCGGTGATGCCACCTGGGCTGCTCACCTCTTCGCGGGCGGCCTGCTGTCGATCCTCGGAATCGGTGCTTGGCTGTCACGTCGTTCAAGCAACCGGCCGCTGCTCGGCGCCGCCGTCCTTGATCTCGTCATCATCGTCGCGGTCGTCTGCTACGGCCTCTTCAGCTGAGCTGGCCCACGGCGAATAGTCCCGCCCCCATACGGTTGCCACTACGGTCCCCGGCAGCCCGCAACGCACCGGAGCAAACGCTCTCGAAAGGCAACCCATGTCCGACGTACGTGATGTCATCATCATCGGCTCCGGCCCCGCTGGCCTCACCGCCGCGATCTACACCGCTCGCGCCAATCTCGCACCGCTTGTGCTCGAGGGTGAACCCAGCTCGACCAGCGATCAGCCCGGCGGCCAGTTGATGCTCACCACCGACGTCGAGAACTTCCCGGGCTTCCCTGAGGGGATCATGGGCCCTGAGCTCATGATGAACTTCCGCATGCAGGCCGAACGCTTTGGAGCGGAGATCCAGACCATGAAGGCCAGCAGGGTCGACCTTTCCTCTGCGCCCTACGGCGTCTGGGTCGGTGATCCCGATGCCGGCGAGCCGACCTATCACGCCCGTTCGCTCATCATCGCCACCGGTGCCCAGTCGATCATGCTGGGCCTCGATCGCGAGACCGAACTCATCGGTCACGGCCTCTCGACCTGTGCCACCTGCGACGGCTTCTTCTTCCGTGACCACCACATCGCCGTGGTCGGCGGCGGCGATTCCGCACTCGAGGAAGCGAACTTTCTCAGCCGCTTCGCCGAGAAGGTCACGATCATCCACCGCCGCGATGAGTTGCGGGCCTCGAAGATCATGCAGGACCGGGCATTCAACAACCCAAAGATCGAGTTCCTGTGGGACACGGTTGTCACGGAATACCTCGGTGAGCAGTCGCTTGCCGGGGTGAAGGTCGAGAACGTCAAAACGGGCGAGATCTCTGAACTTCCCGTGACGGGCATGTTCATCGCCATCGGACATCGTCCCGGGACCGACCTGTACAAGGGACAGCTTGCAATGAAGGAGAACGGCTATCTGGAGACCGTTCCCGGCCGCACCGCCACCGACGTCGCCGGCGTCTTCGCTGTCGGCGATGTCACCGACGACTACTACCGCCAGGCAATTACCGCCGCCGGCTCGGGCTGCCAGGGTGCACTCGAAGCCGAGCGCTACCTCGAGGCGCTGCACGACGCCTGACCCTGCCCCACACTGGTCCCGGGAATAGCGAGCAACCGCAACGGGTTCTCTCCCGTGGACGCCGACGGCAGCGTCGGTACCGAAACCACCAGTGCCTCGGCGCTGCGAATGACCCCAGTGCCTCGGCGCTGCGAATGAAAGGAGCTCCGCCATGGCAGGAGCCGTCACCACCCTCTCCGACAGCACCTTCGACGAAACCGTCGCCAGTGATGGCGCTCCTGTCCTCGTCGACTTCTGGGCCGAATGGTGTGGGCCGTGCAAAATGATCGCCCCGATCCTCGAAGAGATCGCCGACGAGCAGGGTGAGTCTCTGCAGGTCGCGAAGCTCAACGTCGACGAGGCCGGCGATATCGCACGTCGCTTCGAGGTCATGTCGATCCCGACATTGATCTTGTTCAAGGACGGCGAGCCGGTGAAGCGCATCGTCGGCGCCAAGCCCAAGCAAGCCCTGCTCGACGACATCGCCGAGTTCATCTGATTCTGCTTCGGGCGTTTCACCCGGAGCGCCCTCCCCGATCGGATCTTCACGAAACAGCCGGCCTTTCGGGTCGGCTGTTTCGGTTTCGGCCTACCGGTCGGGTACGTCGAACGCCGATAGCCTCGGGACGATGACCGATCAGGGGCTACCGCTGCGTGCGGGCGATGAAGGAGGGGCGATCCGCGACCTCCACCGCCGCCTCGCTGCAGCCGGTTTCCCAGCGACCGGTGACCCCGAGATCTACGACGCGGACACGGTGGCCGCCGTTCGGGCTTTTCAGGCCACACGCCGTCTCATCGAGGACGGCGAATGCGGTGCGCACACCTGGGCCGCATTGATCGAGGCTGACTTCCGGCTTGGCGATCGCATGCTGTACCTGCGCTCCCCCATGACCCGTGGCGACGACATCACCGATCTGCAGCAACGGCTCGGCAGCCTCGGCTTTGACGCCGGCTATGTCGACGGCATCTTCGGGCCTGATACCGAGTCGGCCGTGCGGAACTTCCAAGCCAACCAGGGCCTGACCCCTGATGGTGTCGTCGGCCCCGACACGGTGCGGGCGCTTGGTCGTCTCGCCGGCCGACGCTCGGGTGAAAAGACGATCGCCGAGGTCCGTGAGACCGAACGTCTCCGGAGTCAGCAGGGCCTCGAGGGGCGCCGCATCGTCGTCGGTGAGACGGGTGGTGTCGCGGCGCTGATCGACACGTTGGCCCGTCGTCTCCGCAACGACGGTGCAGAGGTGCTGACGCTTCACCAGCCCGATCTCTCAACCCACGCCAAGACAGCGAACGAATGGGACGGGGCGGTGTATCTCGGCGTCACGCTCGCGGCCGACGATCTGTCGGTGGCGTACTTCCAGACCGAGGGCTTCGTCTCCGCAGGTGGGCGCGGTCTGGCCGAGCACACCAGTCAAGCACTCGCAGGACCACTCGACGCAGCCCATCCCGCGGTGGGTATGCGCATTCCAATCCTGCGCGAAACACGCATGCCTGCGGTGTGGTGCCGCGTTGGCGAACCCGCCCACGTGGTCGAACGGGCACCGGCCCTGGCGTTGTCGTTCCGTGACGCACTCGCCCGCTGGTGCGACCGGCCAGTGCTTCGAGCCGACTAGGCACTGTCCACCGGTATCCCCAGCCTCGTCCAGAGGACGGTGCGGGCTTCATCCCCAGGTTCTCCACAGGCCGTTGTGTGACATATGTCACACTATTGGGTTACGTGGTGGTTCCAGGGGGCGTGATCACGCGGTAAATCCGCTCAAGGTCGTTGAGGTCAGCAAAATCGATGACCAGCCGGCCGGGACCTTTCCCCAGTTGGACGTTGACGCGTGTCTCAAGGCGTGACGCCAGGAGCTCTTCGAGTTCAAGCACGCCGGCGTCCTTGGTCCCACCAGCCGTCTTGCTGGACGGTTTCCTCTTTCCCGCGCGCTTGCCGTCGCTGGACTCATCGTCATCATCCGCATCGTCGGTGAGCTCCCCGTCGCGGAGAAGGTTCTCGATCTCACGAACCGTCAGACGCTCACTGACGATCTGTTGCGCAAGACGCTCCTGCTCTGCGTGATCGGGTGTTGCGAGGAGGGCCCGAGCGTGCCCGGCACTGAGCTGGCCTTCGATGACGAGTCGCTGAACGGAACCCGAGAGCTGAAGGAGACGAATGGTGTTGGCGACCGACGAGCGGGAGCGGCCCACACGAGTCGCAACTTCCTCCTGGGTGAGGCCGAAGTCCTCGATGAGTTGCTGGTACGCCGCCGCTTCTTCGAGCGCATTGAGATCCTGTCGATGAAGATTCTCGACAACGGCAGTCTCGAGAGATCCAAGATCATCAGAATCCCGGATGAGGGCAGGGATCGACGGCAGGTTGGCTCGCCGCGCCGCTCGCCATCGCCGCTCCCCCGCGATGAGTTCGTATCCCTCATCCGTAGAGCGCACGACGATCGGCTGGATAACCCCGACCTCCGCAATCGAGGCGGCGAGTGACGACAGTGTCTCTTCATCGAAGTGATCGCGCGGCTGGTAGCGGTTTGGCACCACCGCATCGATGTCGATCTCGCGGAACGTGCTGCCGTCGGTCTCGACGTCAGCTGGGATAAGTGAGCTCAGGCCCTTGCCCAAGCCGCTACGCCTCGTCGGACTCACCGAGAATCTCCTTTGCAAGTGTCCGGTAGGCGGTTGCGCCCCGGGACTCTGGATCGAACGTCGTGATCGGCTGGCCGAAACTTGGTGCCTCGCTCAATCGAACGGTACGGGGGATCACGTTGCGCATCACCTTGTCGCCGAAATGCTCTCGTACTTCATCGGCGACTTGCCCCGACAGCTTCGTTCGTGCGTCAAACATGACGAGGACGATGGTGCTCAGCGCCAGGGTCGGATTCAGGTTTCGGGTGACCAGGTCGACGTTGCGGATCAGTTGTCCGAGGCCCTCGAGTGCGTAGTACTCGGTCTGGATGGGAACAAGCACTTCGGTGGCGGCCGTCAATCCGTTGATCGTCAGCAGGCCAAGCGACGGGGGACAGTCGATAAGAACAATGTCGTAGTCCTCGCCGACTGACTCGATTGCCTCCTTGAGTTTCCGTTCACGGTTCATGGCGGGCACGAGTTCAATCTCGGCGCCGGCGAGGTCGAGGCTCGCTGGCGCAACAAAGAGATTCTTGACCGACACCGGCTCAATCGCGTCCTCCAGGGGAACGTCTTGCAGGAGGACGTCGTAGAGGGAATGGTCTAGTTGCCGAGGGTTCAAGCCGAGGCCGGTGCTCGCGTTGGCCTGCGGATCCAGGTCGATAATGAGGACCCGTCGCCCCAACTCAGCGAAGCATGCGCCGAGGTTGACGGTGGTGGTCGTCTTGCCGACACCACCCTTCTGGTTGGCAACCGCAAAAACGCGAGGACCGGGCGCCGGAGCAGGCTCCTGCGCCTTCGCAGATCGTCGTAACATCGGGGATCTCCTTCCGATCAGCGGGTGTCATCCTCGCGGAGGCTGCAACGGGCTGCAAGGACCCTCCCCAACCAATTGTTGCCGACGGAACCATGTTCCACGTGAAACGCCACCGTCCATGCTCGCTCCACCTTGGCACCGGCATTTCGCGACATGCCGTCTGACATGTTTCACGTGAAACGGGAACCGCACACGGACGGGCTCAACACCGTTCCACGTGAAACACAGAATCAGAACAGCGGCGCCTGGCGACGCTTTCTCTCACGGCGAGGGAACGCTGAAGGCGTGGATGCGAGAATCCGAAGCGATGCGAAACGAGCATCAGGGGACTGCGACCATGTGACGGCGGAGGTCGGGAGTTCCGCGACGGGTAATGCATCCCACCGAGGTGTGGCTGCCTCTGCAGTGGCAACGACAACCGCCCCACCTGCTCGAACGAGTGGCACCAATTGCTCCACTGTCTCGGCTGGATCAGCCAGCAGGCGCGCGACCGCCACATCGTGGGCACCACGCCAGGCGACATCACGAGCTAACTCATCGCCGCGCCCATGCACGACCTCAACTCGACCAGCAACGCCGAGTGCTCGGACCGCACGTCGGGCGTGGTCAAGGCGTCGTTCAGATGCATCCACGAGTCGGAGTTCGGCGTGGGGGAGGAGGGCCGCCAGAATCACGCCCGGGAGTCCTGCGCCGGTGCCGACGTCAACGATTCGTCCGTCGAACTCATCAAACTCCGTAGAAAACGACGAACACACGGCCCGGGCGAACCAGACCGTGTGTTCGACAAGCATCTCGATGGACGCCGTGCCGATGACGCCGGCCGCACGGGCGGGCGTCCAGGCCTCCTCAAGGGAGACCAACTGATCGTCAGTCAGCATCCCCGGCGGGGACGATGATCACCCGACGATTGGGATCCTCGCCCTCGGAGGCGGTGTCAACGCCCGCCTCGTCCGAGACGGTGTCATGCACGACCTTCCGGTCTGCTCCGCCCATGGGCTCAAGTGCACGAGCGACTCCTGATTCGCGGACAGCGGCTGCCTGCTCACGAACAAACGCGGCAAGGGCTTCGGCTCGGCGGGCGCGCACGCCGCCCATGTCGACTCGGATTCGGCCATCGCGTCCGCTGCCGGCGTGGCGCTGAAGCACGGTGCGAACCAGCTCATCAATCGCGCCTGCGGTGGTACCGCGTTGGCCGATCATGCGACCGATGTTCTCGCCATTGACCGTCACGCGGATCTCGTCATCGGCGACCTGCTCACGATCGAAGGTCACGCTCGCGCCAAAGTTCTTGGCAAGGTCGGCGACAAACGCCTCAGCGATGTCAGCTTGCTCCTCGAGCGGCATGGTGGGCTCGTCGCTCACGTTCTTCTGCTTTCCCTGTCGGTGTTCTTGTCACGATCATTGCCCTGCTTGGACTTCGCGCTTTGGGGTGCGCCCCTCGACTCTCCCCCGTTTTGGGCCTTCTGTCCACCCCGGTTCTTGCCGTTCTGGACCCTCTGACCACCCTCGCTCTGGCCGCTACGACCCTTGCCGCCCCGTCGGCGACGGCGACGATCGTCCTTGGCCCGAGGTGTCGTCGGACGAACGCGGGCACGAACCCGAGCTTCTTCCTTCACCCGGCCAAAGAGGCCGGTCCGAGCGTCGTTGATGATCTCAAATTCGGCGTCGTCAGTGTCCACGCCGAGGGCGTCAAGTGCCGTTTCCTTGGCATCGTGGACGGTCTTGCCGGTGGTTTCCACCCATTCCATGAGTGATCACTCTCTCTTTACGTTGGCGCGCAGCGGGCCAAAAGGCTCAGCGCTTGCGCTTCTTGTGCTGGGGTGAGCCAGGATCAGTGGTTCGACCACCAGATCGCTGACGAGTGGGCGCCTTGCCGGTTCGGCCGGCGCCACTCCCCCGAGAACTCTTTTGCTTGGTTGCGGCCCTGGCATCGGACCGCTTCGGTGTGGGCTCGCCCTTCTTCGGTGTGGTTCGTCCACCGGTTTGCTTGCGACCGCCACCCGCGTTGTCCGAAGCTTGTGCCTCTTCTCGCGAACGCCGGGCCTGCGCGCCGAGACTATCTTCGCCGCTGTACAGCGATCGGGTGATGTAGCCCTGCTGACCGATGCGGTACAGGTTCGAGATCACGAAGTAGACGACAAGCGCCGCCGGCATCGTGAACGAAAACACGGGCAACATCCATGGCAGGATGCGCATGATCATTTCCTGCTGAGGGTTAATCTGTGCACCGGTATTGCGGCCACGGATCTGTTTCTGTTGCACAAGACTCGAAACCAGGACGACAACAATCAACGCGAAGTAGGGGAGTGCTCCAAGGAAGTCCTGGCCAACGACATCAAGGGCGGTCTTGGAGAGATCCATCCCGAGGAAATTCATCTCGTTGGTCTCAATGAGATCCTGGTACATGTCGCTCTCGACCGGCAGGTTCTCGGGATCAAAGACCAGATCATCATCGTCGAGTTGCACCACATCGGTGCGGCCCGACGACGCGCTCCCTGCGGCCCAACCCCCGGCGAGACCAGCGTCGGTGGCGTGCCGGGTAATGCCCTGGACAACGCGGAACAAGACGAGGAATACCGGCAACTGCACCAGGAGTGGGAGACAGCCACCGAGCGGGTTGATGCCGTTCTCCTGGTAGAACGCCATCAACTCCTCGTTCATCTTCTGGCGGTCGTCCTTGTACCGCGTCTGAATCGCTTTCAGTTCGGGTTGAAGTCGCTGCATCTGCAGCATCGATCGAGTGCTCTTGAGCGTCAGCGGGGTGACGACGATCATCACGGCCAGCGTGAGGAGGACGATCGCCACGCCATAGGACGGGACGAGCGAGTAGAAGAAGGCGAGGACCTGGGCGATCAGGTCGAACATGAGGACTCCCGGGCGGGTGGGACCGGGTCATAGCCGTGGCTGCTCCACGGGTGACACCGGCACAGGCGGCGGGTGGCGAACCAGCCACCTCGGAACGCGCCGTGGAGCTCAAGCGCTTCCACGGCGTAGATCGAACACGACGGCGTGTATCGACACGGTGAGGGTCGACCAGCAGCAAGTCGCTGGTACATCCGCACGCTAGAACGCAATAGACGCGCGGCCGGGCTCATCGACGGTCTCCGTCGAGAGCGGATGAATCAGGGAGGAGCAGCGTTGCCATCGTGGTGCGCAGTGTCGCATACGACCAGTCGTCGATCGGTGCGGTGACCCGGATCAGGTGGTCACCACCGGGGAACCCTGACGATGTTCGGTCGAGATCGACCAACACCGCCCGCAGCCGACGTTTCGTTCGGTTCCTGGCCACCGCAGTCCCCACTGAACGTGGTATTGCGAACGCGAAGCGTGGTTCTTGTGTGGCGTCGGACCGCACGACGAGTCGAATCGGCCCCCGACCTCGTCGCGAACCCTCGTCCCGGAGTCGGGAGAAGGCACGCTGGCCGGTGAGCCGGCCAATCACGCCGACAAGCGGGCGCGGCCCTTCTGGCGACGAGAACGAAGAACGGCACGGCCGCCTCGAGTGCTCATCCGGGACCGGAACCCGTGCTTCTTGGCACGCTTGCGGACGTTGGGCTGATAGGGACGCTTCATCGGTGGAGTCCTTCGTGTGCTGTCGATCGAGGTGTGGATCGAACAGATGCGGCTTGTTGTTGGTGACAAACCTGAGGTGTCAACCCACCAAATCTACGGGACGCGGCACCGCGCGACAACGCGTGAATGGACGTGAAGAGACGGCAAGACGGACGCTCAGCAGCCAACGAACGACGTGACGATCAAATACCATTCATGTCATTTCATCTTTCACCGATGTCATTTGTTGCGAAAAAAGTGACTCTGACCTGGAGTTTTTCAAAACTCCACAATCTCAACTTGCGCCACGTTGCCCTGTTGATATGTTCGCCGATCTACGCACGGGCTGCGGGTCTTCGGGGGGCATTTCCACTCCACGATCACGTGTTGTTCGCGCCCTGGTTTTGATTGGTCATCCACACCTGTGGACGACGTTGTGGAGAGGAAGTGAAGAGCGTGAGTGATCTTGGGGACGCTGACGGTCTGTGGACCAATTGTGCGGCCAGCATCCGAGCCCAGGTGAGTGACGCCGTTTGGCGAACCACCTTTAGTGGCGCGAAGGCCGTGGCGTTCGACGAGGGCGAGCTCATCCTCGTCGTTCCGAGCGGCCTCCAAAAGGAGCGCATTGAGGGCCGGTATCTCGGCCTCGTACAGGACGCAATCGACGAAACGTCTGCGCACGACGTCTCCGTTCGAGTCGAGATCGATACCAACTGGTCGACCGATGACGCACCCACGATCGAGATGCCGCCCGCCGATCTCGGACTCGCCACGCCCTCAGCCACCACTCCCACTCCATCGTCGGCCAGCCGAGACGAGAAGTTCACCTTCGAACACTTCGTCATCGGGCCGTCAAACCGGTTCGCACACGCGGCCGCGCTATCGGTCGCAGAAGCCCCAGCAGCGAGCTACAACCCGCTCTTCATCCACGGTGACTCAGGTCTCGGCAAAACCCACCTTCTTCGAGGCATCGCCCACTATGTCGCAAGCCACTACCCGACATACCGGGTGCGCTATGTCTCCACCGAGACCTTCTTGAACGAGTTCGTCGAAGCGATTCGCACCAACACCCTTCCGGAATTCAAACGCCGGTACCGCGACATTGACGTGCTGTTGATCGACGACATCCAGTTCATGGAGGGGAAGGACGGTCTCCAAGAAGAGTTCTTCCACACCTTTAACGAACTCCACCAGAACAACAAACAGATCGTGCTTTCGTCGGACCGGACCCCCGACGCCATGCCAACCCTCGAAGATCGGCTTCGAAGCCGGTTCAAGTGGGGGCTGA
>Ga0255777_10002087_pt1 | contig 18161 bp, 19 predicted proteins | sample 101ome_15_FD_179975 | JGI IMG/M metagenome (GOLD analysis project Ga0255777, IMG submission 179975) | Coastal salt marsh microbial communities from the Groves Creek Marsh, Skidaway Island, Georgia - 101402AT metaG (version 2) | ecosystem: Environmental > Aquatic > Marine > Intertidal zone >... | reverse complement strand
TGCTAAAAAAAACCCTTGAAAATCAAGGGTTTCTAAAATTTATGCTGTTTTTCTTACTTTTTGAAGTTTCTTTCGTGCCTTTTTCATACCCATTTCTAACTTAATTTTAGATGCGAGTTGAGTAAAGTTCTTACCTTCCATATGGTCATATTCGTGTTGAAAGATACGAGCAGTCAAACCAGAAAACTTACCTTTTCTTTCGTTACCGTCTATATCCATAAAAGTGAATTCTACTAATCTTGGACGGCGTAGGTTTAGAAAAAGAAATGGATAAGTTAGACAGCCTTCAGTATACATATCTGTCTCTTCTGATTCGTATGTAATCTTTGGATTAAAGAATATCTCTACATTTCTTTCATCTAGATTTGTATACATAACAAAGGCACGAACTGGAATACCACATTGGTTTGCAGATAAACCAATTCCACCAGTTGCCGCCATAGTTCCTTTAAGGTTTCTCAAAAGTTCTTGTGGGGTTAGGTTGTGTTTTTCCTTTAGTTCTTCAAATGTAATATCTGGAAGTTTCACACTTAGTGATGGGCTTCCTGCTTCTAATAGTCTGTATATCATTGTGCAATCCTTGAGAAGTTCTTGACCTTTTCAAATTTAATGATGCTTCTGAACTTGTCAAATAACATATCTTGTTTATGTGAAATGACAAACACATTCTGGTCATGAAATGTGTTTAGAATTTTCAAGAAATCATCTGTCCCTGTTCCATCTAACGAACTATCAAAAATCTCATCCAAGATAAGAAGATTGGTGTTAGTTGAATTTTTCATCTTTGCAACTGCTCTCCAAGTAAAGAGTAGTGCTAAGTCAATACGCATTTTCTCACCTTCAGAAAACGAAGCATATGAGAACTCATCACGAAATCTAGACTTGATAGTTTCGTTAAAGTTTTCGTCAATATTAAAGTTGACAAAGAAATCCATAGATGATAGATATGTATTCACCAACTTATTCATAATAGGCAAATACTGTTTAACAATCTTTGTTTTGATACCAGAGTCCTGTAACAGATTGCGAGCGACATCAACATAGAACTGATCTTCTTTTAGTTTAGTGCGTTGTTCGTCAATCAGTTTAATCTGTCCTTTTAGTTCAGACAGTTTCGCCTTATCATCATCAGACACAGAACCAGACTCATAAGTTTCAATATCCTTCTGTAACTTAGAGTTAAAGGTTTCAAGTTCTTTAATGGATGCACGAATCTTTGCAATTTCTACATCGTTCTGTCGTATCTTTTCTAAGTCTACTAATATTGATTGGAGTCTGTCTTGTTCTTCTGATTCCATTCTTTGTAAATCTGCGATACCGTTTTCAATGTCTCTGATTTTTGTTGTGCGAAGTTCTGTCTGCGTCTGCTTTGTTGCAGTCGTAATTGATTGTTCGCAAGTCGGGCATTCATCGTTGTTCTTGAAAAATTCGATTTGACGGTCATGTTCTGCCTTTCTATTTTCTAATGCTGCTTCTGTTTTACTTAGTTTTCTTAGTTTTTGCTCAATCCTTGTTTGTTCTTCTGCATCGAAAGACAACTCTTCCTTTTCAATTTCTAATGCCTTAATGTCATCTTGCTTAAAACTGATAGTAGATTGGTTGTCAAAAATCTTTTGTTTATTTTCTGCAATAATACCAGACTTATTGTTTATTACTTCTTCAATAAACTTTTCTTGAAGAATAACTTTCTCTTTAGTCAAGTCATACTGATACTCAACATTACGAACCTCTTCTGTCAATTCTTTGTTTCGGTTTTTCAACAAGAAGTTCATCAAAGAGAAAATCTTAATGTCAAGAATATCTTCAACAACCTCACGGCGTGCCTTAGTAGACAACTGCATAAAAGGAACAAAGGTAGAAGAACCTAGAATAACAACTTGTGTGAAAGAACGATAGTTTAATCCTAAAATCTGTTGTTCTAGATGCTTCTGATAATCTCTTGCATTTGCATCTTGGTTAATCAATGTGTCGTTTACATAGACTTCAAACTTATTTGGTTTGATTCCTCTACATACTCTAACCATTTTTCCACCAACATTGAAACACACTTCAACCATACTTGAACCACCGTTCACAGAGTTAATAAGTTGTGTCTTTGAAATGTTGCGAAAAGGTTTATTGAAAAGACCAAAACACAATGCATCAAGAATGGTAGACTTTCCAGCACCATTCTCTCCGATGATTAGTGTAGTTGGACTTCTATCCAACTGAATTTCGGTAAATTGATTTCCTGTGGAAAGAAAGTTCTTCCACTTCACTGACTTAAATGTAATCAAAGTTCTAAATCACTCGCTTCTACATATAATGATTTCATCATATTTGTTAATCTTTTCTTATCCAAATCCACATCAAGTTCTTCAATGTAACGCTCGATAAGTGTCATGTTATCCTCTGCATTTTCAACAATCGCATCATCAACATTTGCAGCATCCAATTCACTAAAATCTTCTACAATCTTTACCTCATGGGCACCAGATTCAGATAGAACTCTGTCAATAAATCTATCGAACTGATAAAAGTCCTTTTTATTAACAACCACGATTTTAACAAACTTTTCCTTCAATGTCAAGACATCAAAGGCAGAATAATCAACCGTTGTATCATCATAGTAAACTTTTTCAAAGATAGTAAATGGGTTCACAATCCGTTCAAGTTCTCTAGTATCTGTATCAAAGATATGGAAACCTTTAGGGCAACCACTATCACTCCAAGTCATCTGATAAGTGTTGCCAAGATAGTAAACATGACCATCATCAGACTTCTTATGGAAGTGTCCACTGAATACAGTATCAAACTTGTTTAGAAATGTCTTGTCATAACCATTTTCTGCAAAGTGTCCAGCGTGCATCTCAAAACCATTGATTTCTAGATGCCCCATTGCAACCTGTGCCTTTGTTCCTTTGATATGATTCATTGTGTGTGAATAGTTATCAGAACAAATCCACGGCAAGAAACAGATGGGTGTTCCATCAAACTCTACCGTTGTTGCTTCTGGGTAAACATACAGACTAGGGAATCTACCCTCTACCAATTCTGATAGAGAGTTGACATCGTTTGTGTTCTTGTAGAATGTGTCGTGATTACCAACCATCATGTGGACGGTAACTCCTAAATCTACAAACTTTTGAATAAAACGCTCACGAAAATCTTTGGCAATCTTATAGGATACAAACTTTCGTCTGTCCATAACATCGCCCAAGTGAATAACCGTATCAATACCATGCTTTTCAATGTAAGGGAAAAATGTCTCTTCCCAAAACTTATAAAAGTAATCGTTAAATGCTAGGTTATCATTGCGAGCACCAAAATGAGTATCAGTTATCAGTGCTATCTTCATCTACTTCATTCCCATCATCATCATAAAATTTTTCAAGTCCTTTAGGTTCAGATTTCTTTTTCTTCTTAGGTTTATAAACATCTTCATCAGGCAAAAAGTTTTTCTGTAGATAGTCTACAAATTGTGCCTGTTCCATATCCTCACCAAGTGCAAGAACATCAATACTCATGTTCTCAATTACCTTATGTCGGATGTGCTGTTGTTTCTTTTCTTTTTGAATCCTACGAAGAAATGCGTAGTAGATAATTTGTGTAAAATATGCAAAAGGATTCTTAGATTTGTCTGGATTAAAATTGTGTGCGTATTGCAGACAGTTCTCAATCCCATCAGAAATCATTTCATCCCTGTAGGTATAATTGATAAAATTAGGTCTATAAGAAAGGTGGTTTGCAATCTTTAGAAAACATTCGCCTATGTAATTAGTCACTGGTGGTTGTGGTTCACCTAGTTCCTCAGCGTCTTTGCATCGTCCTTTCCATTCTTTCATTGCTTCTAGGAACTCTGCATTATTGACATAATGCGCTCCTTTTTGTTTTTTAGTCATAATAACTCCACATATATTGTTGTAATTAAATTTACAACTATTCATACATTATACTATATTTCAGTTCATTGTCAAGAGCAAATTTAATTGGCAAAATGTCTTGACTATCTCTTGACAGAGTGGTATATTTCCTATGCTGGGTTTGAGAATGAATAGATCTAATGATATAACTTAGATTCAGGCTCCCATTCTTCTAGTTCATCCTCATAGTCATCAAATTCTTGCTCTTGTTCAATCGCAGCAAGTTCAGCATCAGTAGGAGGAGTAAGAACTTGTTCTTCTTCCCATTTACTTTTCTTCACACAATATTCATAGAATTTGTGTAATCCATAGGATGCCTCTGCCAATACAATAACTTGTGATATTGGAACACGATAAACATCTTCTTCAGCAAAATGTATCCATCTTTGTAAAGTAAGTGCTTCTTCTATACCTCTAGATGTTGCTTTAGGATATGCTTTAATCTGCATTGGTGATGAAACACTTATGAACTTTTCTTCCGAACTACTCAAAACATTACAGATAATCTCTTCACCACTAGACAATTTTAATATTTTTGCTTTGTCATGGGTCATTTTATTTTTATCCTTTTAATCTCATAATCAAACTGTTCTTCATTATAGATATTTATTCGCTCTAGAAAGTGATTGATAGTGAAATTCTTTCTTGACTTATAGGTGAGGTCATCTGCAATGTCAAAGAGGGTAGCGGTATCTTTAGTTTCACTCCTACGCAATCCACGGCCAATCGACTGCAATGTTCTAATGCGGGACTTACTTGGAGATGAGAACACGATGTTATGGAGATTGCGAATATTGATACCAGTAGAAAAAGTGCCATAAGACGCAACAATGATAGCGTCCTTTTCCTTTTCCGTGATCGCCCTAATCTCTTCACGAGTGGTGGTGTCCGTTCCACCAAATACATAGAATACTTTTCTTTCAGTAGCATCTTTAATTTGTGAATAGAGAATGTCCCCATGTTTCTCAACAAACTGGAATAACACCAGAGTGTTACCTCTTATTGTCAGAGCCAAATCTCTGATAAATTCGTTTCTTTTTGGATGAGTTACAATAAAGTCAATTTCGTCTTGGTATTTCATATCCTTCACGAGTTTACACTCATGTTCTGGGTATGTCAATACAAGAGATTTAATCTTAAATTCGGCAAGTGTCTTTTTATCAATCAACTCTTTGGTAGTAATGACTTTATTTAGTGTTCCAAACAATCCCTCAAGCACCAATCTGTGCGTTTGCATCCCATCCAATGTTCCTGTTAGACCAAAGCGATACTTACATTGTTCCAGTTTAGACATAATTGTTGTCAAAGACTTTGCCTTAAATAAGTGTGCCTCATCTCCAACCACCAAACCAAATTGTTCAAAATATTTTTTTGGGAATTTATAGATAGACTGCCATGTAGAAATGACAACTGATTTCGTTACCTCTTTGTCATGTCCACTGTAAATCTTCTGCATATACTTCTCATCCCAACCATAGTCGATAAAGTCAGAATACATTTGTTCTACCAGAGATGTTGTTGGAACAAGAATAAGAATCTTATCTGTTGCTTGTTCTTTCAGAAGCAACATATAATATCGTATTAGAATGTAGATAATGAGTGATTTACCAGAAGCAGTAGGACTAAGAAGAAGGGAACGATGTTTTCTGATGCAATGCTCAACAGCATCAACTTGATAGTCACGAGGTTGTATAGGTCTTCCATTACTTCTGAGTCCAAGTCTTCCAATGAACCCATTGAGTATTTCTCTGTCAATTTTTCTTTCATCTTTAAGTTCCTCACTTACTGTATATTCTTCCTCATAATCCTCTAAACACTTTATTAGATAAGGAAGCAAACCAACATATAATTCTCCTGTCTGTGGAGAAAATAATCTTATTTTTCCATCCCAAATACGATTGCGATAGGCAGGCATAAACTTGGCGCCCGGCACTTCAAATGTAAAGAAGTCTGCGAGCGCTCTTGCCGTTGATCTATCTGTGTCTACTTGTAAATAGACATCATTCTTTTTGGTAATGTCTGTCACTAAATTGCACCGTCAACAAACTTACGCCATTCGATTGCGTTCTTAATATCCCAACCTCTTTGTTGGATTTGTTTTAGAATTCTTTCACAAGAATCCATACACATCTTGTAATATTCCACCTTTTGTTTTTGCTTGATAAGTTCTTCATCTGACTCAAGGTAGATTGGTATGTCTTGTTTTAAGATTTTATGGTCGAATGGATTATCACGGTAGACTTCTGGGTCTGCCTTACCACCATAATACTCCCACTTCTTACGATAGAGAACACGATAAGTTCCCTCATTCATAAGATGAAGTTGTCTGAATGTGTTATAGATGTTTAGATATTTTTGGTGAAGGGAAGCAGACTTTAGAGACTCATCAGCGAGTTCCAAGTCATCCATTTTTAGGTCTTTTTCGGCCTGTGCCTGTAATTCATCAAGTGTCATAATATCTCCATTATATAAAGTGAGCAGTGATTGGTTAGAACTTGCTGTTCTATATTATCCCACTGAGGAGACTAAAAGTTGATTGTTCAAGTCAACCTTATCATCTGCTCAAATTTATTTATAAAACTTCAAATTCGTAGATGTCGTATTTGAAGGTAACTGTTGCTGTCAATTGTTCAGTATCAGTTTGTTGTGTATTGTAGTTTAATCCAGAAAGTGATGTAGGGTAACAGTTGGTAAAGTTTGCCCTTAGTATAGGATTATTCTTGTTTGACAAAATAGTTAATGTCGCATCACTCATCAATCTGGATGGATTTGCTCTTCCACTACCGCCTGCTGGTCTAGTAGACTCTGAATTTGATACAGCATCAGCAAACTGTTGTGTATTTTTTGGAAACGCAATACCTGTCATCCAATCGTGTATTTCACGATAGTTCTGAAGTGTTTCCCCTACGAGAAAGGTTACTTCCAAGTCACTGAAATCTAGAGTATCACCCATAAATGCAACGGATTTGAATCTAGTGTTGATTGCAGCGTCACCAGAAAAACTAATGCCTGGAATATTGACTTGAGTTGCAAAATATTCTACTGTAGGAATTTTAAGTAAAGAAAACCTAAACTGACTTGGACTAGCAAAGTCAAGTGTTTCTGGTTGTCTTAAAAGTGGGTTAAATTCTACCATTGTATTATTCCTTTTACACTAGTATTTATAACGCCCATAAAAAAGGGAGAACCCGAAGGTTCTCCCAAATTTTGACTTTATTACTAAAGTTTCTTATTATAAACCAGATTACATTAGGTTTGTAACTTGAACTCTTCTGTAGTAAACATTGTCGTTTGCAGTGATAACACCACCACGAGCAGTTGCACCACCAGCGAATGGGTTTGCAGTCATGCCGTAGCGTGTCTTGAAACCAATCTTTGGTTGGAATGTGTTCTCACCAACTGCACGAACCATCTGTAGTGGAACATATGGGCAGTAGAAGAGACCTGCATCGTAAGGGGAAGTTCCCTTATATCCTACAACGAAGAACTGTTTGTCAGCAGCGTTTGCAGAATATGGATCGATGTATACTTTGTAGCGTCCGTTAAGAACACCAGCGAAAGTATTACCAGCATCGTCAACATTTAGGTTGTTGTTAAGAGCAGGTGAAGTGTCTAGAACACCAGCCATCTGAAGTGCAGAAGCAACATCAGAAGAACAGATGATGACATTACCTTTACCTCTACGAGTCTGTTGAGCGATAACATTTGCTTCTCTCTCAACTTGGAACATTAGACCCTTGAACTTCTCAACTGACCAACGACCGTTTGAATCAACATCCATGTCGAAGATACCAGAAGCAGCAGTATCAGTCTGAGCACCAACTTTAGCAGAGGTGTAGATTGTTCTGATAACTTCACGGTTGATTTCGTTAAGAATTTCAGAAGAAAGGATATTTGCAAGTTCAGTCTCAGCGTCCAAACCATGAATCGCCTTGAGGTCTTGTGCAAGTTCCATTGTGTATTCTGCCTTTAGAGCACGAGATTTCGCCTCAACTGACTGCTTCTCGATTGAGAACGCCATTTCAGCAAAACTGTTTGAAGCAGAGTCACCAAGTGCTTCTGCAGCAGCAGTTGTCATACCTGTGCCGTTAGTGTATGTGCCAGGGACACTATCGTTAAGAACAGCAGGGTTAGTTCCTACTTGAGCACCAGTTCCAGAGAAGTCTGAATCAGCCTCATTGTAGAAGGTTTCGCCACCAGCCTGTGAGGTGTAGCGTGAACGCATCGCAAAGATTAGTCCAGTTGGGCCAGTCATTGGTTGAACACCAGCGACATCATATGCGATAAGGTTAGGCATAGAGCGTCTAACGAGAGAAATTAGGATCGGATCCCAATTTTGCACATCAGAGCCTGTTGCGTTAGTTGGTGCAGCCTCGCCGAGGAAACCTCTGTCCTCACGAAGTGCTTTTTCTTGGTTTTCTAGGATAACTGTGGTTACAGCCTTGCGATAAGAATCCTTGATCTCTGGAAGATCATTGTGTTCTAGGACTGGCTGCCACTTTTCCTGTAGATGTTCTGTTTGGAACATTGTAGTTTCTCCTTATTGAGTTTTTCTAATAATATTTATAAAAAGTCCAGTTTTCACTTACTTTTCATTAGCTCGCTTTACATTTTTACTGATCGCAGCCATGTAAGCGGCCATTGCACCAGTTGTATCGAAGGCATCTGAACCATCAGTTTCAGAGTCTACAGATTCAGCGATAGTGGTTGCCTTAGGAAAATAACTTTCCTTAAGCGTATTGAGTTTACCTCTGAAACCGTCTTCATCAGTAAAATCAACATCCTCTGCAAGAGACTTAAACTTCTCAACTTCTGTATCAGCGAGGTCGGAAGCAACTTCTGCAAAGACTGACTCACGAACTAGTTGATCGTTCTGCTTCTTAATAGCAGCAGTCTTTTCAATTTGTTCATTGAGTTTAGACTCTAGTTCATCAATCTTATCAGACTGAGTTCCTAGTAGGTCATACTTTTCTGCCGGAACATCAATGTAATGTTCTTCAAAGAGAGACTTGAGACCAGTAATGAAATCTTCAGCAATCTCACCTTTGAGACCTCTTTCGATTGCAATTTCGTTCTCTTTCATCCACTCTTCTACGACATAGTTCATGTAAGAATCAACTTTTTCAGTGATTTCAGCACGAACAGATTCGATTTGTTCTGCGACTTCTTCTTTTTTAGCAGTTTCAATTCTTTCAACTTCTGAACGAAGTTTAGATTTAACTGCGGCTTCAAAGATTGTTGCAGCCTTAGTTTTGAACTCTTCAGATAGTTCTTCACCTTCTGTAAGTGCAGAAACATCTTCAGAAACATCTACAGATGCAAGACGATCTTCCAAAGTAGATTCGTCAACTGACTCCTCTTCTTCTTCTTTGTCTGACATCATAGCATCGTATGCAGCCTTGAGTTCAACTGATTTCATGCCTGATAGTTTTTCAATCATAGCATCTTTCATTGCCTCTTTAGTCATACGAGCTTCTTCTAGTTCCTCTCCATCATGGTCAACTTCATGACCAGCAGCAAGAGGTTCTTGGATTTTAGTTGCAGAAGGTTCTCCGCCCTGTTCTCCAGCAGCACCTTTTTGCTGTGCATCACCAGAAACCTTTTTTGCTTTTGCCGCATTGTTATGCGAAGCAGATTTCTCTTCTGGTGTATCAGCACCGGCACCACCCAAGTCTTGACGCTCACCCTCTACTGAATCCATCGAGTCGCCTTTAGCAGCACCCTTTGTTGGGGCGTCCTGTGCAGCTTCTTCAAGCTCCGCAGCAACTTCTGCTTCTAGTTCCTCAATAGTCTTGTCTAGTTCTGACATTGGGATTTCTCCTTGAGTTGTTGTATTAACATATTTATAATGATTAAAGTTTTGACAAGAATTTCGCAAATGCAAGTGCGGAAACATTTGACTGTCTCTTTCTTACACTTTCGTTAATCTCATCTCTGATTTTAGCAATCTCGACTTCTTTGAGAATACCGTTATCCCACACCCATTCTTTTCCTTCCATAATACCCTCAACGAAGGCCTGAGGAGCAGAAGGGTCTGCAACAATATCTGCCGCAGTTGCAAGATAAAAATCATCTTTCACATAATTTGCACCGCCCTTAGATTCTAGTGAACCCATGCCTCTTGAAGAGACACCAAGTTTACCACCATCTTTGATTAGTGCTTTCGCAATTTCCCCCATTGGAGTAGAGAGCAGTTTCGCCTCACCAATAAAGTTCTTTCCATCAGCTTCCAGTTTTGTGATCATGTGCGATACTCTGTCAAGATTGACAGTAGGGCCTTCTGGGTGTCCAAGTTCCCCAAACGCACGACCTTCAGCAACAAATTCTTTGTTATATCTAGTGACTTCTTTTTGAAGAACACCAAATGGATAGACACGACCATTTCTATTCTTTTGGTCTGCCTGCATAAAGATTCCACGAATCTTCATCTCTTTACCACCACCGTCTTTTTCTTCAGTGATGTATTCTACTTCTTGTATCTGTTCTGCAATCAGTTTCATTTTTAATACCCCGCTGCAGTAATTTGAGTTCCATACATAGTGCCTGCGCCACGAAGTCCTTCACCAATATTCAAGTGAATGACAATGCCTGCACCACCACCAACATAGATTGTCCCTACATCAGCAGTGTCACCTTCATTACGCACAGTTACTACACCAGCAGAACCAGTATTAAATACCCACACAGCAGTGGCATCTGTAAATCCTGTCGTTGCAGATAGTGCTGTTGCGTTTCCTTTTACTTGCATAGTTCTTTTCCTAAATCGCTGTTAATACTTCTGTTTCAAAATAGTCCAGCAACTGTTTTTGCGGAACATTAAACTTCTTTGAAACATTATTTATAGTTTTATCAAAAGTATTTAGGAAATCAGAAGGTTTACTATCCATTTCCTTGAAAATAGCGTCCACGGCTTTCTTCATCTTAGGAGATAACTTCTTATACTCCTTAGACATTTTATGCTCGTCTTTTTCTGGTAACTCTGTATAGAGTTCAGAAATTGTCTTACTCACTATCTTCTTCTACCTCTGGAATATGGTCAGTCACAAATGTTTTTGCAACTTCCACTCTTTTTGTTTCTAGTGCATCACCTACTTTAGATGCAAGTGCATTGTTAAAGTGTGATTCTGCATCAATGTTATTGCCTGATGCAATCGCATCTACAAAGTCTCTTACATTATTTTCCATCATTTATCTCCTTTTGTCGGATCATTCTGAGCAAACATTCCATCATCCTGTCCCATTGGGTCAGCATCGGCGCCTGCACCAGACTCATCCTTAATTTGGTTGTCAATTTCTTCCATCTCAGAGTCAGACATTCTAAGAACATTCTTACGAACCCATTCCTTAGAGAAATAGTTGCCGACATAAGATTCGATTTGTCCTAACATATCAATTCTTCCTTGCAAGATTTCAGCGTTCTTCAACTCTGTGAAGTGTCCGTCTTGCATGAAGTTAAATTGAATATGTTCTTTGATACTATCCCATTCATCAATTGCGATAACACCCTTGAGAACAAGTTGTGTCTTCAACAAATCTAAGAATAGAACAGCAAATTTCTTACGAAGTTTCTGAACAAATTTTGTAAACTTCAATTCATCTCTAGTGATGTTATCAGAACGACCAATAGAGAATGAGTTCTCTGCTTCCAATCTTGAAATTGGAACATTCAGTGAACGATATAGTTTCTGTTGGAAATATTTAATATCATCAATCTCACCTAAGTTTGAACCGCCAGGCAAGGTTGTGATTTCTGTTCCTCTACCACCTTCTCTACGAGGCAACCAGAAATCTTCCAACATAGACATATGATTTCTATCGTCACGAATCTCACCAGTTCTTGCATCGTAAACTAGTTTGTTACGATAACGATTCATTACATCTTTAAGGTATGCTTCTGCCTTTACTTTAGGCAAGTTACCCACATCAATGTAGAAAATCCTACGCTCGGGCGCACGAGAGATACGGTAGATTACCAACGCATCCTCAATCATACGCAACTGATTTACTGGTTTGATTGCCTTATGTAAATATGAAAGGACTGTGCCTTTGTGCATATCAATAAGACCAGATGGACAGTATGTTACCGCATCAGCAGTAATCTTAATACCACTGGTAGTTCCAGCGTTTTGATCTAGACCCTTATCGTTATAGAGATAGAAATCTTCTACCTTTTTAACTAAATCTAAACCTGTCTTTACATCTTTTTCTTTTTGTTGCTCTCTGACCTTCTTAATCTTACGAGGGTCAATGTAGCGAAGTTCTTGAATACCCTTACGAGGGGATTTCTTGTCGATTACTTTATGATAATAAATGCGTCCATCAACATACCATCTTCTAAAGATGTCATGTCCCTTTGCATTAAAATCAAGTAGGCGCAACACCTCATCAAATTCTTCACGAATTTTATGTTTGATGTTTGCCGATAAGTCTAATCTGTCGAGGGAAATTGCAACCGCCTGATCTTTTTCATCAGATACGATTGCTTCGTTTGCAATATCTTCAACCGCACTATCACACTCTGGTTGTTGTGCAATATCACGATACCGTCTTATTAAGTCTATTTCATTACGATCACGACCATCCATATCAAGGATGGACGCATAGTGTCCACCACCCGATACGATGTCAAGAGTGCCATCGTCAGTAGAGGGAGCAGTGAATCCATCACTACTCCCACTCTGATTCGCTCTTGTGATTCTGAAACCAAAAAGTTCAGCCATTCTATAGTTCTCCTAAATTTTACCCAACTATTTAGTCGGATTAAATTAAGGGTTAAGCACTAACGCCAACTGATTGGAAATGTGTGTATCTCCAACTTACTTCAAAGGTTTCTATATCACTAACTGTGTCGTAGTTCAACTCAATTGAACCAACATTAGTTGGCCAACAGTTACGCATGATATACCTTTTTAGAGGATTATCATCCCTGTCGAGTTGGGTTACAGTCAAGTCAGCAGTATAATCACTAACATTGTTTACACCAGTAGAGAACCGCAATTCATTGATACGGTTCATCCATCTTTCAAACCCATTTCTGAGTTCAAAGTTAGTGTCGTTAATTACCGTTGTAGTCCAAGGGTCAAATGTTCTGTCTCCAGCAACATAAAGGATTCTTCCTCTATAGTTTACTGGAACATCAGTAATTGTTTGCCCAGGCAACGATGTTGTTTTTACTAGGAACGATGCCAATTCTCCGTTGATTTCACCAACAGGAGAAGTCAATGTTACTCTAAACTGATTAGCACGAGCACCACCGCCCTCTAGATAAGCCTTAAATTCATCAATAGTAGCCATGTCTTATCTCCTTATCCGCCAATCTCACTGAAAGAAACACCAGTTCTAACAGCAATGAAGTTAAGAGTAATGAAGTTGATTGAACGAGCAGGTTTGATGTAGATGTCTGCAACAAACTCATTTCTATCAATTACTTCACCAGTATTATTTGTTTCGTCTGCAACAACAGAGAAGTCTGTAATACCTCTACGACTTTGAACATCTCTCAAGAATGGTTCAACCATGTTTCTGAATTGAGCACGAGTGAACTCATCGTTGAATTCAAAGAGTTGGTATTTCGCAGCAGTAGCGATTGCCTTCTCAAGCACGATAAACAATCTACGAACATTGATTCTATCGAAAGCAGAAGGTCTAGAAAGACCAGTTCTGTCACCGAAGAGAACTGTTCCTTGGCCTGGGAATGTAGCAACAGGGTTGATACGGGCAGGATAGATAATGTCTCTTTGTGCCTTTGTTGGGTTGTATGCAACTTTAACAGCACCACGAATTTGTCCTCTGTTGTAACCAGCAGGGGAATACCATGGCTCCGCCACATTATCAGTGTTAGCAGCAAGTCCTGCCATGTCACCGTTTAGTGGCACCCAACGATATACATCGTTGTATTTGTCATACATATATTTGTATCCAGAATCGAATACAACATATGATGAACTGTTAATGTTGTTAAAGAAGTTTACAACATTGGTTGTCTGTGCAGCACCAGTTGTTACACCAACGACATCATCTCTACGAGGTGAAATGAATCCTACGCAGTCCTTACGGGCTTCACATAGGTCAGTAATCATAATCGCATGAGTGATACCGTCTGTTGAAGCAGGACAAGTTCCTGCCATAACTAGGTTGACATCAACTGTTTCTGTATCAGCGAATAGGTCGTATGCAAGTTCTAGTTCACCGATTGTTGGTGTATCGTCTGTTCCACCACCAAGTGTATCATCAATAACACCAGCATTACTTGCAACATTGGTGTATGTTCCACCAGATGCAAGTTGTGTTCCAGCATCTGTTAGAGATGAATCGTGATCCATCCAACGAACAAACGAAGAACCTCTGTTCACAACATTCGCATAGAAGTTAGAACCACCTTGAGGTGTCTTTGCAGTATTTGCCTGTGATACAAATGCATATGTTTCAATAACAGCATTTGTTCTCTGTCCAGCAAGGTCTGCATCGTAACCAGTGATACCACCATCTCTGTCGAATACTACGACATGGACTTCATCTTCTGAAAGATTTCTGTCTGTTGCCCATGTTGATGTGCCTGGAGCAGAATCAAATAGGTCATAGAACTTCCAGCGTCTGCGAATTGCAGTATCATCTGCGATTGCAGTCTTTAGTCCACCACCGTTAGGGTTGTCTAGTTGACGAATAGTAAGATCATTAACTGCAATTGCAGTAACCTCATACTGTTGTCCGTCTGCTTCTTGGAAGTATACGATGTCACCAACATTAAACTCTGTTCCGTCATCAACTGTTACTGTTGTATCACCAACGGCAAGAGCTGCGTCATCAACTAGAGAAGTTGTGGTTTCTTCATATGCTTCAGCAGATGAACAGATAGATACACCGAGTGAGTTGCCGTATGTGCCTGGGAATTTTGCTGCCCAGTTACCTACAGAACCCTGTCCAGCGGCATAGTTTGTATCATAATCGTCATCATTTTTAATTTTCAATCCAGCAGCATTTGCAGTTGCGTTGACAGCAGCAGTGTCAGCACGAACAACACGCAATGCGTTACCGTATTGTAGGAAGTTGGCGGCAGTAAACCAAGTCTCATAGTTATTTGAGTCGGGTTTACCAAAGATGTTGACCAATTCCGCTTCTGAACCAATTGGAATAATTTCTTCTACTGGGCCAGTGGAAAAACCACCAGCAACAGCACCAATTGAGGTTGCAACAGCAGGAACAATGTTGGTCAAATCAATCTCTTTTACGAGAACGCCAGGGGATAATTGAAATGCCATCTCTGTTTCTCCTTTATGGATTCATTATTTAAGTTTCCAAACTTACGAATATATTTATAAAAAGGATGTTTTACACATCGTATTTTTATAGGTTAGGCAGCACATAAATAATAATATGTCGGAGCATTATCAGAAATACAAAGATACCATAAAGAAGGTTTCACAAAGAAACTACAGGAAACGCAAGATATGGGTTAATGAATATCTTGGCGATAAAATCTGTTGTCACTGTGATGAATCTGAAACTGCCTGTCTCCAATTTTATCCTCATGAGAGGAAAATTCGTTCTTTAACCAAAAGAAAAGGATTGAATGAGGAATCTAGAACAGAAGTTAATAGACTAATCAACCAATCCAAAGTTGTATGTGCAAATTGCTTCTTAAAATTAGAAAACGATATTATTGATATTATGTAGGTATTTGAAGATTTCTACCAATCGGAATCGTATGAACGAACTACTGGACTCCAACGAGTTCCATACTCATCTACAATAGTCTCACCATAGTCATTCAACCCATCGTCAATAAAACCAAAGGGCGCCATGTCCTGTTCTAATTGATGTTGTTGTTCTAGGAACATTCTAGCACGAATATCATCATCTGTCAACTCTTTGAAGTATGTCTGTTGGATTAACCATGCAAATATCACACAACACATTGCAAGGTCATCTGTGTGTCCATCTTCTGCCTCATAAGACTGTCCCTTCTGTGAGAAGGTAGAAAATTCATTGATTAAGTCGTAATCTTGTATAATTAACTTGTCGGTTTCAATAATCTGTTTGAGGTTAGAGCAACCTAGCGATTTGACTGCCTTAGTAGTTCTCACACCCAATTGTGCTTTCCCCCCACTAAAACCACCGCCAATCACCTGACCCGCACGCCCACGCATGGATGCCATAATAAGGTTCTCATACTCTAAGTCAAACTGTAGTGCAGATGCTACCTGTTCCCCAATATCATTAACTTCTACAAGAGTGTATGCAAGGTTATATGCAGTAGCAACATCGTGAATAATATTAGGAAAGAGTAGAGGTTTGATTTCGTTATTACGATATTTTGCAACAATCCTGTAAGGAACTGTTGTGACATCAAATACGAGAAATGCAGAATAGTCATTCTGTGTTCCTCTTGCAACATCACATACTACTGTGTATAGATGACCCTCTTTCGGTTTCTCATACATATCCAATCCAGCATTAGACTGAATAGGATTGAGAAATGCCATTGTTTTAATCTTAGATGGGTGAATCAGAGTATTAGTAGAACCTAAGAACTCACACTCAAACTCTCTTTGGAACTGTTCCTTAGAGGTGTTTGCAATGGTTTCTTCTTTCCACTTCTCATCTCTGCCAGGCACTTGACTCCAGTGAACATCTATGATATTATAGGAGTTTCGTTTATTCTCTGCATCTGTCCACAACTTGTAGAATAGATTCATACCATTTGGAGTTGATACGATAACAACTTTGGTAGACTTACCAGATGAGATTGTAGGATATACCGAACTAAAGAAGTCCTCTGCGACATTCTGTGGAACGAAAGCAAATTCGTCCAAGAACAACATATTGTAAGAACCACCACGAACAGCAGAAGAAGATGTGGATGATGCAACTACACGAGAACCATTCTCTAAGTCAAGTGAACCTTTGTTCCAAGACATAACGCCTTGTTGTAACCACTTTGGTAGGTTTTCGTATGCGAGTTGAAGTCTTCCTAGAATATCTCTTGCAGTTGCGGCCTTGTTGGCAAGGATTGCAACATTCATGTTCGCATTGAACAGAACATAGTGCAACACATAAGAAATAAGTGTTGTTGACTTACCAGACTGTCTAGGGAGTTTACAAATCGTAAAACGATTGTTGTGAATTGTATCTACAATGTCTTCTTGGAAATCATACATTTCAAAGGGAACAAGGCCCTCATCCAAAGAAACGATTTTGATGTAATTCTTGATAAAGTATATGGGGTCTTCCATACACTTCTGATATTCAAGAACCTGTTCCTTTGTCCATTCGACAGGAACATTCGCTTTCTTTAGTAGTGGGTTTCCAAGATAGTGTTCATAATTTTGCATAACATAGTTCTATTTTAAGATTTATTAACCACGGCCGTTAGAATACTGTCCAAACTGTCTACCCCATGAAACAAAATCATATATATTAGTATCAGCATTAAACTCAGCACCACCAGTAGATTGCAAAGTGAAGCCCATTCCATTGAAATCTGTCAGTGGGTTTGTCTGTTCTTGGTTTGGCAATGATGGATATATTGCCGCTCCTGAACTTTCTCCGTTTACAGGTCGTGATACATCGTCTATTAGTCCTTTATTTCCAGTAGCATTATTAAGAAGAATCAATACCGCAGCAGGTTTATTTGAAGTTACGACATGGAAATTATCCGTTCCCTTTGAGTGATATTGGCCAGTAAATGTATAACCTTCAATATCACACCACGCATACATGACAAATTGGTTTCCATTTGCATTAGTTCCACCACCACCAAAAGTAACTAAAGTATCTGATGGATGAGTTGAGTTCCATGCTGCAGCGCCAGGAGTGTTAAAGGGCACAGTAGCATTCAAAACATGATAACCAGTTCCAGCATTCCTGTGATATACAATCCAGTTTGTCGTAGAGGTTGTGCCCTGATCATCATATTGTTTTACTATGATAAATGAAGGCGCTGTTGGCAAACCGTGTTCAATGGTGGCGCCAGCGGTGCCGTTGCCAGTATATGTGGTTACACTAAATCCACCTTTAGTATTTACAGATTGTTTTTCTGGAATAATGGTAGCAGACAACAGGTTTGTTGTTCTATCTGCACCATCAACTTTGAAAGAACCAGCAGTTGGAGGATTACCAACAGTTGCAGTATTCGTTGCAGTTGGAGCTCCACCAGCCTTCCAACAATATGCACTATGAATATTATTATTTTTATTAACCCCAACAGCACTTTGCAAATCAAATCCATTACTTGTGAACCCACCAAAAGCACTATAATCT
>Ga0255777_10002086_pt1 | contig 18163 bp, 8 predicted proteins | sample 101ome_15_FD_179975 | JGI IMG/M metagenome (GOLD analysis project Ga0255777, IMG submission 179975) | Coastal salt marsh microbial communities from the Groves Creek Marsh, Skidaway Island, Georgia - 101402AT metaG (version 2) | ecosystem: Environmental > Aquatic > Marine > Intertidal zone > Salt... | reverse complement strand
CGATGCGATGGTGAACCTCGCTGACGATGCACCGAGCCCGATGCAAACGACCACCTCCCCACAATCCGTTGAACCGGTCGCACCGGACTTGGCCCGTACCGTTGCACCGCTCGAGGCCCCTCAACCGGTAGACCTGATGCTGAGAAACAACTTACCGGATTGGAACGTTGATGATTTTTCGATGCACGCAGGCGACGCTTCATCGGACATCACCGTTCACTACGACATCACCGGGAACTCCACCACGGAAGGAAAAATGGCCGACATCACCGCCTGTTTCAACGACCGCCTGCAAAGCATTAGGAAACTCATCGTCCAGAATTCAAACCTCCCGAGGAAGCATCAAGAAATCGCCCGACTTCTCGCGGAAAGTTCCCGCTACCAAGGTTACGAAAACAAAGCCGTTGCCATCGGGTTGGTAAATGAACCCCGGTACACGAAAAACGGACACTTGATCTGGGGTCTTGAGGACGAAACGGGAGAAATGACGTGCCTGCTCACCAAACGAAGCGGCGATGACCGAGACCGGGCCCACGAGCAAATTCTCGAAGCCGGATTAATGCCCGACGACGTCATGGGCGTCTCGGGCACCTTTAGCCAGACAGGTGACGTGTTTTACGTGGACGACCTCCATTTCCCTTTGGAGGCAAAACATCAGAAAGTGAGTGCTGAACAAGGCGTGAGCGTGGCCTTCCTTTCGGACATCCACGTGGGTTCCAAAACCTTCCTTGAAGCACAATGGCACAAAATGGTGCGCTGGTTCCACACCGACCCGCTGGCGAAGACGATCAAGTACCTCATTCTCTCGGGCGATTGTGTTGACGGTGTCGGCATCTATCCCGGCCAGGACAAAGAGTTGGCCATCCCCGATTTGTTTGCTCAGTACAGCGAGTTCGCGCGCTTGCTCGAACTGCTTCCGGAGTGGGTCGAGTGCCTCATGCTCCCCGGAAACCACGATGCGGTCCGGCCGGCAGAACCGCAGCCGACGTTTGAAAAAGACATTCAGCAGGACTACAACACCACCACATTTGTTGGCAACCCGTGCGACTTCTCGCTGCACGGTGTGCGTCTGCTTTCCTACCACGGCAAGTCGATTGACGATTTCGTCGCAGGGTTACGAACCGTCACGTACGCCGACCCCGTGGAAGCCATGCGAGAAATGTTGAGAAGGCGGCATTTAGCCCCCCAATGGGGCGGCAAGACACCGCTTTCCCCCGAACCAGAGGACGGGTTGGTCATTCGCGAGGTCCCCGACATCTTTGTGACGGGACACGTTCACGGGCATGAATGCGTGGATTTCCGAGGCACGACGCTGGTCTGCTCAAGCACATGGCAAGACCAGACGTCCTACCAGCGGATGCTTGGATTCCAGCCGAAGCCGTGCATGCTGACCATCATCAACCTGAAGAGCCACAAGTCGATTTCCATTCCCTTCGCTTGAGACCATCACTGCCAAGGGTCATCCTCGTCGGATTCGTGGCCGCGCACACGAAGGAAGGCGAGCAGAACGAACACCAGGACAACCAAAGCCAGCAGTTGCAAGGTTGTGGTCGACACTTCTGATGCTGTTTCTTCATCGGAGGTCCGGTCATCGGTCGTGGGGGGTGTATCATCCACGCTGGCCCCAGCGTTCACCGTGAAGGAAAGCGTACTGGTGTTGATGTTCCCCGATGCGTCCGCACTGGTGACTTCCAACTCGTAGGTGCCATCACCAAGGACTTCGGTGGTGAACGCGTGGTTCTTTTTCGTTGCAAAGCCGTCCTCATGCACTGAATTCCCGTTGATCAGAACGGATCCGGTCGCGCTTTCCGAAGTGTACCACGTCACCGTCACGCGGCCGTCCTCAAGGACTTCAGCGGCGAGGTTCAACAGGTCCGGCGGCGTCGTGTCGACCTCGCTGCTGGTGTTGAACCAAACCACAACGTCCTCGGTATCGTTGGCAGAAATATGGGCCCAGTAACTGGTGTTCACGGCAAGGCCGGTGAGGGTCACGGCGTGGTCCGTACCCGGTTCAGTCCATGCAGCATCCGCACCCTCACCGGGAGATTGCCCAACAGGTGCGACCTTGATGGAGGTTGCTTCGGCCACCGTAGTGGACCAGGTGAGGACCGCAGAAGATGAGGAAACCGTGTCAACCGAAGCCCCGAAAATTTGCTGAGGGACCTGAGGCATTTCAAAACCGGTCAGCTGGGCGTAGGTGTGTCCGGCCACATCGTAACTGGAGAGCATGGTGGTTTGGCCGTCGCCTTCGAGGATCACGTCGATGATGTTGGGATCGTAGTCGATGCCGTCGTCCGGTGCAGGGTTGGCACCGCCACCCAACGTCCAGGTGGCTGCATTCTCCATGACATCTCGCCATTTCCCGGTGCCGAACCCATCTTGGCTCCCGATGACGATGATGTAGCGGTAATTCGGTATGTCCGAGCCGATGACATCCTTGCTGACCGTGAACGTGATGGTTTTTGCGTCCACGTCACCGCTGACATCAATGCCACGGGCTGAGGCGCTCCCCGTCTCCGCTTGGACGGCTTGGACCGCGCCGGGTTCACCTGTGCCGCTGATGGCCACCTCCCACGCCCAATCGGGGTGGGCCTCGGCGTTCGCACCGGTCAGCATCGCGGTCCGGCCGTAGGAGGTTTCACCCTGGTCGACGTAAATCTGTACGATTTGGTGACTGAAGCCGTTGGCGAGACCCCAGATATCGGTCATTTCGGCCATGGTGAGGATGAACTGAGCGTTCCATGCGCTCTGCCTCACCGTGAGGTGCGTGGCATCCCACAGACCACCACCGCTGGGGGTGTTGAAGTCCGTTGCTAACGGGTAGACATAATCACCATCACCGGTCTCATCACCTACGGCATCGTCGAGTTCGAGCAAGGTGACCCATTCCTCAAGGTCGGGAAGCACCATTTCTGCTGGAGCAGGTGGCGCCATCTCAGCATCGGTGCCATCCCCGTACGACAGCGAATCCCGCCAGGAGGTGACCACCTTCACGCGGGTTGAATAGCGAGGCGCCAGACCGATGTCCGCCCATGGTATCGCGAATTCATAGACCTCGTCGACCGCGCACCCACCAAGGTTCGAACTGCCGGAAAGCACCCACCGTTCCTCATCGCCCACCTTTCCTTGAGCGCTGAACAAGTTCCACTTTGCCCGTCCATCCTCTCGGAGAGTATCAAAGTCAAAGGCGACCATGTGCTTGGAAGGGAAGCCAAGGATTTGGTTGCCGTAGTAGGTACGGAAATTGGTCTCTGCCTCGTTAAAATTGACAGCATTGGGCTGCATGAAGTAAATCGCAAGGTCGGGAGAATCGTACTGCCCAACTCCCGCTGCTCCCTCCAACTCTTCGAGGGTGGCGGCGTCCACGCGAATGAACACGTTGGAGGCATCGTAGCCGAAGTGGAAGGATTCAATGTCGAAATTACCTCCGGAGACGGGTGCGTCGTAGCGGGCTGCACCGTCCCACTCACCCGGTAGCGCAATACCGTCGATCATCGGCTCGATGATGCCCGATGCGGCAGGGCTCGGTACGGCCGGGTTGGTCCAAAGGTCCTGCAGGTAAGGCGGAAGGTCAAGGTTGATGGCGCGATAAATGTTGGAAAGGTGAACTTTGAACAAGACGTCCCAGTTTTCATCGTAGCCGCTGTCTTGGTCGAGGCCGTACCACCAATACCAATCGCTTCCCTCGGCGATGTAGAGGGATTCCCAAGCTGCGGGGAGCCCCGGGTCGTTGGGATTTGAGGCCTCAAATTCAACGAGGGATTTGCGAGCCTCCACCAAGCGCTGCCATGCAAGGCTCTCCTCCTCTTCACCCGCCCAGGTACGCAACGTACCATCAATCCATGAGCCGGTCCCGATGGTTTGAATTTCGGGCAAGTCGGTTCCCTTGGTCAGGAATTCAGACGGCGTGGTGGTGACGATGGTTGGGTGGTCGGCCAATCGGCTGTACCATTCAGCCATGAACGGACGGGCGTTGTCGTGGTGCTGAAACTCGGACATGAACATCCAGTTCTCACCGTCCAAGGCCACGGTCAAGAGATGCTCAGAGGGGTCCTCTCCGGCATCCAGCAGTTGTTGCCGAACGTTGTCGAGGTAAGCGATGAAATCGGATACAGCCGCTTCGGGCGTCATGGTTCCGTACTGGAAGGCGATGCGATCGGAAATCACGCGGTCCCGGAAGACGACGGCGATTTCGCCACCTTCGGCACCCGTAACCGTCCATGGGGTAGCCAAGTTGGCGGCGTCCTCAACGTCGACCAAGTTGCCGTTTGCATCGGTGGATTGTTTGAGAATTTCTTCATCGGTCACCATCCATTGGATGCCCACGTCGGTCACGGGCTCGACCATGGCCGGGGAAACGGCTTCTTCACTGGGCCACATGCCCGTTGGTCGGAAACCGAGTTCTTGTTCAAACAGGTCCATGCCCGTGACGAGGTGGTTCTGGACATCTTCTGGCCATGCCTCTTTGTTGACACGGATCCCGTCTTCCATGGTCCAGCCATCCATCATGAGCAACGGCATGATGGGGTGATAGTACGGCGTGGTGGTCAATTCCACTTGACCTGAAGCCGCCAATTCACTGTACATCGGCAACACGTTCCCCATGTGGTCGTGCTGAGCGTCAATCACGTAGGAAAGGTCGGAAAGGCTGTAATCACCGTCTTGCATGAACAAGGCGATAAGTCCCTCATCACGGTGGCTGCTGTTGTACGCTCCGAGCACGTAGTCCGGCGAAAACTGATAGAGGTACCACAGCACCTGAAGGTCGAGGAAATCCTCAGGTGCAAGCAATTCATCGTCCATGATGGTATCGGGTTTGAGGTTGTGCAGGGTCATGTCGTAGAGTTCCTTGTAGCGAGCACTTGACGGGTAGAGCCAACCCAGTTTAGCATCGCTTTGCGAAACGTTGTAGATCCATCCGCTGTTCCAAAACGATTGGAACTGCATGGTGTGGAGCTCAAGGTCCGTTGCGTTGGGATAGCCACCCTCCGTCCAGGAGCGCTTGGCAATGTCGGTGTGGACGTCCAATGTTTCGCTGACGTGATAGTCCACAAGTTGCTCGATGAACGAGGGAACGAGGTTGTAAGTCACTTTGGTGTCGGTGTCGGCAAGAATACCGGGTGAATCGACGTACTCCGTCATGGCGTGAACCCGAACCCACGGCATCTCGTACATACCCGTGAGTTTGTTCTTGTAGTACGGTTGGTGCTGGTGGAACACGATAGCGAGGTTGAGGGCGTCATCAACCTTTTCAGCCCCTCCTGACTCAACGATAGGGAGTTGTTGAGGCGAGGTGATGTTGGAGATGTTCTCGGCGTGCCAGGCGTGGGTGAAGGTCTCCGCACCGTTGTTGCGGGCAGCGTTCTGCAACGGGAACGAGGCCCACACGTTCCCTTCGTCTTGCCACTGCGCGTAGACGAGGATGTCAAAAGATGTTGGCTGGCCCAACGCGGCCCAAGGCAGGGCAAGTTCCGTCGCTTTGTTATCGGCCCAGCCAGCATAGAGTTCAACGGTGGTGGACTGGTCGTTCCACGAGGTACCGTCGTAGGCGATGTGGTTGTAGTACGTGTCATCTTCAAGGACGAAACCGTGGTCAGCGGCGAAGGGAAGGGTGTGAGCAAAACCCCAATCCCTGGCGAGTACGGAGCCTCCCTCCGTGGTGTTGAGGTAAACGAACAGGTCGGCTCCCTCAAAGGTGGATTTCCAATCTGTCCCGTCCCATCCGAGGAACAGCATGGTCTCGTTCCAGGTCAGCCGAAAGTCCACGCCGCTGCTGTCGGTGGCCATGAGAGTGTCTGCCTCCCAATCCGAATAATCCCCGTCAACCGTGATGTCATCGGGAGTCTGTCCTTGGACAAAACCAGCAAAAATGGAGACAAAAAATATCAGCACGAGGAACACGGCCTTCGAGCGCATAACACATCCGTGGCGTGATATATTGAAAGGCTTTATCGCAATGAGAGGAGCATGGAAGGGAAAGGTGTTCTGTGCCATCTCACCTCGCTGCCCAGCACAGACCTTCAGTCCGCTCAGCGCTTCCTTCACTGGCTCAGTGAGAACGACTACGTGGCCTGGCAGCTGTTACCCCTCACCCCTCCTGACGAGCACGGCTCGCCGTATGCTTCACCGACGGCGTTTGCGGCGTGGGCTGAATTGATGATGGAGGACACACCGGCATCGATGGAAGACGACGCATACTGGCTGGAAGATTGGAGTTTGTATGCAGCCATCAAGGAGGCTCATGAAGGTCAGCCTTGGTTTGAATGGCCTGCGCCACTTCGGGACCGAGACCCAACAGCCCTTGCAGAGTACCGAGAACGGGCCCGTATGTACGTTGACCAGCAACAACGCTTCCAGGCAGCATGGAGTCAACTCAAACAAAGGGCAGGGGTATGCGAGATTTCCCTGATTGGCGACCTTCCCATCTTCATCGCTCACGACTCCGCTGATGTGTGGGCCCATCGCCATCTCTTCCAGTTGGATGACGAAGGGATGCCAGAGGTCGTGGCTGGCGTTCCGCCGGATTATTTTTCCGAGGGAGGGCAAAAATGGGGAACGGTCCTCTATCGCTGGCAGGCTCACAGAAGGGAGGGCTGGCGTTGGTGGAAGGAACGCATGAAGCGCATGCTCAGGTTGTTTGACATCGTGAGAATCGACCACTTTCGAGCCGTCCACTCCAACTGGGCCATCCCAACGGGTGACGAGGATGCCCGGCATGGGCGATGGCAGGAAGGTCCGGCAGAGGAACTGCTGGAGGCCCTGATTGAGAGTTGCAACACGCCCGGACGCATCCTCGCAGAGGACCTCGGTATCATCCCCCCTGAGGTGGTTGATTTGCGCCGCCGCTTCCGACTCCCGGGCATGGCGGTTCTCCATTTTGGGTTTGACGGCAACCCGAGCAACCCCCATCATCCGGCAAACATAGAATCCGATCAGGTCGTTTACACCGGCACCCACGATAACAACACCACGATGGGGTGGTGGGACGCCCTTGACGAGGAGACGAAACACCGTGTTCGCAGCCTGCTCCAACCCGAAGAAACGCCTGCAAGTGGCCTGATGCGCCTCGCAGTAGAAAGCAACGGGGCGATGGCCATCCTCCCGCTACAAGATGTGCTGGGCCTTGGCGAAGAAGCGAGGATGAACACGCCGGGCACCTCTGCGGGCAACTGGAATTGGTCGTTTTCATGGAGCGACCTCCCAGAGAAGAATGGCTCACCGTGAACCTCATAACCCAACATTTGATAGGCCGGCCCAATGCCATCCATCGCCTATTTCACAGCAGAGATTGGGCTCTGGTCCGAACTTCACACCTACTCTGGCGGACTCGGTGTGTTGGCAGGTGACCACGTGAAATCGGCAGCTGATGCCCGTTTACCATTGGTGGGAATGAGCCTCCTTTACCGAGAAGGCTACGGTCGGCAACACCTCGACAAAGACGGGGTCCAATCCGAAAGTTATGCTCCCATTGACCCTGCTGAACACCTGACGAATACAGGGAAAACCATCCAATTGCCTCTTGACGGTGAAACGCTCTTTGCCACCATCTGGAAGACCGATGTGGTGGGCGTTTCAGGCCACGTCGTTCCGGTCTACTTCCTCGACACCGCTCATCCAAACAACACCGCTCCATTGGTCGGTTTAGGTGCCCGTTTGTACGGTGGCGACGATGAAATGCGAGTCCGCCAAGAGTACCTGCTTGGCGTGGGCGGTGTCAGGGCACTCCAATCTCTTGGCCATGATTTCGCAGGCATGCACCTCAATGAGGGCCACTGCACGTTCGCCATGCTCGAAATGCTACGTCAAGGATGGAGCAGGGATGAACTCGCTCAGCGAACGCTGTTCACCACCCATACCCCCGTCCCCGCTGGTCACGACCGATTTGAGTGGTCGCTGGTCCGGGACGTCATCGGCGACCTTCTGCCCAACGATGCCGAGGAATTGGTTCGAAACGCCGGCGATACCGAGGAAGGGCGTCGCTGTTCCATGTCCCACCTCGCTGTGGCCCTGTCGACATCCGTCAATGCGGTCTCCAACCTCAACGCTCAGGTGGCCTCAACGATGTTCGGAAGCACCCACATCGCCCCCATCACCAACGGGGTACATCACCTCACGTGGACTTCTCCGCACATGGCTGGATTGTTTGACGCACACCTCCCTGGCTGGAGGGACGACCCAAGTCAACTCGGCTATGCCGGTAGCCTGCCCGATGCGGCCCTGTTGGACGCCCGTCATGCCAACCGACGCATGTTGAGAGAACTGGTTCGCGCCTCGACGGGCGTTGAACTCCACGAAGACCGATTGACCATTGGTTTTGCACGTCGCTTCGCCACGTACAAGCGAGCCAACCTCGTGTTCAGCGATCTTGAACGGCTTCGCTCCATCGGTGCCCATCGCATTCAGTTCGTGTTCAGCGGCAAAGCTCACCCCAAAGACGAGGGAGGGAAGCAATTGATTCGAGACATCTTTGCTTCGGCCGAGGAGGTGGTTGACGACATCCCCGTAGCGTTCATCGAGAATTACGACATGGACACCGGCCTCGCCATGACCAGTGGCGTTGACATCTGGCTGAACAACCCGATTCGACCACTGGAAGCCTCCGGTACTTCGGGCATGAAAGCCGCCATGAACGGCGTTCCAAATTGCTCCATCTTGGACGGATGGTGGCCTGAAGGTTGCGAACACGGCGTGAACGGTTGGGCCATCGGCAAGGCAGAGGATGAACGGGACGATGTGCGGGATGCTGAGAACATGTACAACCTGTTGGAGCGGGAAGTTCTCCCGCGTTGGGACGAGGGGCCAGAACGCTGGGCTAAACTCATGCGAGCGAGCATCGCCACCTCTGCGCGATTCACTGGAACGAGAATGATCGCTGATTACCTGCACTTTTACGACAAGTTTTCTTGATCCGATGGGCCATCATTCGCCGCATCAATCGCCTCGAGGCCATCCTCGGTTGGTTTTGGTGGACGTCGGCTCGTCAATGCGAGCAACAACACCAACACGATGGAGACGGCAAGCAACGTGTTGCGCGCTGTAACACCGGCCGAGGCTGTCGTTGATTCGTCGTCTTCACAGGGTGCGCAGTCCAAAGCCGGGCACATGGCTTCCGACTCGACTTCGAACGACGTTCCACAGCACCCAGCGCAGGTGTACGTCCCTGTTTCATTCGTGCTCATGTTTTCATCGGTTGAATTGGTCTGACCGGTCGTGGTTGACCCGTTGGCCGTTGAACCAGCGTCGGTGGTATTGTCCGTTTCGTTCCCGGTGCTGTTGCTGTCCACCTCATCGTACGCGCAAGTACCGTCATCTTGCGTTGCGAGGGGGTTGTGGTTGGTCGCTGCCTTGTCGGTGCAGCCCGGGACCGAATCCGTTGGGTACGTGCAACTGCCGTCGTCTTGGGTGGCGTTTGCGTTGAAGTTCGCGGCGGTTGCATCGGTGCATCCCAACGTCGGTGGGGGCGGGTAGGTACAACTGCCGTCATCTTCGGTCGCCATAGGATCGTAATTCGTGGCCTCATCGTCCATGCAACCTGTCACCGCCGGTTGCGTTTGGTTGTTGGAGGAACCGTTCTGATTCAGAGCGTGAAGTTCGATGACCGTGACTGAATGCGGTGGAATTGAGAGGGTTCCATTGGCCAGCAGACCTGTGCCAAACTGTACCGAATCGTTCGTGATGAAACCGTCCATCTGCGTTGGACCCCCTCGGTTCAACACGACGGTCATGGTTTGCTCGTCATGTGTCATGTTGTAGGCCAGCAGATTGGGCATGGCCAGTCGGGTGCTGTAGGCACCCTGCCTCAAAGCAATGGACTCAAGACGGAGTTGCCCGAGCGCCGAGATATTCTCGTACAACGAAGATTCATGGTCGCTCCACATGGATTGATGGCGGTACATGTGCCGATTGTCCGGGTCTGCACCGCCGTATTCACCGTATTCGTCGCCGTAATAAAGCAAGGGTGCTCCGGGGGTGGTCAGCAACCAACCGTAGGCTTGGAGGGCGGCATGATAGGCAGAAACATCGCCTGGTTGGCCGGGAAGGCCATCTTCAACCCATTGATTGTAGGCGTCTCCTGTGCCCGTATCGGCGCGGCTGGTCAAGCGAGGAACATCGTGGCTTCCCACGTAGGGGACCATCAATGAACCCGGGGTGTATTGGTCCTGACTGCGGTTGGTCCAGTAATCCAAGTGCTGGTAGTTTTCGTTGCCGGAGACGAACACGTTGTCCACGACGGCGTGGTACAGAACGAAATCGGCCTGGCCGTCCAGCCCGTCCTGACCCATGTAGGCGTTGATGGCTCCGTACTGACCTTGGTTATCTTCAAGGGAATGACCCGACCATCCCATGGCGGTTTCACCCTTGAGGTAGACATCGTTGCCCACGGTCTCAAACCGTTGGTTGATTTGGGCAACCAAATTGGACACCGCCACGTTCTCAACGTGCTTCACAGCATCGAATCGTGCCCCGTCGAGGTCAAAGGTCTCCATCCACCACAGCGCATCGGCGATCATCTGCTCTGAGGCCTGACGGCTCTTCCAATTGACATCGGGCATGTAGGCCGTAAACTGGCAGTCAAGCCGGTGTTCCGTCCAATCGCAGTTCGCTTGGCCGCAGATGCAGCCGGTGTTGAACCAATCCGAATTGTTCTGGACATATTCGTGGTCCTCGTGAACGTGGTTAACCACGAAGTCCATCATCACGCGCATGCCGTTTTCGTGGGCCGCCTCAATCATTGCGTGGAGGTCCGCCTCCGTCCCCAACCGCGGCTCAACACCACGAGCCTCCGTGGGCCAATAACCGTGGAAGGCAGACACGTCGTGTACGCCGTCCGCTGCTTTACCCGTCCCTGTCGCAGCCGTGTTAAACGGCGTCAGCCAGAGGGCATTGACGCCGAGGTCTGCAAAGTAGCCCGATTGAATCATCTGCGTCACGCCGGCAAAATCACCCCCCTGCCAGTCCGCACCCTGTGCAGCACCCGTCGATGAACCGTCGTTGCTGGTGTTTCCGTTGACGAAACGGTCGGTCATGATCATGTAGACCAGTGCATCCTCCCAAACGAAATCTGCGTGCGGACCGGTCCAAAACGGCACCAGCAAATCGTATGCAGGATGCCCTTCGGTGTCGAAGCCCTCAATCTTCAGGGAATGCTTTCCATCCGCCAACTCGCTGAGTGGGAGCGACCAGGTGGAAGTCGCATCATCCCATGTTGCGCCCGTGAGGGCTGGTGGTACACCGTCGTGGAGGGCCCCGGTTGAACCGGGGTGGTACGTGACCTCCAACGCAACATCCGTCAAGGATGCGGTGTAGTGAGGACGCAGATGGTCGTTGACACGAAGCAATGAATTCTCAATGTCATCGCAGTAGACCCTCTCAGGGTTGCTCGGATCGAAGATGTAGACGCCGTCCACGACAAATTTGTAACAATAGAGGCCCTCGGAAAGTTCTACATCTACCGTCCAAACATCGCCGTTTCGGTTCATCGCCAAGGTTTCGCTCCAGTTCCATTCACCAACGAGCTCAACCGATGAGGCGTTCCCCGTGTACGTGATGGTGATGAATTCACCCGTCCGGCCGTTGGCGGCCTCTGCATCGTTGGCGACCAACGGCGACACCACGACAGCGACCAACAACGCCACCAGCACCACAGTGGGCGTACGGTTGAGCATCAGGCTCCCTCCTCTGACGGACGCAGCAAGGTGTTGGCCGTCTCGACCAAGTCATCGAGGTGGCGACACAAAAAGGATTGAACAAATTCGTTGGCGGGTTGCCGGTAGGCCTCAAGAGGTGGGGCGTGCTGCTGCAAGACGCCTTTGTTAAGAATGGCAACCCGGTCAGCAAGGGTCATCGCTTCGATCTGGTCGTGCGTGACGTAAATGGTTGTGGTTCCCAGTTCATCGTGCAGTCGACGGATTTCCTGACGCATTTGATGGCGCAATTCGGCATCTAGGTTGGACAGTGGCTCGTCCATCAAGAGCACCTTGGGACGGCGAATCAAGGCACGGCCAAGCGCAACACGTTGGCGCTGACCCCCGCTCAATTCCTTGGGCTTCTTGTCGAGGTGGTCGCTCAGTTCCAACATGGACGCCGTTTCGTTGACCCGGGTGGCGATCTCCTTATCCGGAAGGCGGTCGGTTCCTTTGGCCATCCTCAGCCCGAAGGTCATGTTGTCCCGGACGCTCATGTGCGGGTACAGGGCGTAGGATTGGAACACCATCCCCAACCCACGAGCGCCGGCGGGAAGGTGATTCACCACGACGCCGTCAATGCTCACGGCTCCTTCTGTCACTTCCTCAAGGCCTGCCAGCATGCGAAGCGTGGTTGATTTTCCACATCCCGAGGGGCCCAACAACACCAAGAATTCACCGTCTTGAACCTCTAAATCGAGAACTGAAACGGCTTCAAAGCCGTCTTCATACCGTTTTGATACACCTTCAAATTTCACACTGACCATGCGGTTCACCCCTTTACGCTTCCAGCGGAGAGCCCCTCAATGAGGAACTTCTGGAAGAACAAGAACAGCAAGGCAACGGGCAGACTCACGAGGAGACTGGCCGCTGCAAAATCCCCCCAAGCCTGACCTGTGCTGGAAATCATGGAAGCGAGGCCCACCGGTAGGGTGTACATGTCGTTTGACGTGTTGAAGGTCAAGGCCAACAGGAATTCATTCCATGCGGCAAGGAAACTGAACAGAGCCGTCACCGCGACCGCAGGTATTGAGAGGGGGAGCACCACTTTGGTGAAGACTTGGAATTGGTTGCATCCGTCCAACAACGCCGCCTCCTCAAGTTCCCTTGGCACCGTGTCAAAGAAACCTTTCAACATCCAAACGCACAGCGGAAGGGCCGTCACACAGTACGCGAGGATGAGACCGAGGTGGGAGTTGAGAAGACCGAGGGATTTCATCACCAAGAAATATGGCACCAGGATGATGATGCCGGGAAACATCTGCACGAGCAAGAAGGCGAACATGGACACGTCGCGTCCAGTGAATTTGTAACGGCTGAACGCATAGCCGGCCGGAATGGCAACGACCAATCCCAGCAGCGTGGTACCGATGCTGACAATGAGTGAGTTGCGCATCCAGGTCCAGAAGGCTTCGCTGCCGAGCATGTTGGAAAAATGCTCGGTGGTGTAGGGCCCACCCAGGGAACCGCCGAGCGCGTTGCCGGGTGAGAGGGCGATGTCGAAAATCCATACCAACGGGAGGAGTGTAAGGACCACGAAGTGCAAGAGCACGAGATGAGCACCAAACGCTTGGAATCGTGGACCAAGGGATTGATTTCGCGCCAGTCCGTATTCCACGGCCCCAACGGACAGGGAACGCGTCGACCATGCAGATACGGGGCGACCCGACACCCAGAGAACGGTCAGGGCACCGGGGCCGAACATCCACGCATGCATCCAAAGGTCAAACACGCTCATCGGCGTGGAGAGCAGGCGAATCAAGCCGCACAACAGCACAGCACCGCCGAGCACCAAGGCTTGATTTCTCGAGGAAGGATGCTGTTCTTGCGGCAGTGAATTGACCAATGCGCCGATGAACACCACACCAAGGACACCGATAAGGAAGGACTCCCCCCCACGGAGGACATCGACGGACAACAACAACACGTTGACCACTGAGCTGACCAGCAGCCATCGACGGAGGGTAGAAACCTCAACGGGCGTGTACCAGCGACGGACCGTTTCGTGAGAGATCATACCGTCGCCTCCATTGCATTCGTCCGCTTCATGTACGTCCAAGAGAACGCCAGCAGCATCATGAAAATCACCACGGACCATGCTGCTGCCACCCCGTACGCGCCATCCCGGAAGGCTACATCGTAAACATAGGTGATGAGAATGTCCGTTTGTCCGGGCTCACCGAAATACAGGTCTGGCCCACCGTCGGTCAACAGGTAGATGACGTTGAACATGTTGAACGTCCAAATGAAACCGAGCAACGAAAGCGGTACAAGGGCACTTTTGAGATTCGGGAAGGTGAGATGACGGAAGGTGTCCCACGCACGCACCCCGTCGAGTTGGGCGGCTTCGTACATCTCCTTCGGGAGGGCCTGAAGAGCGCCGCTCAATGACATCATCATGAACGGTACGCCCAGCCAAATATTGACGAAAATCACCACGATTTGTGCCCCGGTTGGGTCGGCCAAAAACTGGAATTCGGTCCCCAATACATCGTTCACCAGACCCTCCGGTTGGAACATGCCCTTCCAAACAAGAACGGAAATGTAGGATGGAATGGCCCACGGGAGAAGCAACACCGTGCGGTACACGGTGGTTCCACGAATGTTCGAACGGTGCAGCACAAGAGCAAGGAAGAGACCCAAACCAACGTGGGCAACGACGTTGGTCACCGTCCACACGAGCGTGAACAGTGTTACACGGAGGAACCCGGATGAAGTAAACACCTCAACGAAATTGACAAGCCCGATCAGCGACTCGTCACCGAGCCGTGTTGCATCGGCGTTGGTGAACGAAAGCCAGAACCCGTACAACACCGGGTAGAATGTCAAGACGGCAAGGGCCAGCATGGCCGGTGCGATGTATGCGTGAGCCGAGCGAGCATGCAACCGACCGGCTTTGGCGTCCATGTATCGGCCTGTACTCAGCAGGGCGACAAGAGAGACGACGATGGCTCCTAAAGCGAACAGAACGGCTGAGCTGTCCCCCGTCGATGGAACAACATCCCCCACGTCCGTGCGAAGATCCTCCCGAAACAGCAAGCCCGTTTCCCCTTGCACTTCGATTCGATGGAGCGTCCCCGGCACCATACCCGGCAGGGAACACTCGATGTGGTTTGCATCATCCGGAACGAGGTAGGTGGACCCAACATAGGCCATCTGCGCGCCATCGGCCAGACAAGCATCGTAAGCAGGCAAAGCCGAAGGCGTGAGGTTAAGTGCTGAAAATTGCGAATGTTCAATGCCGTCAACACGAACGGTATAGGTTGACGAATCATCTGCACTGAAGTTTACCGTGATGGTCCGATAGCCCTCGTTTTCCGGTAGAGGGGCGGCCCGCTCCAACTCGTTCATCTCCTCAATGAGGGCCGCATTTGCGCCGGAAAGTGCCGAATCGGAGGTCGCTGTACCGGTGTAAACCTGCTCAAATGCGGTGACCAATGGCCCGTACACCAGTGCCATGCCACGCGTGGTGGGGGCTGGTGTGCCGGCGTTCAACTGATCCATGAAGCCAGCCAACACCTCATCGTCGAGCACGTCCTGGTCGTTCCCCACGTCAAGATGGGTTGGTAGCGTGTACGTCTCCAAGGCAAATTGCTTCTGAACCTCCTCACTCGAGAGGTAGAGGGCAAGTTCGGTAGCCGCCAATTTGTGGAGGCTTTGTTTGCTCACACTCCATCCCTTGTAGGTGACCAAGGGGGCCACCCGCTCGCCTGTTGTGTCGATAAGCGGAAGCATCGCCTGTCCGACGTCCAAACGGCTGGCTTCGTACGTGGCCCAATTCCACGGACCGTCGACGATCATGGCGGCTTTCGAGCCGATAAACTGATTTTTCATGCCCTCGGTTTGGGTGCCGGTAGCGACCACCCCGTGGTCAAGTTCCAAATCAAGCAACCAATCCAATGCCTCAGCTGAACCGTTGGAATCCAGGGTGGGTACACCGGTTTCATTGAAGAGCGACCCACCCCAGCCCGCTTGAAAGCCAAACCACCAATACGCCGACTTCACGGGCAGAGCAAGTCCTTGGACGTCTTGGTAAGTCAGTGTTTGAGCTGCTTGAAGAAGGTCGTGTTGCGTCCATGAATCATCGGGATAATCAACACCACGATCGTCAAAGATGGCCTTGTTGTAAATCAGTGAAAGGGCGTCTTGACTCGAGGGCACCCCGTACAGAGCATCGTCGTACCGCATGGCATGAAGCGCCCGCTCGTCGAATTGTGCTCGCTGCGCCGGTGTGAGGTGAGGTCGAAGGTCTTCTAAAAGCGGGAAACCGTCAACTCGCACCTCACCGATGGCACCCAATTGATCGCTCGAAAGACGCATCAAATCGGGTGCTTCACCCCCTTGGGCGGCGGTCATGAACAAATTGTCAGCGTCACCGAAGGGCACCAGAGAAGCATCCACCGTGATGTTGGGGTAAAGCACTTGAAAGGCTTTGATCGACTCCAAGAAGACGTTCTCTTCTTTACTTTCAGCGGCGAAGGTGTGCCATACCGTGAGGGTGATGGGGGAACCATCGTCCTCGGCCGGAAGGCCCGCATTGCTGCCACCCAAACATCCGGACAGGAAGACCGTACCGAGCAGAACGGTGACCAGAGCGGCTCGCCGAGCCTCCCGACGGCACCATGGACTCGCCATGAACGCGGGAAAGGGGTGGTGGATTAAACACCTTAGGCGACTCATTGACCGGGTATCTCGAAGCCCAACAAGGGAAGAATGGCCTGCAAGTCCTTGACGTTGACCACTGGAACGCCTTCCCGTTCAAACGCTTCTTTCGAACTGTCGCGTGTGGGATTGAATCCAATAAAGCGGCTGCCTTCGATCTTCATGGACAGATCCATTTCCGAGTCTCCGACAGACACGCAATCGCTTGCATCAAAACCGTTCATTTCCAAAAGACGGGCGATGATGGCCCCTTTCCCGGTTGCATGAAGGCGGCAGACGCCCTCATCGGTCAGGAATCCGTCGTCGTCAAACACCAAACCGTTGGCGATCCAATCGTCAACCTTCAGCATGCTCGCGATGGAACTGACAAACAGATCTACGCCAGCACTGACAATGGCGACAAAAACGCCTGCATCTTGGAGGTGTTTCACACACTCACGAGCACCGGGCATCAGTTTGACGCCTGCATAGGCCCGAAACATCTCGTCCTGGTGGATGGGGTTTCTCACCGCCTTCCACATCTGGATGTCAGAGCGCATGAACTCGACGTCGCTGATCTCACCCCGGATGAACCGGTTCAAGTTCACGGCGTTGTCCGTACCAAACGAGTCGTGCAAGGTTCGCCATGAACTCACGGCGTCGACGAGCACTCCATCGCAGTCAAAGACCACAACCTGTGGTTGTTCATCACCCATGTATACACCTCAGGTGTATTCACCCGTACGCAAGCTCACCAAGGAGAGCGAGGCCCCGAAGGACCTCGCTCTCCGAGGCGGTCACCCAAAGGACGGCCACTTTTAGCTCACCCTAGTTTCAGGGTCGCTTGTCGTAGTCCAGGCTGTCCCACTTGGCCAACACCGCACCGCTACCAACAATTGGTGCGTAGCTCAACGTGATGGTTGCACCTTCAAGAGGTGTACCGTCAGGAGCGTGTGTACGCACGAAGATGGTGTCTCCAGTGTTGAACGTCGAGACATAACGGATGCCTTCGCCGCTACCCTCAATCGACACAGAGTCTACAAAGGTGACGAAACTATCACTGTTCCTTGGACTGAATCCGTAAACACCTGAACTGTCGCCGAGGTTCGCTGTGTGCGTCACCAGTGCGCCAGTGGAGTTGGTGTAAAGGATTCTCACTTCAACTGCCTGTGTCGCAAGCGGAGTTTGTGTCTGTGAAACACGAATTTGCCAGTGGCCTTCATCGGAGTCCAAGGCATTGACATCCTCGATGTCAAACGTCATACGAGGAACGCCCTTGACGTCGGTCTCGGCCAAGCTGGAAGCCCAGACGTAGATGACACCGGACAACACGACGGTGATGGCCACCATCAGGATGGTAGCGATCACCGGGCTGACGGCAGCATCGTCGTCGACCATGGCTTCCACGTCTTCTTCGTCATCAGCACGTCGGCTGGAGAAGGAGAGTGCGCTCACGAAGAGGCCAGCGAGCGCCACAGCGATCACGCTTGGGGCGAACGAAGGCACGGAGCTGGCGCCGATGGTCTCGACGACGTCTGGCAGGTTCTGGCTCGTAGCAAGGAAGGTGCTCGCAGGCTGGTTGGCGTGGTTACACACATCGGCCGTCTCCAAGGAGGTCATGATGTTGTTACACCAGTTGCTGTCCTCGAGGAGGGGTCGGCGCTCGGAGGTCTTCGTAGCGTTCTTACCGTATTGACCGGGCTTGGACCAATCATCCGTGCTCTGCACGTTGTTGATGATGGCGTAGTGCGAGGCTGGCTCGTCCGCTTGGAAGCGGTCTGCAGCCGTCACACCCAAGTCACATGGGTTGGCCAAACAGGTCACAACGTCCATCTCAA
>Ga0255777_10002073_pt1 | contig 18205 bp, 10 predicted proteins | sample 101ome_15_FD_179975 | JGI IMG/M metagenome (GOLD analysis project Ga0255777, IMG submission 179975) | Coastal salt marsh microbial communities from the Groves Creek Marsh, Skidaway Island, Georgia - 101402AT metaG (version 2) | ecosystem: Environmental > Aquatic > Marine > Intertidal zone >... | reverse complement strand
TCGTACACTGCTTTACCGTCTTCGTAAAAAGTGCATTTAGAAACAATGAAATCAAAACGGGCGTTTTCCGAAATAGCCTCTGCCGTGTTCTGTTCTAGTGACATTTTTTCAGCAATAAGATCTCGTAACTTTGATCTTGCTATCCTCATCTTTATTGCAATTTCTTTAGCCTCGGAAGTTTTCATTGTTTTTTGGCCATTTTTTCCAATATATAATTCTTTTTCTAGCTGCTGAATTTCATTACTTAAAGCAACTTGCTGAACATCTTTTGAGGAGTCCCATAAATTGTTTTCGTACATAAAGTTTTTCAACTCTTGCTTTGTCATGATTTTATCCCTAACGCAATCCGTCCAAACCTTTGCGGCAACTCTTTGAGCGCCAGAAAGAACGCTACTTGGTGGAGAAACTACAAACATTTTTATCGTTTCGCCATTTTCTTGCTTGACTTCAAAATTCTTTCTTTTTTCCTTACTCATCTGGAATCTCCTCTATTTATAAAAAAGTTAATGTGGTTTCCTTCTGGTTCCACGTATTGAACGTAATAATTTTGTAATTCTATATCAACATTTCTAATTTGATGATTTCCCTTGTCTAATATTTCTGATCTTAAACTTTCAAATTTTTCTAAAACAGTATGCTTCTGATCCTCGTTTAGTATGTTTTCTTCCCATAAAAAAGTAAAATGTTTTTCTATGCTACTTATGGAACCAATCATTGTGGTCTTTATTTTTTTCTTTATGTTATCTGAAAGTATTTTCTTGGATCTAATATCCTGCAAAGAATTTCGCTTTCTTTCATAGTTACTCATTTGTGATTCCTACATTATGTTCAAACGTGTTTGATGTAAATTCATCATTTAAATCTTCATCGTTTTGGTAAGTAAATAAGTGTTGATGGTTTTTACTAAATTTAGGACTCGCTCCTGTATTTTCTTTATCTCGTTCTTTAGCCTCTTTTTCTCTTTTGCTTTTTTGGATTAACAGCCAGCCGTCTAACATATCGTCGTCTTCAATTACGAAATCAAGTGGACAATCTAAAGACTCGTTTATGTTGTCATATACCCTAGACCAAGTTAACATATTTCTTTGATTAATAGTCAAGTCCGTATTTTTTCTAACGCAAAATAAATCAAAGCCAAAACCCCTGTTACTCCAGACAGAACTCCAGATAGCGGTGCGGCACAGAAACCTAATGCAAGATTCAGACAGTAAAGAATTTTGCCACAAATCTATAATATGTTGAAAATTTGACGGCCTATAGAGCTTGCCAGATTTGTATGTTGTATTCTTGAGCAGAAATATTATTTTTTTAGTCTGAGCAATAAACTCGCAAGTGTTTGTTATGAATTCAGATTTAGGTTTAACCAAATCAGCCAAACTAGATCTAGCATTTTGTAAATCTTGCTTCAAAAGTTTAATAGAAGATTTTGACTTTCTATTAAAAAACAAGTCCTTTTTAAGAGAGTCTATTTTTTCAATTAACGATTTTTTAATGCCGTAAAAACCGATTGGTAAAATATTATTTTCTAACATCCATCTCTCCAAAGATTCCTCTGTCATTAAACCTTCATCTAAGCAATTTGAAAAACTTTCAGAATAAACATTGCTAGCTAAGGATAGTTGATCAAACGTTGCTGGCACTATTGTTATATTTTTAGAAACAACAGTGCCAGAACGAATTGAATTAATCAGTTTTTCCTGTTCGTCTGTCCTCAAGCAAAAATCCTACCATTAATACCACGAACTGTAACTCGTCCAGCTAGTGCTTGCCGAGACGTTACCGCCACCCACATCGCCTCCCTGTATGCTACTACTCGCCATTACAGCACCAGTAGTGCCGCGAGTTCTGGAACCTAGTCCTATTGCTAAGTCATAAAGATAACCAGCCGCCTTGTTGTTAGAAATTATTTGACTATTTGGAAGGCCGGGAGCGCCAGCAGCGTGAGTTTCAACTTCGGTAGTGACCTCGATTGGGAAAGTAGCAAACTTTCCAGCTGGTAAACTTTGGCCTAATATGCTAACCTTTTCTACTCCAGCGTCCCAGCTCATGCCAACAGATAAAACGTTGCTATAAGTGACAGGGCCAGAAGCGCCAGCGCCATTGCAATCACCTTTATTGGTCGCTGTAAAGCTTGTAAAATCTGGACGAGTAATAACAGAACAGTTAGCGCCACTGTGTAACGCAGAAGCGCTACCGCTGGTAAATGTTGAAGTGCCAGTATTTTGGAATGTTACAGATTCAGTAGCTGGACCATCTACACCCATCTGTAAAGAATAAGACGAGGCAACGGCATTTAATTTTATAGTGCTAAAACCCCCAGCCGATGAGTAAATGATTTCAACATCCACGGGCGAATCCCAAATTGTTGCTGGAGAAGCCCAGCTGCCCATTGCGGCTTCTACGGTGATCTCAAGATCTATATCTTGTACAATTGGAACAGCCGAATTGCTACCAAAAGCACTAAATGTTTCGATGTTTGTTGTAGAGCTTGCCCCAACGCTTTGTACGCCGCCTATTAAGGAACCTCCGACTTTAAAGCTTTGTAAGGCGTAATTAATTCTAGAAATATTTGCCATTTTATTCTCCCTTTTGTTGGGCGTTAAAGTACGCCTCGTTGATAATTATCTATTATTAGATACACATTTTGATTAAATAAGAAAAAAAACAAAAAAACACCTATTTGTAGACTTCTACTGAGCATTTAGCAAGCCCAAGGTGTATGTTTGAATTTAACGTTTTAGCCATATCGACGCGAATATCTCGCAGAAAAACAGAGCAAGATGAGTATTGGGATATTAGATCTGGATATCTTGGGGCGCTGGGTACTGGAGAGCCTTTGTAGTCTAATGGAGCATCATTATTAGCAATAATTGAATTAGAGTCAAAAATAGGCAACATTGTATCACTTTGGTTTACTAAAATATCAAGCATGGTATTCCTAGTGTACTCATCTTCTGAAACGCAGTGAAAAATTAAATCAGTTAAAACCTGTTGGCCCCCGGCTAAAGAGAATGGTATTGATTTTTTGCTTGCAACCTCTACGGCTATGCAAGGCAAGTTTATGACCATTTCTGGCGGTAAAATACCATCTGGACCATTTACAAGACTATTATAGCTAACCTCTCTGATCCAAGGTAGGGAATTAGCATAAATTACATTGATATATTTATAGCTATATTCAGCCTGAACTTTAGAGCCTGTGGGGATAGGAGTGTCAAATACAACTCTGCCGTTGTAGTAATCTACGTGGTGCGCATAATCCCCAGTTGTGTCTGAAGGATAAAAAATATCATCAACATAAACACCGCTAATTCCGGGGATCAAATCATTGTCACCAACGATTGGGTCTGCGAAACCCGTTGGAGGAACTACTCCGCTTTGCCAAATCCAGTTGGGGCGAAATCCATCCCAAGCTCGACCTATGGAAAAATTGCTATTATTAGAAAGCTGTAACAAGCTGTAATCTGTATTATTAGGGGATAGCTCATTGAGCGTTACATTAAAATAATTACCTTTTTCCAAAAGAGACCAGTCCAACCACTCTACAACATTATCTTGGAACTCATTGTAGTCTGTAGAATCGAAAACGGTATTTATGTGTTTTAGAGGAGACATTTAAGAAAAAACCTTTTGTAATATAGAAGATATATAGCTCTCTCTGCCTCGTAACGCTCTAGTTATAAAGTTGTCGTCTATGGTTCCAGAAAAAGATGGAGACACTCTAAAAGATTTACCAACAGACATAAAACCAAGGCCCGACCGACCTCTGCCGCCAGACGGCTGGTAGTGATAGTTTGCGACAATGATGGAGGATCCCAAAGTGATGAGCCAATCTAGCCAATGTAAATCACCGTCTTTGTAGTTAACATGACCGGTTCCTAAAGAAAGAATGTCTTTAAAGTCATCGGGCTGAACATTAATATTAAAACTACCCTTAAGCTTTTTGTCAAAAGGCTGAAAATGAACTCGTATGCTATTTTTGATAGAATATATAATGGACTCAACCGCCGCATTAACCATTCCTGAAGGTATTCCAAACTGGCCAGCTAAAGAATTTGGGTTTGAGCTTAATAAAGAAATTATTTCTGGCTGTTCTAGTATCCAGCCATTAATAGAACCTTGAAGCTCTTTGGTTATAAAGGATTGGTTTGATTGTAGAATTTTATTCATCTGAATAGACAAAGATTCATGAATTTTGTCCTTTATTTCACTGATGGGTGTTATTAATTTAAGGCTTATCATACTCTTTTCCAAAAACAACCAAAGTATCTATCTTGTTTGAGGCCCATAGGTATATGTTCGCCCATACGTTCAAACCTAAGTTCTTTAATATCTTTAATCCCCTTATGAACTAACAATTGTTTCGCTTGTAGTATCTGGGGGAGATCGGACATAAAACCTATTGTTTGTATGGAACCATCAGGAATTTTAAGTTGATCGGTAACGCCAATAAAATTCTTGGTATCCCAATAGACTTTAAGTTTAATATCTGTCAGTGTTTCTATTTCACGAATTGTCTTTGTGCCAACATCATATTCACCACCACCACGATTACGATTATTAATAGTGTTGCGGTTGGGGATGTTGTTGTTTGGATTATTGACGATGACCTCGCGCTTCTCTATAGACACAAGTTGACATGTAACTCCAAATATATCAAAAGTGGAGTCGATAACGTCGAAGTATTTATCGAAAACAGATTGTGGTACGTTTATAGGCATATTATTATAAAAGTATGAGTTAACATCAAACATCAAAAACGCGGACGTGACCAGCACTTGTGCCTGCGTCGTCGTTTACATACGCTCCAATCGCAATCCTGCTGCCATCGCTGCTCATTGCGACTGATCGCCCGCTTGCGTCACCAGCCGCCTCACCGTCGATGTCCGCTCCAACCTGCGTCCATGTTGAGCCAATTAGGTCGTAGACGCGAACGTGACCAGCGGTCAAGCCTGCATCGTCGTTTCCATACGCCCCAATCGCAACCCGACTGCCATCACTGCTCATCGCCACTGAAAATCCGCTGTGATCATTCATAGCTTCACCGTCAATATCCGCGCCAACCTGCGTCCAAGTGGAGCCGACCAGATCGTAAACGCGGACGTGACCAGCGTCGGTGCCTGCGCCGCCGTTTCCATCCGCCCCAATCGCAATCCTGCTGCCATCGCTGCTCATTGCCACTGACACACCGCTGTAATCTCTATCCGCTTCGCCGGCGATGTCGGAGCCGACCTGCATCCAAGTGGAGCCGACCAGATCGTAAACGCGGACGTGACCAGCGTTTCCGCCTGTGTCGCTGAAGCCTATCGCCCCAATCGCAACCCTGCTGCCATCGCTGCTCATCGCGACCGAGTAGCCGCTCTCGTCGTAAGCCGCTTCGCCGTCGATGTCCGCTCCAACCTGCGTCCATGTTGAGCCAATTAGGTCGTAGACGCGAACGTGACCAGCGTCGGTTCCTGCATCGTCGTTACGATAAGAACCAATCGCAACCCTGCTGCCGTCGCTGCTCATCGCGATAGACCAGCCACTTTGATCTCCAACGGCTTCGCCATCAATGTCCGCACCGACCTGCGCCCATGTTGAACCAACCAGATCATACACGCGGACGTGACCAGTGTTGGTGCCTGCGCCTAAGCCGTCATTCCAGCGCGCACCAATCGCAACCCGACTGCCATCACTGCTCATCGCCACTGAAAATCCGCTCCAATCCCCAGCCGCTTCACCGTCAATGTCTGCGCCAACCTGTGTCCACGTTGAACCGACTAGATCGTAAACGCGAACATGACCAGCTTCGGTGGCTGCGCCGCTATTGTAATACGCCCCAATCGCAACCCGACTGCCATCGCTGCTCATTGCCACTGACGCACCGCTGAAATCACCAGCCGCTTCGCCGTCGATGTCTGCGCCGACCTGAATCCACGTCGCCGGAACCGCCAACGTCGCCACATCGCTATACTCAGTTACAGTCCCTACCGGAGTCACCGCCGTAATAACCACTCGATAGCTATTACCATCATCTGAAGTCCTTAAGCCCGTGAGAGCAAGGGTAGATGACGTTTCGTTGGCGATATCACTCCACGTTGCTCCGCTGTCTTGAGAAAGCTGCCACTGGTAATCGAGCGTAGTGCTATAAGCACTTTCGCTAGCAACAACACTAAAACTAGCATCTCCTTGAGATGCAGATACGTGTTGTGGGTGAGTTGAAATAACCAAGTTTGGTTGTAGTATGCTCAAGGTTGCAACATTGCTATTCACAGTGACAGTCCCTACCGGAGTCACTGCCGTAACCACCACTCGATAGCTATTACCATCATCTAAAATCGTTAAACCCGTGAGAGCAAGGGTAGCTGACGTTTCGTTGGCGATATCACTCCACGTTGCTCCGCTGTCTTGAGAAAGCTGCCACTGATAATCTGGCGTAGTACCATAAACACTTTCGCTAGCAACAACGCTAAAACTAGCATCTCCTTGAGATGCAGATACGTGTTGTGGATGAGTTGAAATAACCAAGTTTGGTTGTAGTATGCTCAAGGTTGCAGCATTGCTATTCACAGTGACAGTCCCTACCGGAGTCACTGCCGTAACCACCACTCGATAGCTATTACCATCATCTGAAGTCGTTAAACCCGTGAGAGCAAGGGTGGGTGACGTTTCGCTAGCAATATCACTCCACGTTGCTCCGCTGTCTTGAGAAAGCTGCCACTGATAATCTGGCGTAGTGCTATAAACACTTTCGCTAGCCACAACACTAAAGCTGGCTTCAGCATTAACATCAGAGGTGGTATCAACGGGCTGAGTTGAAATAACCAAGTTTGGTTGTAGTATGCTCAAGGTTGCAACATTGCTATTTCTAGTCACTTCACCGATTACTCCAGTATCAGATGTTGCTACAACGCGATATTGATAATTATTCTTTGCTAAAGTTAAATTTGTTAAATTAAGGGTTGTCGAAGTTTCAGATAAAGTGATCCACGAAACACCATCGCTAGATTCTTGCCATTCATAATTAACTGTTTGTCCATAATCTTCTTCATGAGCTAAAACAGTAAATGAAGCCGTCCTGTTTATATCAGAAATTGTATTTGCTGGCTGTGTGTCAAAAATTATTCCACCAGCTGGAACTTCTAAAATAGCATGACTACTAGTTAATGAAACGGTTTCTACAGGCGTTACCGTGGTGGCTATCACTCTGTATTGATTAAGATTATCTGAACTTGAAACTGATAAAGTTAACGTTTCGCTATTTTCATTTTGAATATCAGACCAATTCTGTCCACTGTCTGTAGATTTTTGCCACTGGTATGTGGGTGGTGAGTTATAAACATCTTCTATTGCTAAAGCGCTGAAAGTAACATTACCAGATGAATCAGATGTAGAGTCTGTGGGATTAATCTGAAAGTATAAATTGCTTGGTAGTATACTCAGGGTTGCAGCATCGCTGTTCAAGGTTACAGTCTCTACCGGAGTCGCAGCCGTAATAACCACTCGATAGTTATTGCCCTCATCTGAAGTCGTCAAGCCAGCGAGAGTAAGGGTAGATGACGTTTCGTTGGCGATATCACTCCACGTTGCTCCGCTGTCTTGAGAAAGCTGCCACTGGTACGTAGGTGTAGTGCTGTAAACACTTTCGCTAGCCACAACGCTAAAGCTGGCTTGGGCGTTCACATCGGAAGTTTGGTTTTGCGGCTGGGTTGAGATAGCCAAGTTTGGTTGTGGTACACTCAAAGTTGCAGCATCGCTTATCACCGGCTCCACCGACGGCGAGTCCACGACAACCCTATATCGCCCACCATCATCGGCGGTGGTAAGGTCGGTGAGATTGAGCGTCGAGGAAGTCTCGCCGGAGATGGGGACGAACTGAAGGGTCGAGTCACTGGTCGCGGCGATGTTGCTGGCCTCTACCACAGCAACGAACGTACCATTGCCGTAGGTGACGCTGTACCACGATTCTGTCGCTGGCAGCGTCCGCTGCGTCCAAGTAATCCCGTCGGGGCTAGTAGCGGCGATATTGGTGCCGCCAGCCACAGCGACGAACGTACCATTGCCGTAGGTGACGCTGCGCCAATATGCTGTTGTCGCTGGCATCGTCCGCTGAGTCCAAGTAATGCCGTCGGCACTGGTCGCGGCGATTTGTACGTTGAAGTTGCTGGGGCTGACTCCCACAGCAACGAACGTACCATTACCGTAGGTGACGCTGCGCCAATATGCTGTCGCTGGCATCGTCCGCTGAGTCCACGTAATGCCGTCGGTGCTGGTGGCGGCGATGTTTGTGTTCAATGCCACCGCGACGAACGTCCCATCGCCGTAGGTGACGCTGCTGTACCCCGCCGCCGGAAGCGTCCGCTGCGTCCACGTTTGTCCTCCGTCTGTGCTGGTCGCGGCAGTGTTGCCGGCCACAGCGACGAACGTGCCATTGCCGTAGGTGACGCTCTCCCAAAATACTGTCACTGGCAGCGTCCGCTGCGTCCACGTTTGTCCTCCGTCTGTGCTGGTGGCGGCGATGTTTGTGTTCATTAACACCGCGACGAACGTCCCATCGCCGTAGGTGACGCTGCTCCAAGATCCAAAAGCCGGGAGCGTCGGATGCTGCGTCCATGTTATTCCGTCGGTACTGGTCGCGGCGATGTAGTTGCCGTATGCCACCGCGACGAACGTGCCGTTGCCGTAGGTGACGCTTGTCCACCCTGTTGACTGTGGCAGCGTCCGCTGCTTCCACACCTCCCCAGCCACAGGCAGCCTTTCTTCTTCCCACTGATACGTCAGCGCCGACCCATCGTTGATCGCCGCAGCCACGGCAAACGATGCCTCATCGCCAGATGCAGTGGTGTTCTGGGGCTGCAAGGTGATTTCCAGTTCAACCGGAACGCTCAACGTCGCCACATCGCTATACTCAGTTACAGTCCCTACCGGAGTCACTGCCGTAACCACCACTCGATAGCTATTGCCATCATCTGAAGTCGTCAAGCCAGTGAAAGTAAGGCTAGGTGACGTTTCGCTAGCAATATCACTCCACGTTGCTCCGCTGTCTTGAGAAAGCTGCCACTGGTAATCTAGCGTAGTGCTATAAGCACTTTCACTAGCCACAACACTAAAGCTGGCTTGGGCGTTCACATCGGAAGTTTGGTTTTGCGGCTGGGTTGAGATAGCCAAGTTTGGCTGTAGTATGCTCAAGGTTGCAGCATCGCTGTTCAAGGTTACAGTCTCGACCGGAGTCACAGCCGTAATAACCACTCGATAGCTATTGCCATCATCTGAAGGCGTTAAACCCGTGAGAGCAAGGGTAGGTGACGTTTCGCTAGCAATATTACTCCACGTTGCTCCGCTGTCTTGAGAAAGCTGCCACTGGTAATCTAGCGTAGTGCCATAAGCACTTTCGCTAGCCACAACGCTAAAGCTGGCTTCAAAATTAACATCAGAGGTGGTATCAACGGGCTGAGTTGAGATTGACAGGTTTGGTTGTGGTATGCTCAAGGTTGCAGCATCGCTTTCCAAAATTAGGGTTCCAACAATTGTTATTGCAGTTGCCACAAACCTGTACTGATCGCCATCGTTGGCTACTGTGAGCGAAGAAAGCGTAAGGGTGGGTGATGTTTGGCCGCTGATATCCACCCAATTGTTACCACCATCAGTAGACACTTGCCACTGATAAGTTGGCGTTGCGCCATAGACGGTTTCTTCAGCAAGGCCGCTAAAGCTAGCTTGGGCGTTCACATCGGAGGTTTGGTTTTGCGGATGAGTAGTGATAGCAAAATCGCTAAGAACAGTGAGAGTGGCTATATCGCTCGTCACCGGCTCCACCGACGGTGAGTCCACAACTACGCGATACCGGTTGCCATCATCGGCGGTGGTGAGGCCGGTGAGGTTGAGCGTTGAGGATGTCTCGCCGGAGATGGGGAGGAATTGGAGGGTGCCGACAATGCCAGTGGCAGCGATGTTGCTGTTGACAGCGACGGCGACGAACGTGCCATTGCCGTAGGTCACGGCGTACCAGTCAGCCGTCGCCGGCAGCGTCCGCTGAGTCCAAGTAATGCCGTCAGGACTGGTGGCGGCGATGTTGCTACCAGTACCGATGGCGACGAACACGCCGTCCCCGTAGGCCACGCCGTACCAAGTTGCCGTATCAGGCAACGTCCTCTGAGTCCAAGTTGCGCCGTCGGTACTAGTGGCGGCGATGCCACCAGACGTGGCGATGGCGACGAACACGCCGTTTCCGTATGTGACTCTGTACCAGTACCCCAACACTGGCAACGTCCTCTGAGTCCAAGTTGCGCCGTCGGTACTAGTGGCGGCGATGCCACCACTCGAAGCGATGGCGACGAACACGCCGTTCCCGTATGCCACGCTGAACCAGTACCCCGACGCTGGCAGCGTCCGTTGAGTCCAGTTGATTCCGTCGGTGCTGGTGATGGCGACGTTGCTGTTGACAGCGACGGCGACGAACACGCCGTTCCCGTGGGCTATGCTGCTCCAGTTTTCCGAAGCTGGCAACGTCCTCTGTGTCCAGTTGATGCCGTCCGTACTGGTGGCGGCGATGTTGCTGCCGTATGTCACAGCGACGAACACGCCGTTCCCGTGGGCTATGCTGCTCCAGTTTTCCCAAGCTGGCAACGTCCTCTGTGTCCAGGTGATCCCGTCGGTACTAGTGGCGGCGATGTTGCTACCATAAACGATGGCGACGAACACGCCGTTCCCGTATGTAACTTGGTACCAGTTTGCCGATACTGGCAGCGTCCTCTGCGTAAAAGTTATGTCATCCCCGGCAAGTGTTTCATTCTCCCATTGGTAAGTCAGCGCCGACCCATCGCTCACCGTCGCCGCTACGTCAAACGATGCCTCGCCATCAACAGCAGTTGTATTCTGGGGGTGTTGAGTTATTGAAAGCGTAACCGCTGGTGCTGTTAAAGAGACAGCATTACTAGTAACACTATCTTCGCCAGTCGCCCCAACGATAACTCTGTACTGATTTCCAACGTCATTAGAACTCAAACCAGTCAAGTTAAGCGTAGCATTAGTTTCGCCGCTTATATCATTCCAGTTAGCACCGTCATCAGTAGATATCTGCCACTGATAGGTTAAAGAAACGCCCCCAACAACAGTGGCCTCGACAGAAAATGAAGCCGTATCTCCAGACAATTCATCGTTACTAGGTTGTGAAGTGATAGTAATGCCCACCAAATTAAAACCAGTGCCGCAATAAGTTGCTATTTGTGCAAGCTTTGCAATAGTGACGCTTTCTGGAATATTGTCTGTTGAAGCATAAAGTTCATATGGAAAAGAAGCCGCTGGTTTACTAATTATAGCATAACCTTCATTATTTTCTAAAGAGGTAAGACCTTGAAGAAAATCTGGAAGCCCGTCTATATAAAATTGAAAGCCACCATTTTCATCAATACCTATAACCTTGCTAATGTTGGCAATACTAGAAAGATCTTTAATTGCTACAGAATTATCTACAGTGTATGTAAATAATTGTAGGGGTGTGTTTATGTTCATAAATCTATCCTGTACCAGCTGTTTTCAGCTACGCCATCGCCAAAGCCAGCAACGTAAGAATTGCCGTCCAGTGTAACTCTAAACGTATTGCCGCTATTTCTGTATTCATCAGTAATGTTAATAGAGCTTCTTTGAGTATTGTTCAAATATAAAACTAAAGTGGTTGTTGCTAATGGGTTATTGATCGTTGTTATTATGCTGAATTCTATAGAGTCTTGAGAATCAGCGGAATTAAACGACAGACCACCTCCGGGCTGACTGTATGGTGTATTCTGGGTAGTGTCATAAGTCTCTGGAGATTGAGTAGTTGTGGTCGTTGTGGTTGTAGTCGTCGTGGTTGTAGTCGTTGGCTCTACCGTGTCAGAAAAGCTATTAGCTAAACCGCCGTCAATAGAACCTGTAAAATCGGTAGGCTGTTGTGTGTAAAGAATACCACCCATAGCGGCATGATTGGAACACTGGTAGTACAATATATCTGGAGCGTTATAAGGAACCTCAAAAACAATAGTTCTATCGGTGTAACCGTTATTAGTTACTCCAAAATTGTACATATTCGAAGTGCCAATAGTTCGTTCTGTTTTTATGTAAAAGGGATGATATCTTGCGTTAATATTGAAGTGGTAAGTTTCGCCACGACGAAGATATATAGTCGGATTGTCTTGATTTGACTCATTAATTCCAACACCAGAAAATCTAAAAGCGGATGTTGATCCGGGAGTTTCATTGTCAGGAATAACATTGAATTCATATCGAGGTCTATCTAATATGTAATCGAATAAAGTACCAGACGCTATCATTAAATCGCTGAATAGCTTGCCAGAAGCTGCGACTAGTTCTTCACGAGCAGTATTGGATGCGGCGGTAATCTTAGAATTAAGAACGCCAGAAGTGCTGTCTATATGGCTTAAGACAGAGGTTTCAAGAGCAGAATTTGAAGAATCGTTATGGAACTCTAGATATCCAGAAGTTGCTGATATTAATTGTAAGTTATCCTGCGTGGCACTGTTAATGCTGTTTACAAAATCTCCAAGATCTGGATTATTATTTAAAGCCTCGGCAATTTCAGATAGTGTGTCTAATGAGTCAGGAACTGACCCAAGTAGGTTGGAGAATTCTGTACTAATTCTATCATCTAAGACTCCAGAAACTTCTGTGATTTTGCCTTCTAAGAAGCCAGAGGTTGCTACTAAATCTCCAGAAACCGAAATAAAATTATTAGACAATAAATCGCTTGTTTGATAAAGGTTATCTATTCTGCCAGAATCAAAAACAAAATTTCCACTAACAGCAGATATTTCGTTATTCAAATTGTTTAGGTCGTTTGTCCAAGTTCCTGAAACAGAAAGTATTGAAGAATTTAAGATGCCAGAAGTTAAAAAGATTATAGAACGACTTTGATAATCACCCATCGTGATTTCTTCTGTCAGATCTCCAGAAACTTGAATTAATTCTTGTAATGTAAGTGCATCAACTTGTCTACTAAAAATTCTATTTGCTTCTACAACACCGGACAAGGCGCTGTGAGTATTTAATAAATCTGCATAAGAAGCCTCTGAAAAATTTCTGTTTTCTGCGACAAGATCTCTTAAATCTTCAATATTTCCAGAATTGGCAATAACCCTGTCATCTAAGGCGTTGACGAAAAGGTTGTAAGGATACACAGCGTTGGGCTTAGAGTATACGAGGTAGGCTCCGTTTGGCTCAAGATTGGTAATCCCCTGAAGGTGGCTATAAGACTGTGTTATTTGGGAAAACCATCCAATATAATTACCATCAGAATCAATAAAATAAATTTTATCAACATAATTTATGTTTGATAGATTGTAAATATCGGCGGCAGATTCGCCTCTGTATTCAATGAGCTGAACTTTTTGAGTAATCATGTGAATTCTATTCTCCTGTAGCTATCTAACTCTTCCACTCCAGAACCGAAGGAGCTAGAATATGTGTTACCGCCAGAATTAAGAGTAAAAGAAATATTGTTATCTATATAGTCTGAAGGAACGGTTAACCTATTAATAAGAGTTCCATTGTAAAATACAAGTATTTCTTTAAATGTAATTGGTTGAACTAAAGAGCCTGTGTCGATATAATTATATGAAATGCTATCTCCAGAATTTCCATAAAAAATTAAATGACTTTCTATAGCTGTGCTTGAATTTTCCGGTATTTCAAGAGTAGTAGAAAAAGGAGCGTTCGTCGTTGTCGTGGTAGTGGGCGCGGGGTTAGCATCTACGAACAAAAGACTGTCTGGGGAATCTAAGGTGGGAATGTTATCAAGCTTTTTGAAATTCTTGTAATTATAAATCGAGATTTTGTCATTAAGAGGGTGTGAGATGTACATTATTTGATTATGGTGATCAATCGCTACTGAAGAAGGGCTGTTGTCAGTACCGAATGTGAGTAACGGATCTCCAGTGCGGGAATCGAACAAAGAGACGATATCAAAAAGCTGGCTAACCGCAATGATCCTGTTGTTCGGGTTATCTAATAGGCTATAGTTAATTGGCAACTGATTATTTCTATTGATTCTAATGATAGTTTTATCAATTAAATTCATACGAAAAAAATTGTAAAAATTAAAGTCAGAAATGAAGACATTTTTAGACACCGAATCTAACGAAATGCTAGAGGGTCTAAAAATTAGAGACTTGCTGGTTATGCTGAAATCATTTGTGTCCACCAGCAAAAGAGCGTATGGATTTTCTGAAGCTATTATGGCAATGTTCAAATCTGGGTCTAAAACAATAGAAGTGCAAAGCTCTGTGGTAATAAAAGAATTTGTAATCTGGTTGGTTGACAAGTCTAAAATATAACACTTGTTGTAAAGGCTGTTTAGGACGTATAAGGAATTGCGTTTTGTGTCTAATGCGAAATCTATAGTTCCTTTATTAGACGGAATGTTAGTGACGCTTAGTGTGGAATTATCTATAACGCTTATGTAATCTGATAGGTAATTAGCAACATAAATATTCCCTGAGCTTTCTATAATTTTTTCCGGCCTAAAGCCAACATCAATTTCCGCGTCTATAGAACTAGAAGAGATATTGTATCTGTAAACCTTGTCTTCAGTCTTAGAGGTAAAGTAAATAAAAGTGTTTGGTAGAGGGGCGATAGTTGTGGTTGTTGAAATTAAACTGGGGTCAAACTGGAATCCGTCAACGGAGCCAGAAACGAGACCGCTGGGTAGCATTGTTTGCGATTGAGTATCGTATATATCCACAGAGTCTTGAGAAAAAAGAATTAATATACCACCATCTGAACTAAGTAGCAAGGAGTTTACTGGAGAGTTTGAATAGTCAGTAAACAGCTTTACAAAATTGCCGGTAGAATCTTGGGAATATGCTGTAAAAGCATTGCTAGAAGAAGACGCTACATAGAAAATTTCATTATCTTGATCAAATACAAAAGAGTCTCCGGGCTGCACGAAAAAACGGTCTATTATTTCATTTTCAATAGGATCTATGGTAAGTATTTCCTGCGCATCAGAAAGCGCATAGATAACCGAATCTTGTTTAGATGTTATAATGCTTTTAACATTAGCATATCCAAGTTGCATCTGATTTACTGGTTCGTACATTTTTAAACCTCTGGATTGCCGTAAGTAAAAGTTTCGATGCGATTTGTGCTAGAGCTATAATAAGGATTTACACAAACATTAAATAAAGTTCCACTACCATTGCAAGAAACTCTAAAACCAAATCTATCATTATTATTAGCACCATAAATTGGATCACCAATGAGAGACCAATTATTATTTTCGAATCTATAAATTCGCACTACGCCACGTAAGTTATCTTCAGCCAGACTTCCTACAATCAATGTTTTTCCAGATTGACTAACAGAAATTTGTGAATATGAAGCAGACGTGGGTAAGACTAAAGAATCTCCAGATTGTACCCACCCAAGAACTCCACTGAAATCAAAAGATTTGATAGAATTATTGCCAGAAGAAACAAATAATCTTGACCCCGTTTCGTTTAATTTTGTCATGGACCCAAAGCGTTCGTTTGCTTCTCCAGAAATTTTATGTTCTAGGGTCGTTGTGTCAGTATTTGGATCATATGAAAAAATATTCACATAACCATTGTTAGTTCTGGAAGACGCAGTAAAAACATCGCCGTTGGCATTAATGCTAACAGAAGAACCAAAAGAATCACCAGCATCGTCTCCGTAAAATTGAGTACCAACCATTTCCCAAGAATTTATGAAACTGTTGAATTTATACAATGCCACCTTATTATTTAAAGAGCTTAGTTTCGCTTCAGAAGACATAACCATAAAGGAGCCGTCTTTATTTAAGCCTATATCATAAGCACACATATAATTTGTTGGGTCAAGCTTATCGCCGTATATTGTTGGAGAAATTTCCGAGAAAGAACGATTTGCTTTATCTATAGAGAAGGTTGATATTGCGCCGTGCGTTTCGTTAGAATTATTGCTGCTATGAGATCCAATTACTAGTATGGAGCCATTCCCGCTAAGACGCACTGATTTTACATCGTATGGTAATTCTATGTCATGCATTAATCTCTCATATTTGCCGTCAACTAAGTGGTAAAAGGAAACTTTGTTGCTAAAATTTTGAACGCACATAATTTCACCGTCATCGCTTACTGAAAACGAATAAGTGAAAAATTGATCAAAGCTATCGGGGCGAATGGAATAATCGAATTTGTTGATATTAAATGGTTTGTCTTCTATTTTGATTAATGAATTTTGATCAGTTAATATGTATATTGACTCTTCGACAAATAAAAGATCTATTATGGCCCCATTGATCTTTCCGGTGAGGTCTATTGTTTCTAGAATTTTCGAGGAATAAGGATCGATTATCATAATTTGAGGTGATTCACTAGATGAAACATATAGTAAACTGTTTTTGTATTTAATCAAGTTTGGAGCAAAACTGTCTGGGTAAGTCAAACGAACGCTATATAAAACTGTGTCTGAGGAAATATCTATGACCTGAACAGAGTCTTCGCTGCCGCTTATGACAAATGCCAAGCCAGAAGTATTATCGAAATCAACGCTTGTGCTATCTGAAAGAAGTGCTACGGTTCTTTTTGTTAGACCCGTTGAAGTATTGAATACATTAAATCTATTTGTGCTAGGAGTTAAAGCATAAATTTCAGATCCTAAAATATTCTCGCTAAAAAGAAGGGGAAGCTCTACGTTCTCTTTTAAAGAAATCATATAAGTTTCACCGCTTTCTATCAAATTAAAATCATTGTTTTCGCTTGAAGATCTCCAATAAGCATACTCTCCATTAACAGGTTTTGCAACTCTGTCAAAGTGGTGGCTGCTAGAATCTAAATCAATCGCATCTCCAAAGTATGTAAAAATATCTATGTCTTGATTAAAAAAGTTAGCATAAGTTAATTCATAGGTGGTGTCGAAAGATAAAGAGTAAGGAGTAAAAGAATCTGGATCTTTTGAAATAATAACGTAACCTCTGCCTCTTTCGAAGCTGTGTAAATTATTTTGTTCTAGTTCATAAGACCAACTTAACCAAGATTCACCATCATAGCTATATATCTGCGCTACATTTTCAATTCCAGTAACCTGACTGAAATTTACAGTACTTGAACCAAAAAACTGAAAAAGCTGTAAAGCAGAAGTAATGTTTAAGTTCATCATAGGTCAACTCTGCCTTCCACGATTTGGAATTCATAATTAGTAATTGCGTCTGGCATGATTATTGAGAAATAAGATCCTATATAACCATTAGTTAGATTGATAGACATGTAAAGATTGTTATTTCTATAAACCTCGCATGTTATAGGTGTAAATCCAGCGTCTGCCACTCGATTGAATCTTAGAGTAATATTTGGGATGCCATTTAAAATTGTTATACCGTAGTTTGGTATAAGTAGTGAGCCATCTTCTTCGATAGAAGAAATAAAATCGTAAGATATTTCTGGAGGAACGGTAGTCGTAGTAGTGGTTGTTGTCTGTAAAGTAATCACATTGCCAACGGCGGCAGAAAAATCATAGCCAGTAACTGGAAGGCTCCAGTCGTAATCCGAGGAAATGAGGGAAATAGAATTGGTGTCAGTTGGTAAATCTGGGCCTAATTGTCCACGATTAGATTTTCCACAACCGAATAAATTATCAGCAGAATTAATAAACAAAGAATGAAAATTGCCAGCTGCAACATCTGTCCAGTTTCTTTCTTCGCTAATTTTTATTAAAGCTGGAATAACTTCTGCGGTTGAAGAATTTATTCCTAAACAACCATTATTGTTTGTTCCGAAAGAAAACAATTCACCGGCCTGATTGATGGCTAGGGAATGTTGATATCCAGCAGAAACTTTTGACCAATTATTAAAAATACCAGCATTTAATGCTATAGCATCAACATTTTGGCTACTGATATTATTAAAGTCTTCTATGAAATAGAAGCTATCGATGTTAAGAGAAGAAACTGGGGTTGGGTTCGATATATTTGTATTGTGTCTTGCTAAACGATATGTGCCTGAAGACCCCTCGTTCTCAATAATTTGTCCAACTCCAAGCTGAGATTCGGTATTTCTACCAAAAGCGAAAAGGTTTCCATTAACAGTAATACAAAGACTGTGCATATAAGCAGAAGCTGTTCTCCAAAGATAGCCAATGCCAATCTTTGTGGGAACTAAAACGTCTTCAAAGGTATTGTTTCCAACCTGTCCGTACTCGTTAGACCCCCAAGCGAACATTTCTCCTAGAGAAT
>Ga0255777_10002066_pt1 | contig 18250 bp, 16 predicted proteins | sample 101ome_15_FD_179975 | JGI IMG/M metagenome (GOLD analysis project Ga0255777, IMG submission 179975) | Coastal salt marsh microbial communities from the Groves Creek Marsh, Skidaway Island, Georgia - 101402AT metaG (version 2) | ecosystem: Environmental > Aquatic > Marine > Intertidal zone >... | reverse complement strand
GCCCACGGTGGCGTCGAAGTCACGCTTAGTCGCCCCGGCAACGATGGCGACGGCGATGCCCTGAATGAGCTCCCCGGCGTCCGGCCCGACCATGTGCGCGGCGACCACGCGATCGTCGCTTCGGCGAACAATGAGCTTCATAAAGGTGCGCTCCTCCCGGCCCGTAAGGGTGTGCTTCATGGGGCGAAACACGGCTTCATAGATGGCTAGGGGCCCATGCCTCTGCCGGGCCACCTCCTCCGTAGGACCCACGGTGCCGATATTGGGCTGGCAGAAGACCGCCGTGGGGATCAGGTCATAGTCCACCGGCGGGACCGCCGCGGTGCCGAATTGGGCCTCGGTGAAGGCCATGGCCTCGCGGATGGCCACGGGAGTGAGCTGGGCGCGATTGATGACGTCCCCCAGGGCAAAGATGCTGGGAACGGTGCTTTGGAACTGTTCATTCACCAGCACGCGCCCGTCTTCTCCGAGGGCCACGCCAACCTCCTCCAGGCCCAGGCCCGCGGTCAGGGGGTGGCGCCCCGTGGCCGCCATAACCAAATCGGCGGAGAGGGTCCCGGCCTCGCTTCGGGCCTGCTCGTCCTCCCCCTCACTGCTTCGGTCATGGAGGGTGAGCTGTAGCGACCCATCGGCCTGCTTCTCGATGGCCTGCACGTCCGTTTCCAAGCGAAGGTCAATGCCAAACTTTCGGAGCTCTTCCATTACGAAGCCCCGAACGTCGGCGTCAAAGCCTCGTAGGATCAGCGGACCCCGATAAATCAGCGTGGTATCCACCCCCAGGCCCTGAAGAATGCTGGCGAACTCCACGGCAATGTAGCCCCCGCCGAGCACCACGGCGCGCTTGGGTAAGGCATCGAGGTAGAACATCTCGAAGCTGGTCACCACGTGCTCGACGCCGGGGAAGGTGGGCAGGCTTGGGGTGCTGCCGGTGGCGACGAGAATCCGTTCGGCGCGGTAGCGCACGTCCCCCACGGCCACCTCATGGGCGCCCAGTACCCGAGCCTGGCCGTGGAGCACGGTGACTCCGGCCTGGCTTAGGAGATTGCCGTAAACCCCGTTTAGACGCTCAATTTCCCGAGTTTTGTTATCCCGGAGCGTGTCCCAGGAGAAGCGCGGGGGCGCAACCTCAAAGCCGTAGCCCTTGGCGTCCTCAAAGGCTTCCGGAAAGTGGGAGCCGTAGACGAAGAGCTTCTTTGGCACGCAGCCCACATTGACACAGGTGCCCCCAAGGGGACCGGCCTCCACCACGGCCACCCGGGCGCCGCTTTGCGCCGCCATGCGGCTGGCGCGCACGCCGCCGGAGCCGGCACCGATCACCAGTAGGTCGTAGTCGAAGCCGCTCATGCCCTAGCCCTCGTAGCTAAGAACGGCGCGGCCGCGAATCTGCCCCGCCTTCAGCCCGGCGAGGATCGCCCCTGCTTCGTCCGGTTGGCGGCTATCGATGGCCACCGGAGGAATGCGACCTTCTCGCACCAGTGCCATGAGCTCGTCCATGTCCTGGAGGCTCCCCACGTAGTTGCCCTCGATGGTGCGGGCCTGCATGGGCAAAAACGGCAAGGGGAAGCGGAGCTCGCCGCCATACATGCCCACCACGATGAGCTTACCGCCCTTGCGGAGGCTCGCCAGCGCCAGCGCACTGCTCGGTTCCGAGCCCACGAAATCAATCACCGCGAGGGCGCCGCCCCCCGTGAGGCCCTTTAAAGTCTTCGCGGCGTCGGCGTCCGTAGCGTTCACCGCTTCCGCGGCGCCGGCAGCCTTCGCTGCATCCAGCTTTTCATCGTCCACATCGACCATGATGGGGGTGATGCCAAAGGCCGCCTGCGCGATGGCGAGGGCCATCATGCCCAGGCCTCCGGCGCCGACGAGCACCAGATGGTCGCCCTCAAGCAGTTTCGGTACGCGCTTTAGGGCGGCGTAGGTGGTCAGACCCGAGCAGGCATAGGTAGCGGCGAGCTTGGGATCGGTGGTGCCCGGGTCAAAGAGGTAGCGGCTGTGGGGTACAACCACGTGATCTCCAAAGCCCCCGGCTTTTTGGATGCCAAGGTTCGCCGGGGCCAGGCAGAGCTGTTCATCGCCGCGCTGGCAGGTGGCGCAGGTCCCGCAGCCGATCCAGGGGTAGGCTACGCGGAGATCCCCTAGGGCGACCCCCTCGGCTTCCGGGCCTAGGGCCACCACCTCGCCAATAATCTCGTGGCCCAGGGTCATGCCTTCCCGAGCCACGGGCAGGGCCTTGCCGCCTCCGAGATCGAAAACCCCATCATGCAGGTGCACATCGGAGTGGCAGACGCCGCAGGCGACGGTGCGCAGAAGGACTTCCGCGCCCTTAGGCTCTGGCGTGGGCCCCTCTACCCAGGCCAGGGGGGTGCCAGCACCGGTGGTTTGCAATTGCTTCATGGGGGTCTCCGCCTCTAGGGATTTGAGCGGGAAAGTGTACCCGGAGTAGCCCTGGGCTACACTCATGGACTTCAGCAACGGGGGAGAACGCACCATGAATGGCGCGCAAAGCTTAGTTCAAACGCTGGTCGATGCGGGGGTCACGGTGTGCTTCACCAACCCGGGCACCAGCGAGATGCATTTCGTGGCAGCGCTCGACGACAATCCGGAGATGCGCTGCGTCCTGGGCCTTTTTGAGGGCGTGGTGAGCGGCGCCGCCGATGGCTACGCGCGCATGGCCGATCGCCCCGCGGCGACCCTCCTCCACCTGGGGCCCGGGCTCGGTAACGCCCTCGCCAATCTGCACAACGCCAAGCGAGCCCATACGCCCATGGTGAATATCGTGGGGGACCACGCGACCTACCACAGCCATTTTGATGCGCCCCTCACCTCCGATGTCGAGGGCGTCGCCCGCCCCATGTCCCACTGGCTTCGACGCTCTCGCTACGCCGCCGAGGTGGCTCGGGACGGTGCCGAGGCCGTGTGTGCAGCAATGAGTGCGCCGGGGCAAATCGCTACCCTCGTGCTCCCCGCGGATACGGCCTGGGACGAGGCTCCGGGGCCCGCAGCCCCCCTCCCCGTCCCGGCCCGGGCAACCCCTCAGCCGGAAGCCATCGAGGCGGCCCGGGCGGCCCTGGCCAGCGGAGAGCCCTGCGTGCTCCTTATGAACGGCCAGGCGCTCCGTGCCCCGGCCCTGGCTCAGGCGGCGCGGGTGGCGGAGACCTCCGGGGCGCGACTGTTCCACGACACCTTTGTCTCCCGCCTCACGCGGGGGCCCGGCCTGCCGGCCCCGGAGCGCCTTCCCTATTTCGGGGAGCAGGCCCTCGAGGCCCTTGAGGGAACGGCGCATCTGATTTTGGTGGGGACCCGGCCCCCCGTGTCCTTCTTTGCCTATCCGGATAAGCCCAGCTCCCTCGTGCCGGAGGGCTGCACCGTGCATAGCCTAGTGGGCGTGGAAGGCGATGCGCTCGCTGCCCTGACGGCGCTGGCCGACGCGCTTAATGCGCCGGCTTCGGTCAACCCCGTGCAGCCCCCCCGCCCCGAGGTCCCCGGCCCAGGGCCCCTGACGCCGGCCACCATCGCGGCCTCCCTGGGGGTGCTCATGCCGGAAAACGCCATTGTGGTGGATGAAGCCGCGACCTCGGGCTTCGCCCTGCCGGGGGCCACCGCAGGAAGCCCCACCCACGATTGGCTAGCGCTCACCGGTGGCGCCATTGGCCAGGGTCTACCTACGGCCGTGGGCGCTGCCGTGGCCTGCCCGGATCGCAAGGTGTTGTGCATGCAGGCCGATGGCTCTGCCATGTACACGGTACAGGCCCTGTGGACCATGGCCCGGGAAAAGCTCGACGTGGTGACGGTGATTTTCTCCAACCGGAAGTACGCCATTCTCCAGGTCGAGTTCATGCGGGTGGGGGCCCACAACCCGGGGCCCAAGGCCATGAGCATGCTCGATCTTTCCAACCCTGATATCGATTGGGTGGCCATGGCCAAGGCCATGGGCGTGGAAGCGGAGCGCGTGGACGAGGCTACGGCCTTTCATGCGGCGCTGGCCCGGGCCATTGCGAGTCCGGGGCCGCGCCTTATCGAAGCGGTGATCTAGGGCTTCCGCGCCTCGATGTCCTCCAGGATGCGCGCGCAGCGCGCCTGGAGGGCTGCTCGCCCGGCCTCATTGCCGGGATCCTGGGCGGCCAGCACGGTCGCGAGCCCCTCAAACAGCACCCGATAGCCCTCTAAGGTGGCGCCGTAGCTCCGGTGATTCGGGACTTCGAAATCCAGGAGTGCTCGCCGGGGTTCGTCGTCCATCAGCAGCAGATCGAAAATACCTGCGAGCATGCGTCCCCGCATGCCCTGATCCATGTGCGTAGTGGCCTGGGCAGAAGGGTCATGGGCCGCCACCATGGCGGCCCATAGCTGCGGCTCGAGGGCCGGGTCCGTGGCCTGCTCTAGGAGGCCCCAGAGGGCATCGGCGGTCATCATGCCGCCCGGTGGAAGCCTTCGTACCCTGCCGCCCTCACGGCGTCGCACTTCTCGCAGTAGGCCGGGAAACCGAGGTAAGGCATAAAGACTCGAGGCTTGCCGGGGATATTGGCGCCCACATACCAGGAGTTACAAGTGGGGTAGATGGTGGCGTCGCCGACCTCATTGACGTGCCCTACCCAGGCTTCCTGGGCTTCCGACTCCGCCTCCATGGTGGCGTAGCCCGCGGCTTTTAGATCGGCGATGGCGTCGCCAATGAAGCGGACGTGTTGCTCAATGGAGGGCAGCATGTTCGTGAGCACGGAAGGCGAGCCGGGCCCGGTCACCGTAAAGAGGTTCGGGAAGCCCACGACCTGGAGCCCCAGGTAGCTCTTCGGCCCCTCGGCCCAGGCCTCCGTGAGCGCTTGCCCATTCCGGCCCCGGATATCGATGCGAGCCAGCGCGCCGGTCATGGCGTCGAAGCCCGTGGCAAAGACCACGGCGTCCACCTCAAAGCGGTCCCCTTCCGTTTCCACGCCGTTGGCGTAAAGACCCTTAAGCGGGGTTTCCCGGAGATCCACGAGTTGGACATGGGGCTCGTTGAAGGTCTCGAAATAGCCGGAATCGGCGCAGAGACGCTTACAGCCCACGGCCGTATCAGGCAGGAGCTTCCGCGCCGTCTCCGGATCCTTCACCTTTTCCTTGATCTTGCCGCGAATGAACTCCGCGGCGTACTCGTTGGCCTCGGTGCTGAGCCCCGTGTCGCCAAAGGCCCGCATGAAGAGGAGACCCCCGAGCTGCCAGTGGTACTCGAATTGGGCTTGGCGCTCTTCCGGGGAGGCCTCGAGCACGGAGCCCTGGTTGGTGGGATGGCGCGCTCCGAAACCCACAAGTTCCTGTGCGTTACGGGCCCGAAGGTCGGCGTAATTGGCCTTGACCGCCTTTTCCAGGGTCCGGTCGAGGGGCTTGTTCTGCGCGGGCACGGAATGGTTGGGGGTGCGCTGGAAGACCGTCAGGCTTTTCGCTTGCTTTGCGATGAGGGGAATGGACTGGATACCCGAGGACCCCGTGCCAATTACGGCGACCCGCTTCCCGGTGAAATCCACCCCTTCCTTGGGCCAGCGTCCGGTGTGATAGATCGGGCCCGCGTAGGTATCGGCGCCAGCGATGTCCGGCACGTTGGGCATGGATAGGCATCCCGTGGCCATGACGACAAATTGCGCGTCCCAGGAGCGCCCGTCCTCCGCGGTGACGGCCCAGCGCTTGGCACCTTCATCGAAGTGGGCCGAGGCGACCCGGGTGTGGAATTCCATGTCCCGGCGCAGATCAAAGCGTTCCGCCACATGCTGGCAGTAGGCCAGAATCTCCGGCTGGGGCGCGTAGCGCTCGCTCCACTGCCACTCTTGCTGAAGGGCCTCGTCAAACTGGTAGGAATATTCGAGGGACTCGACGTCACAGCGGGCGCCGGGGTAGCGATTCCAATACCAGGTGCCGCCAACGTCGCTGCCCGCCTCAAGAACCTTTGCGGTCAGGCCCTGCTGCCGAGCGCGGTGGAGCATGTACATGCCACCGAACCCCGCCCCCACAATGATGAGATCAAGCTTTTGCGTCGCGTCTGTCATGTCGTGTCCTCCCCAGGTTCACGATATTCCTTAAACTTTGATGATGACCGATGGCCTAGCCCCTGGCTACGGGCCCCTAGGCTCCGGGGCTTCGAACCCGGCCCAGGGGCCGGGGAAAGAGCGCGGGCGTACGGTCTAGGTAGGCCTGATAGGCCGGATCGTTGCCCCAGCGCCGCTTGCCCCGGGAGGCCAGCAGCGGGATGCCGCTGATGCGCGTGAGCAAAACGTAAACAAACACCGGGGACAGTAAGGTGAGTTGCTGCCAGCCGCTGAGCACGGGGACGGCCACGAGGGCCACGCCGAGCCAAAGGAGAATCTCCCCGAGGTAGTTTGGATGGCGGCAGAGGGCCCAGAGGCCGCTCTGGATAAAGGCGCCCTCGTTGCCGGGGTTACGGCGGAAGGCGCGCTTCTGCCCATCGGCAATCACTTCAAGGATGAAGCCGAGGAGCCATAGCGCGCCCCCGGCGAGGGCGAAGGGCCCGAGGGGCACGCTCTGATCGCTGGCCATGGCAGCGAGCGCCGCTCCGATGGTGATGAGCACCCAAAGGCCCTGGAGGGTCCAGGTCATAAAGAAGCGAGGAAAGGACACCTTCAGCGCATCGAAGCGCCCATCCCGACCATCGGCGCGCACCCGAGCGAACAGGAACGTACCCAGGCGCAGGGCCCAAAGCACCACCATCGCTGCCAGGAGAAGCACCCGAGGATCGGACGCGCCGGTGAGCCAGAGCGTCCCCAGGGCCAGGGTCAGGTAGGTCAGGGAGCCCGTGGCATCGAAATAATGTTCCGTATGGGCAAGAAAGGAAGGCACGAAAACCGCCCAGTTGAGGGCAAAGGCCCACAGCGCCGCCAGGGCGAAGAGCGGATAGCCCGCCACCTCCCGGGTCCCTTGGCTTCCGGCCCAGGCCCATAGGGCCCCAAGGGCCATGGCGATGATTGCCCCCAGCAGGGCTCCCCGTTCCGCCTTACTCATGATGCTTTCCTCCCTCTAGATTCCTGCCAACCGGCGCATGATCGGCTAGGGCGAAGCCTGTGCCCATGCTAGGCTCCGGCCTCCCTTTTGCTCTCCGGGAGGCTCCGTGCGTCACCCTGCTCTGCGCCTTTATACCGTCCTTTTCCTCCTCAGCGCAGCCCTGGGCGCTGGCGCTTCGGAGGAACCGTCCTTCGAGGCCTGCGTGGCCGACCTTGGCGCCCGGGCCGCCGCTGCGGGTATTCAGGAGCCGATTTGGCGTGAGGCTGTGGCCGTTACCGCGCCTGTGCCCCGGGTGCTTGAGCTGGATCGGAGCCAGCCGGAATTCACCACCCCCTTTAGCCGCTACTTCGGCCTCCGCGTAACCTCGGGAAGAATCGAAGCGGGGCGGCAGCGGTTTAAGGATCGTCGCGCATTGTTACAGCAAGTGCAGCTGGCCAGCGGCGTACCGGGTCACTACCTGGTGGCCTTCTGGGGCCTGGAAACTAACTTTGGTTCCTACCTTGGAAAGATGCCCCTCCTGGGCTCCCTCGCCACCCTCGCCTGCGACCCCCGCCGGGCGGACTTCTTTGCGGCGCAATGGCTCGACGCCGTGCGCCTGCTGGACCGGGGCGATCTCACCTTTGATCGCCTCGAAAGCAGCTGGGCCGGCGCCCTGGGGCACGTGCAATTCATGCCTTCGGTCTATCTTCGTTACGCCCAGGATGGCGATGGGGATGGGCGGGTGGATCTGTTTGGCAGCGTGGACGATGCCATGGTGAGCGCCGGAGCCTTTCTTCAGGGCCTGGGGTGGGCCCGGGGGGAGCGCTGGGGCCGGGAAGTGGCGCTTCCCGGGGGCTTTGATTATGGCCTCGCGGGCCGGCAAAACCGCCGTTCCCTAGAGGCCTGGGCCGCCCTTGGGGTGCGCCAAGCCGATGGCGATACCCTCCCCGCAGCGGATCTTGAGGCGGCGCTCCTCGTACCCTCGGGTCATGAGGGGCCTGCCTTTCTGGTGTATCGCAACTTCGACGTGATCATGGGATGGAACCGAAGCGAGTTCTACGCCCTGAGCGTGGGCATCCTCGCCGATGCCATTGCCGGCGGCGTCGGGCTTTCTACCCTGCCCCCCGCTGACGAACTGCGCCTGTCCATGGACCAGGTTTCGGCGCTTCAGCGGGTGCTTGTCGACGGCGGTCATCTTACCGGCGCCATCGATGGGCTTTTGGGCCCGGCGACCCGAGCGGCCCTCGCCCGGGCCGAGACTGCCCTTGGACTCATCGCCGACGGCCACCCCGACCCCCGTACCCTGGCCGCCCTGGGCCTCGACCTTTCCCCACAGCCGTAAGGAATACCCCACCGTGCAAGTCCCCGCAGAAGCGTTCTTAGGCCTTCAGCGCGTCTCCGAGACGCGCTTTTCCCTTCCCCTGCGCCCCGCCCTGAGCGGTGGCGGCGGCAGCCTTTTTGGCGGCGTGGGGCTGGCTGCGGGCATGGCCGCGCTGGCCCAGGCCGCGGAGAAACCCCTCGTCTGGGGTACGGGACAGTTTCTGTCCCTCACCCAAGGCATGGACGCCCTGACCGTGGAGGTGAGCTTGCCCGCCGTCGGGCGGCACGTGACCCAGGGTCAGGTGCAGGGTCGTCATGATGATCAGCCGATCTTCACCGTGCTGGGGGCTCTGGGGCAGCGCCCCGAGGCCGGGCCAGGTACCTGGGTCACGCGCCCCGAGGCGCCGGCGCCGGAGTCCTGTCCCCGCATCGATCGCGAGCACCAGGAGGAAACGCTGCATCGGGCCATAGAGCTGCGCCGGGCCAAGGGCATGTTTGGTTTCTCCCAGGAAGGGGAACCGAGCGGCTGCGGGCGAAACCTCCTCTGGGCCCGCATGCCCGGCTACACCATTGACGCCGTGGCCCTGGCGATCATCGCGGACTACATGCCCTCCGTGCTCGGTGATGCGCTGGAAAGCCAGATCTTTTGCACGAGCCTCGACAACACCCTTCGCCTCGGCCTGCCCCGGCCCACGGAGTGGGTCCTCTGCGACAATCGCATGACCTATACGGAAGGTGGCTTCGGCTACGGAACGGGGTATCTTTGGAGCGAAAGCGGCCATCTGCTGGCCACCGCAACTCAATCCATGATCGTCCGTCGCCCTCCGGTCGCGGCCGTGGCCGCAGGCTAGGATAGGAGAACGCCGATGGCCTACCGCCAGCCTCGCTTCAGCCGCCCCTCGGGGGCCACGGAACTTTTGCTGGTCCGCCATGGGGAATCCCGCGCGGCGGACCCTGCGAACCCCTTCCCCCTGGTGGATGGGCAAGGCGATCCAGAGCTCCATCCCGCCGGACGGGCCCAGGCCGAGGCGGTGGCGGCGCGGCTGAAGCATCTTCCCCTTGCCGCCCTCTACGCCACCAAGCTTCAGCGCACCCGGGAAACGGCCGCCCCCACGGCGGCGGCCCTGGGTTGCGCCGTGGAAGTGGATCCGGATCTGCACGAGGTGCATCTCGGCGCCTGGGAAGGTGGGCTTTTCCGTCAGAAGGTGGCGGAGCTGGATCCGGTCTATCTTGAGATGCAGCGTCAGCAACGCTGGGATGTGATCCCCGGTGGAGAAAGCCCCGAGGCCCTCGATGCGCGCCTAGGCCGGGCCCTCACCCGCCTCCATCACGCTCATCCAGACACCATGATCGCCGCCTTTGTGCACGGCGGCGTCATTGCCCATGTGCTCCATATGGCGACGGGCAGCCAGCGCTTTGCCTTCACCGGCGCGGAGAACGGCTCCATCAGCCAGCTGCTTCTCACCCCGGAAGGCATCAAGGTACGAAGCTTCAATGACGTCAGCCACCTGGCCCATCTCGAGGCCGGGGACGGACGCATGACCTAGGGAGGAACTATGAGCCTGCGCTTTATCGACCCCCGGGCCCCAGCGGGCCCCGAAGACACCCCCTACACTGCCGCGCTTGCGGTGGACCCCACGGGGCCCGTGCGCGTCGGTCTGCTTGCCAACGGCTTTCCCGATTCGGTCCCGTTCCTCGAAGCCGTGGGAAGGGCCCTGGAAGCGGCCTTCCCCCAGATCACCACGCGGCTGTGGAATAAGGGCAACGCGTCCATCACGGCCCCCGATGTCCTCGTGCAGGAGATCTGCGCCGCCAGCGATGGGGTTATCGCGGCTTACGGACACTGAGGCAGCTGCACCACCGGCACCGTGCGTGACGGCATTGCAGTGGCTCAGCGGGGGCTTCCCGCGGTGGCCTTGGTCACCACGCTTTTTGAGCCTCAGGGACGCTTTGTGGCGAAGGCTTCGGGCATGAGCACCATTCCCCAGGTGCTCCTCCCCCATCCTGTCGCGGGCTCCGGTGCGGAGGCCATGGCGACCCTCGCCGCGTCGCTTGCGCCCAGGCTGTGGGAGACGCTTCAGGGGCGGGCCCGGGACGGCTCCTCATGAGCTTTCTTGAGGCCCGAGACGAAGCGGACGCCCAGGAACAGCTGTACGCCCTAGGCTGCACCGATGGCCTTCCCGTGATCATTCCCACGGAAGCGCGCGTCGCCCGCATGGTGCTGGCCAGCGGGCTAGAGGGCAGCTTGGTGTTGGGGGCCATGGGGCCCGCCGGGGGCGCTGCCAGCGTTGAGGCCCTGGCCACCGCCGCGGTGATGGCGGGATGCCCCCCGGAACTCATGCCTGTGCTCTGCGCCGTGGCTGAAGCGGTGCTCGATCCCGCCTTCGATTTAACGGAAATGCAGGCGACCACCCACTGCACGGCGCCGCTCATTTTGCTATCCGGACCCGTGGTCGAGGCCCTTGGCTTTGCCTCGGGCTTTGGGGCCCTGGGCCCGGGTCACCGAGCCAATGCGACCCTAGGGCGAGCCCTGCGCCTCGCCATGATCAACATCGGTGGCGGACGGCCCGGGGAATCGGACATGGCGCTTTTGGGTCATCCCGGAAAATTCACCTACTGCCTCGCCGAGGCCGCCGAGGCCTCCCCCTTCCCGAGCCTGGGCGTGAGCCTGGGCTTTGATCCAGAAGATAGCGTGGTGACCGTCATTGGCGCGGAGGCGCCGCAGTCTCTGATCTTTAGTGCTACGGGGGATCTTGCGCAGGATCGGGACGGCCTCCTCTCCATCTTGGCCGCGGGGCTCTCGGGCCCGGCCAGCAACAACGCGGTGCTGACCGGGGGCCAGGCCGTACTGGTGCTCAATCCCGACCATGCGGCCCTGTTGGCGACGGCGGGCCTTGATCGTCGAGCGCTGCAGGCCGAGCTGCAGACCCGCTGCGAGGTCCCAGGCGCCCTTCCGAGCCAAGGCAGTTTCCAGCGCGAAGGGCGGCGTCAGGCCTTCCGGGCGCCGGAGGACATTCTCGTGCTGGTGGCCGGGGGTAGCGGCCTCTACTCGATGGCCATGCCCAGCTGGTGCGCCGGTCCCCATCAGAACCGTGCCGTCAGCCGGCGCGTGGATTTGAATCCCGCCTGCGAGGTGCCCTTCTAGCCGAAGGGCATGGCGGGTTAGGTGAAGGTTGGCAACGGCGCCTTCCGAAGCCGGAAGGTGGCGAAGCCCATGAGCAGGAGCACCGGTAAGGTACTCAGGAGCAGGGGCATCCAGCCGAGGGACATGAGCAAGGTGCCGGCGAGAAGGCTCCCCGTGGCCGAGGTGCCAAAGACCGCGGCCTCGTTCAGGGCTTGAGCCCGATAGCGCTCGCTAGGCTGGTAGCTCTTCACGAGAAGCGTTGTGCCCCCGACAAACAGGAAGTTCCACCCCACCCCGAGCAGCACCAGGGCACTGGTGTAATGCATCACCGCATGGCCACTTAGGCCAAAGGCCAGGGTCGCTAGCAGGGCTGCCACGCCCCAGAGCATCAGGGTGCGTTCCCCAAAGCGGGCAATCAAAAGTCCCGATACCAGGGACGGTATGTACATGGCCAGCACGTGGGCCCGGATCACCCCCGCCGTGGTGGCGAGATCGTGCCCATCCATAACGTGCATGGAGACCGGGGTGGCGGTCATGATGAAGACCATCACCCCCTGCCCTACGACGCCCGCGGCCACGGCCAGGCGAAAAAGCGGCGCCTGAAGAATCTCCCGGAGAGGCCGGGCTTCTCCGGCGGCGGCGCCCCCTTCCGTGGCCTCGGTACGGCGCATGGCGAGAAGCAGTGCCACGGCGAAGAGGAAGAGCACGAAGGCCCCCTGTACGGCGCCAAGAAAGGCGTTGCCCTCCACGATGCGGTCGCCACTGGCCACCAGCTCCGGGCCGACAAAGGCCCCACCGATGCTCCCCAGGAGGATAAAGGAAATGGCCTGCCCGGCCCGCTCGGGCGCAACGCTTTCCGCTGCGGCAAAACGAAACTGCTGGGAAAAGGCCAGGGTGGCGCCGGTCATCGCCGTACTTAAGCAGTAGAGCGCGAAGTGCTCGCTCCGAAGGGCTAGCGCAGCCACTTGCACGGCGACGGCAGCAAGGGCCGCAGCGAAGGCGAACCCCAGGCGCCGTCCAAGGCGTTGCATGAGCAAGGAAGCCGGTACCGTACCCAGCGCCGTCCCGAGCACCATCAGCGATACCGGTAAGGTGGCGAGGGACGGGGATGGGGCTAGGCGGGATCCAACGATCCCACCCATGGTGACGGTCATAGAGGACCCCGCCACGAAAACCAGCTGTGCTCCTAGAAGGAGGAGCACATTACGCTGGAGCAAGGCTTTCACGCGTCTTGAGTTTCCTGGGCGCTAGCCTGCCGACGAGCTTCCCGGCGGCGCATGATGTCGTTCCACAGATCAAGGGAAAACACGTGCGCGAAGATGCCTGCGAGGCTGCCGTCATTGCGCAGGGAGGTGAAGTCCTCCGCGCTCAGGGCCGAAAGCTTCTCCGGGTTCACCGCGCCGTAGCGGGCGATATCTTCCGAATTCTCATTCTGATTCCAGGCGACCTGCTGGGAAGCCACGAGATCGAGGTCCTTGAGGCGCTCGCAGAACTGCTTGGTGCGCGTGATCTCCGCATCAAAGGCCTGCACAAAATCCAGCCGCGGCTTCATGGCCTCGGAGAGTTCCCCGTTTTCGAAGAAGGGAATCTCGGGATTCTCCTGCACCACCTTCGAGGCCCGGTCGATGACCACGGCGAAGCGGTCATCGCCGGTGTTCGCCAGGGCGAGGGGGTGGATGCGGAGATAGGCAGGGATATAGACCCCGGGCTCCCATTGCCCCGCTGCATCAACGAAGTAGTTTTCCCCGTCCGTGCCGAGCACGGCCAGGGGGCTCGGCAGCTCATTGCCGGCGAAAATGATCGGGTAGTGGCGCTGCACGCTGCGGAATTCGCTCATGGCGATGGGCACGGCCTGGGCCTTGGCGGCGAAGGCATAAGGCGCCTCAATGGGGCTCAGCCCCAGGGCCCCGTGGGCTTCTACGGTCAGAAGCTCCGGCGCATCGTACAGAAAACGCTTACCTTCAACGTCCCCAGCCGGGGTCCCTTGATCACTCATAAAACTAACCTTTTTACCGAATGAGGAATGCGGGGACTTAGAGTCTTCCCCCGCCGTGCGGCGCAGCATAGGCTGGGCACGCAGGCGGAGCAACATGGATCCGTGCACCGCCGCCTCGCTAATCAAGGGATCGGTCATGGACGACGAAACCCCCGCCGCCTTTGCGCGCCAACCCATTGTCGACGCCAAGGGGCGCATTAAGGCTTACGAAATTCTCGAGCGTGGGCCCCAGGCATCAGCGGAGAGGCGTACCGCTCGGGCCCTGCTGTTTTCCTTGGTTGATCGCCCAGACATTGTTCCCGCGGGCGTCCCCCGCTTCATTAATGTGCCTCCCGCCCTGCTTTTGGAGCCCCTCCCCCCTGCGGAAGGTCCGGTAGTGCTTGAAGTACTGGAAGACGCGGTGCCCTCGCCGGCCCTTGCCGAGGCTCTGGCCGCACAGCGCGCCCAAGGCTATGCCCTGGCCCTTGACGATTACGCACTTGCCCTGGAGTGGACGCCCTATTTTGGGCAGTTCAGCTATCTGAAACTCGAGGTGCCTCGCCTTCGCCTGCAGCAGGCCTGGGCCCTTCCACCCCTCCCCCCGGGCACCCAGTGGATTGGGGAGAAGGTGGAAACGGCGGCTACCCTACGGGCCCTGGAAGCGCGGGGGGTCGCTCTATTCCAGGGCTATTTCTTTGCCTTTCCTGAGCTGACGCGCCCTGAGCCCCTGCCCCAGTGGTCGAGTACCGTTTTGCAGCTGCTGGGGGCGCTGGAGCGCCCGGAGGTCGATTTTCGGGCCCTGGCCCGCATTGCTGGCGCAGATCCGACGCTTACCGTTCGTCTGCTTCGGGCCGCGGGGGCCGTGGCCTACGGCCCGCCGGTCCGCAGTTTGACGCTCCCCGATGCGGTTGCGCGCCTGGGCCTTAAGGCTTTGAAGCGCTGGCTTCAGCTGGTGCTGCTCGCCGACGCAGGGACTTTTAGCGAAGTGAAGCTGCGGTGGGCCTTGGAGCGGGCGTGCCTCGCGGCGGCCCTGGGGCCAAAGGAGGGGCTCGGCGCCGATGAAGCCTACCTCCTGGGACTGCTGAGCAGCGCCGATACGCTTTTTAACCGTCCTCTGGACGCCGTGCTCGCTGGCCTGCCCCTGGAGATCGACACCATCCTCGCGGCGCGCGCGGGGCAAGGCCCCGGGGGGGCACTGCTGGAGACCGTAGCGCGCCTTCAGCAAGCGGCGCCGCTGCGCCCTGAGGAGCAGGCCGCCTACGGCGCCGGCTGCGCGGAAGCCGACGCCCTCTACCAGGTGCTTAAGGCTGAGGGGGCTCCCCCGTAAGCCACGCAACTTGCGCCGTGGGGGGAGGCTCTTCCTCCGCAGGGGAGATTTCCCAGGCGCCCGCCGCGGTTGCCAGGGGCACGGGCAGGCTGAGCAGTTCACCCCGCCGGCCCAGCGTCAGGGACACCGTTTCCCCCGGGGCATGGCGGCGAAGGAGCGGCTCAAGGTCCTTGCTACGCACCAGGGTGCCGGCGAAGGCGAGGAGTTCGTCTTCCGCCTGCAACCCTGCGGCAAAGGCCGGGGCGCGACGGTCCACGTCGCGAATGCTCACCCGTCCCCCCTCCTCCCGGAGGCGAGCCCCCAGGTCCGCGGTGGCGGCGCCCTCTTTCAGGGGTTTTCGGGAAAGGGTGAGGCCTACCGTGGCGAGGGCCTCCGCGACGGGCAGAGGCTCGCGTCCGTACACCCACCCTTCGAAGGCCTCGGCGAGCTCGACGCCGGCAAGGGCGTGAACGCGCGCCTTCATGGCGAGGAAGTCGTAGCCGGGTCCGCCGAGGGGGAAGTCTTCGTAGAGCATGGTCATGAGCGTATCGAGGCTAGCGGCGCCCGCCGTCGCCTCCCGAAGCTTTAGGTCCAGGACCAGGCCAAGGACGCCTCCCTGGGCGTAGAAGGAAACGCTTTCGTTGCGCTTATCCGGGGTGCGATCCCGGCCCCGGTGGTAGCCCTTTATCCAAGCTTCCTCGCTGGCCTCCGCCAAGCTTTGCTGCCCATAGCCGGGATGATCGAGCACGTCGTCGACCATCTCTCCGAGCATTTCCAGGAACCGCTTGTCATCCACCAGCTTCGCCCGCCGTAGCAGCAGCAGGTCGTAATAGCTGGTGAGTCCCTCCGCAGCCCAGAGGAGATCGACGATGGTGGGTTGTTCGTAGTCGTAGCGCGCGATGGGCGCGGGGCGGAAGCGCTTGACGTTCCAGGTGTGGAAATACTCGTGGGCAAAGAGGGAGAGCATGCTCTCGTAGCGTTTTTTGTCCCAGAACGCCTTGGGGTCCGTGTGCACCACGGTGCTGTTGTAGTACTCCGTCCCCCCGCCGAGCCCTTCTCCGCTGTGGAGCAGAAACAGGTAGCGGTCCGTGGGGAGGGGCGCCGACCCAAAAACCTCTGCGGCGGCGGCCATGAGGGCGGCCACGTCTGCTTTGAGGCGCTCGCCGTTGCCGTCCCAGGGGCCGTCAATGGTAACGGTGGTTTGAACGGGGCCAGCGGTGAATTCCACCGCGTCGAAGGTGCCGGCTTCGAGCGGACTGTCGACTAGGCGGTCATAGGTCGGTGCCACGACGCACCCAGGGCCGCATTGTTCGAGCCCGGAGATCAGCGCCCAGCTCTCGGGCAGGTCCAGCTGCACGCTAACGGGGGCGTCCCGGAGGGCCTCAACGTAGGGGAATACCGCGCCCGGGTTCAGAAACGCATGATTTGCATCAATGTCCCGGGTCCGATCCTCCAGGGAATTGCCGTAGAGACGGTAGCGAACGCGCAGCTGGCCCGTGGGCGGCACCGTGCCCTCCCAGCGACTCGTGCCCCCCCGCGCGAGGGTCAGGGCCCTGCCCTCCCCGTCCTCAATGGTGAGCTGGCTCACCGTCCCTGCCGGGTCAATCACGCGGTAGAGGCCCGTGCGCCATACGGGGAAGCTAAGAGCCAAGGGCGCCCCGGGGGTTAGGCCTTCGAAGTGGCCCTCGATCCAGGCGATCTGGCTCGCGCGCTGGGAAAGATCCACTTGAAAGGTGCTGGCGGGGCTGTCCGCCAGGGCCTTGGGGGCGATGCTCAGAGCGCTTAAGGCGCCCAGCAGCGCAAGGAAAGGCATGGGGTTCTTCATTCCGAATCCTCTTCCGACTCGACTTCCGATTCTGTTTCCGGTCCGTTTTCCAGTGCTGAGGAGGCCGGCGGGTTAGGTTCCGTACCGGCCCCCAGGGCCACGAACTGTCGCGCCTGGCTGAGCACGCTGCCTCGGCCTGTCGCGAGGCGACGCATGGCGACTTCCCAGGTGCGCTCGAGGGTGGCAATTTGCCGACCGACCTTTTCCATTTCTGAGGCCGTGGCCTGAATTTTGTCGTGAAGGGCTCCGGCGCGGCGGGCGACTTCCTCGGCTTTTTGGTGTTGCCGTTCTCGGCGCCAGCTCATCTCAATCACTCGTAGTGCGAGTAGCAGCGTGGTGGGCCCCACAATCATGACCCGCTGCTCAAAGCCCTTCGCTAGCAAGGTTGGATCCGTCTCCAGGGCGGCGGCTAGGGCCGCCTCTACGGGGACGAAGAGGAGCACGAAGTCTGGGGAGGTGAGTCCCTCGAGCTCCGCGTAGCCTTGAGTGGCAAGGCGCTGAAGCTGGGCCCGAAGATCCTGTGCGTGGCGCTCAAGGTACGCCGTCTGCTCTGTCGGGGACGCCGCACCGCGAGCCGCTTCCCAGGCCACCAGGGTCACCTTAGCGTCGATTACCACGGCCCGGTCCTCGGGTAGCCGAACGATCACATCCGGCCGCTTAATACGCCCGCTCTCGTCCCGGAGCGTGGCCTGCTTTTCGTATTCGTAGCCCGCTCGCAGGCCCGATGCCTCAAGGACCCGATCGAGAATGAGCTCCCCCCAATTGCCTTGAAGCTTTTTGTCGCCCCGGAGGGCTTCCGTGAGCTGCCGAGCCTCGGCATTCATGCCCTGGGTGGCCTGCTGAAGGGCGCGCAGCTCCGTCAGCAGCGAGGCCTTATCCTTGGCGTCGGCCAGCTGCACCTCCTCAACCTTTTGTCGAAAGCTCGTTAGCTGCTCCCGAAGGGGCCCGAGCAAGGCCCCCAAGCTTTCCTGCTGCCGCTTTTCCAGGGTTTCGCTGCGATCGCTCAGAAGCTTCTGCGCAATGGTATCGAACTGCTGCGTTAACCGGGCTTCCGAGTCCCGTAGCCAGGCCTCTCGGGCGGCAAGGGTGTCGCGTTCGCTGCGCAGGGCGGCGCTCTCCGCCGCCGCGGTGAGCAGCTGGGCATCGAGCTTTTCCCGACGCGCTTGCTCCTGCTGTAGCTGGGCGGCCTGCACTTCGCGCTGGGCCTCGCTTTTCGTTAAAGCGAGCTGCGCATCCGCGCCACGGCGAAGCGCTCGGCGCCAGGCCCAGGAAAGCATCCCCAGGGGAAGGGCGAGCGTTGCGAAGAAAAGCCAAAGGGTTAGATCGTTCATAGGGTTACTGTGACCGAAGCGGCGGAGGCTCGCCAGCCTTCCGAGGGGGCCGTACACTGCCACCGGTCTTAGGGGGAGAACACGCATGAACGATACGCAACGGGAGCTGGCTGGAACGCCGCTATTAGCGGGCTTAAAGGTCCTCGACGTGGGGACCTGGATTGCGGGCCCGGCGGCAGCCACGGTGATGGCGGACTTTGGCGCCGAGGTCATCAAACTCGAGAGCCTCGAAGGGGACCCTCTTCGTCAACTGGCTCAGGGCCCGACCTCACCACCCTGTGACCACAACTACTTCTGGGTGCTTGATGGGCGCAACAAGCGCTCCATTGCCCTCGATCTAAAAGATCCAGCCGCGGCACCGGCGCGTGATGCCCTCCTCCGGTGGGCTGATGTGTTGGTCACCAATTTC
>Ga0255777_10002057_pt1 | contig 18289 bp, 20 predicted proteins | sample 101ome_15_FD_179975 | JGI IMG/M metagenome (GOLD analysis project Ga0255777, IMG submission 179975) | Coastal salt marsh microbial communities from the Groves Creek Marsh, Skidaway Island, Georgia - 101402AT metaG (version 2) | ecosystem: Environmental > Aquatic > Marine > Intertidal zone >... | reverse complement strand
ATTAGGGTTCAATAAATATATATAATTTTTATTTCGATAAGATTGTGTATGCATCTTTGGAAATTTATTATTTGTAAATACTATTTAAAATTATAAGTGGAATTGTATGTATTGATGGATAAAGAACAGTTAATTGAAACGGGTGAATCCAAAAAAATGGTTTCATGGCATCCACAGCAAGAAAGGATTTTAAAAAATTGGAGTGAAATCGGTAGTTCATATCGGTTTTTACACGATAAAGCATTTAATAAATATGATAGGTGTAATATGTGTTTTAGTTTACCAGTTATTATACTTAGTACACTGACAGGAGTTGCGAATTTCGCACAATCTAGTTTTCCAGTTGAGTCAAGACCAACTGTATCCGTTATAGTTGGTTCTTTGAACATTATAGCGGGTTTGATTACTACTATTGCGCAGTTTTTAAAGGTAGCGGAAAAGATGGAAGGACACCGTGCTGCCAGTGTAGCGTATTCAAAGTTTTCGCGAAACATATCAGTAGAGTTGAGTTTACCTGTAAAGGAGCGTTTGGTAAATGGAACCGAATTTTTATCCACACAACGTTCTGAATTGGATAGGTTGATTGAACAAAGTCCTAATATACCAGAAGATATTGTTAAGGTATTTGATAAAACATTTATTAAGCGTGACCAATCAGGTAATAAGATTGAAGACGATACTACATTCTATAAACCAGACATATTGGATATTCGCCCTGTAAAAATATACGAGAAAACCAAAGAAGAAAGAGAGGAAGAAGATAAGATGAAAAAGTTGAAGGAATTGGAATGGAACAAACAAATAAAGAATATGGTTATTGAAGACGACAATAAACGACGTGGTGAGATTTACAATGATGTTATGAAGCAGATGAGAGAGGCGCAAAATATGCAGCAAGAACAGCAAAAACAATTGATGAATGCTCCAGAAGTTGATAGAAGTGAACCAGATATGATTGCGTTGGAAATGAGTAATATTATGAAGGAAATTAATATGACAGAATTAAATGACTTGGGGTATGATATAGAAAAAGATGAATTAGTGGAACCTAAAAAAGAAGGATTGGATATAAAAGATGATATCAATGAAACGTCTTTATCTGGTAGTGTATCAGAGAAAGTAAATGAAATGGTTGAGCAAGTAGTTGGAAATAATAATGTTGATGTTCCAGATGAAGAAAAGGATAGAGAAGATAAAGATTATGATACTAGTGATTATTTAAATGGTGAGGAAACTATGATTGATATATCAGATAATGATGTTTCTGGTAATAATGTGATATTAGGGAAGATTGATATAGAGTAAATTACTTGTAAGCATAAGTATAATTCATACTGATACCAATTAATCCTATAACTGATATAAATATAATTTTCGATGTGGTGGTTGGTATAATAGATAGTATTATATCTGATACACCAAACGCGAAGATGTAAATAAGGACTTCACTAAACAATATTTGAAAATGATGCATTAATATAATATATATGATATTATATTAATTGTCTGAGTCGGTGTCTGTAACGGCAACTTCTACTTGTTTTTCAGTAGAAAATGGTGATGAACCACCATAGTAATAGTAGTATAGGGCAGTTCCAACTGTGAATAGACCTGTAGTAAGAATACCTAGATTTTTGTATGTATTATTAAACATATAATAATACATATAGTTATTTATTTAATTCATTTTTATTATTATCTTTATCTTTGTCTTTGCGTTCGATGTAAAAGTATCTGTCGTATTTCTTTTTACCGGAATCATTGTATCCCGCGCTTTTACGGATTGGTTTCATTACAAAGCCGTTGATTCTAAGTAATTGGCGTATATGGTTTAACAATGGCCATTTCTGTGTTTGCTTTGATGACTCTTGAAGGGAGCGAATGCATGATGTGGAAACATTACGTTTCAGTTTTTTTATAGCTTTTTCCATCTTTTCATAGAGTTCCATTGCTATTAACTTATCTCGTTTAATATATATGTTTTCCAATACTTCTTCCTTTGCATCCACAATTTCACACTCTTTTAAAAATTCAAGGATAAATTGTTCGTTGTTTGTCATTATTTGAAATATGCATATTATCTTTAAATTGATATTTTGGAAAAAAAGGATCCAAAAAAAGGATCCAAAAAAAGGCACCCTTAGAACGATTTTTTTACCAAAAGTTTTTTGAGATTTCGATTTTGCACATTTTAAAAATGTCCATTTTGCAGATCTGAAAAAAAGTTTGGTAAAAAAATCGTTCTAAGGGTGCCTTTTTTTGGATCTTTTTTTTATTTTATGGTTTGAGAAAATTCCAGTTTTTACAGAAATGAGACTTATTATGGTTTGATTTGATTTGAAACTCGTTTTGGGACTTTTTTGCAAAAAAATTCATGCAAAATCGGTCAAAATTGAAAAAAAGGCACCATTAGAACGATTTTTTTCAAAAAAATCGATCAAAAATTTGAAAAAAATCGAAAAATTTGGCTAAAAAAATCAAAAACTACTCTAAAACTACTCTAAAAACTACTCTGTTTTTGCAAAAATTTTCATTTTTAAATGAAATTATTTTGGACCACAAATCGTTTCATTTTTATACAGAAAAAATAATTGTGAGCATAAGATTTTTTGAAAAAAAAGCAAAACAGAGTAGTTTGTGGCAAAAAGTGGCAAATTTCGATGATTTGAAAAATCTTAGGTCTATTACCATAACTCGTAATAAAATTGCGTATTAACGCATAATTTGTGACCATAAGAAAAAACCAAAAGTGGCAAAAAGTGGCAAATTTTTGATCTGATTTTATGCAAAACGGTCAAAATGGAAAAAAAGGCACCATTAGAACAACTTTTATTTTCCTAATGGTGCCTTTTTTTGGCCAAATTTCGCAAAAAAAGGCACCATTAGAAAAATCGATCTCCGAAAAAAAGGCACTATTTCTGAAAAAAAGGCACTATAAAAATAAAATATACTTAAATATTTTTTCCTACTTAAATTTAAATGACCAAAAAAAACTACTCTAAAACTACTCTAAAAAGTAGCAACCCTAAAAAAAAGTTTTATTGTGAGATTTGTGACTATACATCGTCTAATAATTCCAACTATAACAAACATCTTCGCACCAAAAAACATTTAGCAAATACCGAAAGTAAGAGTAGAAAGTGGCAAAAAAAACACAAACCAAAATATTTCAATATATGTGAAATTTGTGACTATAAAGCGTCTAAAAAATACAATTGGGACAAACATATTAGGACCGCAAAACATAAGCAAAAAGTGGCAAAAAGTGGCGAAGAAGTGGCAGAAGAAGTATTTGATGAAAACGAGATCGTTGAACCAACGTTCACTTCACATACTGATGTAAATAGGGATAAATTAGAGATGTTGGCTGAACAAATGAATATTATTACTTCCACACTTAATAAGGTAGTAGATAATACACACCATACCACCATTAACAATAACCAAACTACAAACAATATATCTATTAACTTGTTTCTTGATAAATATTGTCATAATGCTCAAAGTCTTCAAGATTTTGTAGACAGTGTTACCTTTAAGTTAAATGATATATTGAGTGAAGACAACTTAATAGAAAACTTTGTTTCTAGAAAGATGTTGAAGAACCTAAGTGATATGCCTGTTACAGAACGTCCCATTCACTGTACTGACCAAAAACGACGTAACTTTTTCGTAAAAGATAAAAATGAAGGTTGGGTAAAAGACATCGCATGTGACCAAATAAACAGTCAAATATATCATACAGTTAATAAACTACATAAACGTGCTTACTTAGACTTCTATTCTGAATACGATAAGATAAACCCTCTACCACACGACTCTGATACAGAAAACATTAAATGCAAGATATCATCTGAACTGTTGAAACCTCCATCTAAAATAGACATACATGATATAGCAAAGACGTTGGATATACAAGAAGCATTGGGAAAGGTAGGAGATGATGATGACGTTCCAGAACAATAAAAATAACATAATATCATTTTTATTATGTTATTTTTATTATTAATAATTGATTGTTTAATAATATATTACCTTAATAATCTATATCATAATTCATTCCTCCTCCTCTTCCTCTATCTTCATCACTAATATACACAACTTGATTTGGTCGTAAGTAATGGAAGGGTCGATGGATTCCTTTATTGGTTTAAGGTACTTTGTTCCCTTCTCTTTTATAGCTTTTTTAATAATCTCTTCTTTGTCTTCTGTTAATTCAAAGTAGTCCATGTCTATTACTTCATCATCATAATACTCGAATATATACATGATATGATTTGATACAGTTTGTTTGCTAAGTTGTAGTTCCTTTGCTATTTCACTGACAGTTTTGCGTTGTTTATACAAAGCATATATATCTTCACGATTGTTTTTCCTTCCTTTCTTGCTCTTCCTACTATTTGACTTGTTAGATTTCCGCGTCCCCTTTGGAACAAATCCATTCATCATCTTATACTCCTTCATGAATTCCAAACAACCTTCTGTCATTATAAACTCATTTGAAATACCATCAATCTTCCACAAATCATTGATAGACCTTGGTGTGTTTTTATATATATTATCAATCACCCTATCATTTATAAATGAAGCAGGTATCATACCATACTTTTTCGCCAGTCTATTTCTTAAGTCTAATAAATCCGATAGTTGTTTTTCTTTATATTTATAGGTTTGAAATACATTTTTAATAGTAGAGGAACCGGTTTCTATCCTTCCTTTGATAGGCGACGCATCACTCACTGAAACATCCCCCAATCCAATCACCATACCAAATCCAGCCTTATAACGTTTTAATACTTTTTTTGATATTAAAAGGTCAATCGCGTCTTTTATCCATTCATCTTTCCGTGGTGGTTCCAACACATGCTTTTTATTGGTTTGTATCATTTGAATGGTTTTCTTTAATCCAAAATCAAACCTTCTATAACGACCTGCTTCTTTAAATATATTTACTATACAAGTCGCTTCTTTGGTGATATCAACCATTTCAATGTTGTTTGAGTTTAAACAATTGTCGCACATGTTGCACTTTGGTATATCTTTTACATCGTCTTCGGTAGCAAATTCACCTGATTTAAAGTAGTAATCAATCATTTGTTGTCTACACATGGTTTTCTCATTTAAATAGTTAGATAGTATGTTTAACCCTTTGGTTTTCACTTCTATCTGAGTTGGATTCCCTGTTTTAATCAAGAACGCGGTGGTACTGAAATCACCGTCGTCGTAATATATGGTGGCTTTACTAGGTATACCATCTCTCCCCGCTCTACCAATTTCTTGATAATAACTTTCCAAATCCGATGGAACGCCGTAATTTACCACATGTCTGATGTCTGCTTTGTCAATACCCATACCAAATGAAATGGTTGCTACAATTACAGTAATATCACCGTTGATAAACTTTTCGTGACTTAAGTCTTTCTCTTTTTTACTCATTCCACCATGATAGAATGTTGTTTTGATATTTTTATTGCTTAGTTGGCTTGATATTTTTTCAGCAAGTTTCCTAGTTGGCACATACACGATGGTTGGTTCTGTAAACACACATTTAGAGAATGCTTTTTTAGGTAATACTGATATGGCCAAGTTGGTTCTTCGCGTTCCAAGTAAATATTCTTTACAACCGTCTACTTTTAAGAATTTATGCATTTCCTTTAATACACGGGGAGTAGCAGTTGCTGTTACAGCAAGTAATGGAATGGATGGGAAATGTTCTTTTAGTAATCCTAGTCGCTGATAGTTTGGGCGGAAATCATGGCTCCATTGAGACACACAATGTGCTTCATCTATGGCAAACAAACCAATCTGTTCTTTCATTAACTTAAACGCTGGAATACGACTTACAATAAATTCAGGAGTGGTATATATGATTTTATAATTCTTGTATTGGGATACACCAACAGATGTTTCTGAGTTAAGACATACCGCTTTTATGTTTTTGGAATTAAGGTAAATACATTGGTCGTTCATTAGTGATATAAGAGGTGATACAACAATAGTAGTTTTGCTTGTATAGGTGGCGGGATATTGGTATAATAATGACTTCCCTCCACCAGTAGGTAATATGGCAAATACATCTTTTTTATCTAATAAGTCAACGATAATATCTTTTTGATATTCTCTGAATTGATTGAAACCGTATAGTTCTTTTAAATGTTTTTCCATGATGGTTAATCTGTTAATAATCTTTTTGTATTGAATATAAATACAATATTCAAAACAATCAATTTAATTAAATTAGGATAATACACAGTATTTTAAAAATATAATATAATAAACAATGTCTGATAATTTAAATAAAACAGATGATGAAATCAACCATAAACAACATATTGAAATAGATGTGGGAGAGATATCCGACGAAGAAATACGTATTGATGAACCAAATTATGAAGAAACGAAAAACGAAGAAGAAAATAAAATAGATAAGTTTAACAGTGTAAATAATACCATTAGTGAAATAAAAGAAACTTTAAAACAAAAAGAATGTTTGGACAATTTATCAACTGTTTCTATAAATAGAAGAGGATTGTCTAATATACATACTATGAAAAGACAACCATTGGATATATTAAAAGACGAATTGAAACTCAAGATAGATACTATTAACCCATTGGAGCTACTGGATTATGATTATGAAGAACATATTAGTTCAACTGGCGACCAATATAGTAGGATATCATATACAGGTGTAGAGAAAAGTTTAGAAGCATTATATTCTAATGCAAACGAGACATCATCTTCGGCAATGGATATATTAGCAACTTATGTGAGAGGGCAGAAACTGATTTACATGGAAGCCAAAGATTATTGTGAATCTCATTTAAATTATTATATGATGCCTGCTATATTTCTTTCTGCAACTGCTTCTGTATTGGCTCCTGTATCTACTGGTATATATATGGGAACATTATGGTTGTCTGCTTTAAATGCCTTTATCTCGTTTTTACTTGCTATTGTTAATTACATGAAATTGGACGCAAAGGCAGAAGCACACAAGATTTCTGCTCATCAATATGATAAATTGCAATCCATGTGTGAATTTTCATCGGGATATTTTTTACTATTCGGTGAAGAAGGGAGAGAAAAGATGGACAAAGATATTAGAACAAAGATTATAGATATCGAAGTGAAGATTAAGGAAATAAAGGCAACAAATAAGTTTCTTATACCAAGGCAAATACGTTATTATTACCCTAATATATACAATTTAAATGTGTTTTCTATTATAAAAAAGATAGAGAATTGTAGAAAAGATTATACTACAAAATTAAGAGATATAACGAATCGTATAATACACCTTAAAAGCGAATATAATGAAGCGGACCAAATAGACGATAAAGATAGAAAAAAGTCAAAAAAACAAAAACTTCATTTGGCATATAAAACAAAGGATGATGCGTTGAGCACTATATTATTGTTGAAGTCTGCTTTTTCTGTGATAGATAGAATATTTCAATTAGAGATAGAGTATGCTGAGAAAATGAGAAGGCGTGTTTTAAGTAGTTGTTGTTATCAACCATTGATAGACCCGATAGAAGAAAATAAGTTTATAAAGTATATAATAAATCCATTTGAACAGTATGATAATTGGGTAGGTTTGGACGAACGATTGAAATCGGATAAAGAAATAAAAGAAATATTGGACTCATATAATAAAACAGTAAGTAAAAAGAGACGTAAATCAATAAGAAAGATGTTGATAAATAAGATGAATGCTAGTTAAATAAGATGATATGACAATACAATAATAATAATTATACCACATATAAGTAATGCAAAATTAATGATATCAATGTATGTAGAATAGCATGTTTTAATCTTTTGTAACATGGAAGGATTCTTTTCTTTTATAATGTTACAACAAGATGGGCATTTTTGTGTAGTGTTTAATGAATCACTCCAGCAAGAGTAACACATTTGTCGTTTGCAATTTATGGTAGAACATTTAATAACAATAGTTTTAGCAGCACAACCAAAACAATCATTCATTGGATATACCTTACGGTTGTTGAAATCTATTGTTTGAATCATATATTTTAATTGTATCTATTCTTTTTAATTTACTTTGAAATCTAAATTGACAAAAAAAGACGACTATGGTTTTAATATAGAAAAGTAACAACAGTAACAAACAATAATAACATAATATATTCATTAAAATGTCAACTCAACAAAGAATATCTCGATGTGGATTGTGTCGTGAACAAGGACATAATAAACGAACATGTCCTTTAAAACATGTTACTATGCGGAGTAAAGAACGATGTGAAATGATGTATGACAATAAAAAAGAAAATAATGATACATGTTCTATATGCTTAGAATGCATTGGAAAATGTAAAACAACTTTAGAATGTGGGCATACATTTGATACTAAATGTATATTAACATGGTTAAATAAAAATAACTCATGTCCATATTGTAGGAATATAGTGAGTGAAATAAAAAAAGATACATCTATCAGACTACCTTCAGTAGAGATAACAGGAGCAATCTATCGGTTATGTACTGAAGCAGTGGGAAGTGGTTTTACATCATTGTCAGGAGTGAGGCAGGTGAGTGCGTGGTATATGATGTTTAAAATGGAGATGGAATCGATGTCGAGTGAATCGTATGAAGAATTATTAAGATTGGGTGAATGAAGGGAGTGATATGGAGTATAAAAGTATAATAATAGTGTGATATATCATGCCATTTTTCTTTTAGAAAAATGGAATGATATGGAGTATAAAAGTATTAGAATGATATATCAAGCCATTTTTCTTTTAGAAAAATGGAATGATATGGAGTATAAAAGTATTAGAATGATATATCATTCCATTTTTCTTTTAGAAAAATGGGATATAAATTGAAAAAACGAAAATCAATATAATAGATAATAAAAAGATGAAATTGTGGTTTGATACTAAAAGTGAAACATTTAAAAAATATGAAATCTTATACAAAAATATACCAGGATATGGAGAATGTAAAAGGGAGGATGGGAGTATAGATAATGATATGGAAGGATTGCGAATAGTATCAGGTATATATTATAATTATTACAACAATGGATATGATATGTTTTATGAATCAAGAAAAAAATATATGAAAAATGAAATCAAGACTCCAGTAGATGATTATATAAAAGTAGGAATTGTAATAGAAGATAGATTAGAAACATCAATTAGAAAATTAATAAGTTGGTGTTGGGAGAGAAATGCAACACGTGATGATAAATATGAACTATTATCTTGGAAAAGAAATAGACTATAAAAGGTATAATATAAGATATATTTTTATAAGCGGTATCTCGTTATGTAACCGGTTTCTGTGTTAGTATATGATTAGGGTTAGATGATAGGGTATGATAATGTGGGGGAATATATGTGATTAGGGTTAGATGATAGGGTATGATAATGTGGGGGGAATATATGTGATTAGGGTTAGATGATAGGGTATGATATATGTATCAATTAATAAAATGTTGCTGAGTATATTGAAACATCTCTCCCCTTTTCTATTTTGGAAATAAATAAGATATAAGATATTGATATAAGCAAACCCTTTTCTTAAAGAAAAGGGTTAGTTTATCAAAAATAAATAAGTTGTAATATATCTTGACTTGTGGGGGATATATATTGAAACATCTCTCCCTTTTCTCTTTTCTAAAATAAATAAGATATAAGATATTGATATAAGAAAACCCTTTTCTTTAATAAAAGGGATTTGTTTCAAAAATAATAAAGTTGTAATATATCTTGACTTGAAGTATTGTATATATTGAAACATCTCTCCCTTTTTGTATTTCTAAAATAAATAAGATATAAGATATTGATATAAGTAATCCCTTTTCTTAAAGAAAAGGGATTTGTTTCAAAAATAATAAAGTTGTAATATATCTTGACTTGTGTGGGATATATAAATTGATAAAAAGTTTCAACTTGATATGAAAAGTATTAATAAAGAAATAAGTAAAGAAAGTAAAATGAATACAACATCAAATTGGACGGTGGTAGTAGGGAATGGAAAAAGAATGGCAAGAAAATGGAGAAAGATAGGAAACTTGAAGAGATTTGAAATATTTAAAACGACAATATTTGGAGTGTCAATAAATAAAAAGGGAGAGATAGTAGATGATGCAAATGTAAATAAGGTAGGGAAAGTCCAATCTTGTGGATATGATTTATCGTTCCAGCCAGATATGGAAGCGGGGTGTTATTAAATACCAAATGATATAACTTGTGGAATAATAAATAAGCCATAGCTGGTTTGTGAGTAGCCCTAATAGCGGGGGCAAAGTAGAGGTTCAATTCCTCTTTATGGCAATGGTCCTTAGTATGATATGAAAACTGCTATGTCCTAGACAAGACAAAAAAGGTAAGTCCTAAGCACTGACTTAAAACTGTTTTTAATTTGATATGTCCCATTTTCTTAAAAGAAAATGGAAGAAAATGGAAGAAAATGGAAGAAAATGGATTTTTTACATTCCATTTTCTTAAAAGAAAATGGAATAGAATAGAAATAGTATTATCTTAATTATCGAAAAAAAAATCAAAATTGATTAAAATTTAGAACTAGAAATAGAAGTTGTCCTGAATATGACATAAAACTGTTTATAGAATTATGAAAATTTGGAGTAAGGGTCTTTTATAGAATTATGAAAATTTGGAGTAAGGGTCAATAATAAGAATTGTTCGGAGTAAGGGTAAATGAAAGGAAACAAACTAGGTTTATATTTAATAAGATGACACTGACAAAATAGTCACTTTCCTAATCACTGTGGGCGGCGGCAAGTAAATCGCAGCAATTAAGAGTATTGGCTATTATTATATTATTAAATAGTCCTGAATAAGACTAAAAACTGTTTAATAGCGTATATATAGGTGGTTAGCTACCACCCCAAGCACCAACCGAAGGAGTGGCAACATCGTTTGTCCGAACAAGTCGCGGTTGAAATATTTGAATTGGGTATGCTATTTGGAGCAACAATATCGAGCGTATGTACGATGGGAGGAAGGTTGACGACGAGAGGTAAGATTATGAAGATAATCACTGTAATATAGCGTAAGGAAGGGGCATATTACATGGAGAATTTATAAATGAAATGTATCCTTGAATAAGTAGTTTATAATGCAAGAAATGGTCTGTAGACTATATAATTAGGGTTAGATTCCCTATCATTTCTTATATATATTTTTATAAGCGGTTTCTCATTATGTTACCGGTTTCTGAGTTAGTATAAATAAGGGGTAGATATTAGGGTATAATTGTAGGGGAGGATAATATACTTGGGTGGTATGATACAATGAAATTAAAGGGTATATACCAATTTTGGGTTAGATTCAACAGTTTAATATCTCTCCCTTTTTCTTTTAGAAAAAGGGGAGAAGTTTATTACAAAAAGTTTTTTCTTTTTACATCTTTGTAAATTTAAAACGCCGACTTAAAGTAAAATGTATTTTAGAATTTCTAACTCTTTTAGTTAAAATTGTGTTAAAAAATTGATTTCAAATAATAATACTGAAAATATGAGACAAAATATGGATACAGATTTACAAAAATTTATTAAGTGTGATGTATTTACACCAGACGATATAAGCAAATTAATGGCTTCTAAATTAAATAATAACGGTAATATTTTAGAACCATCTGTCGGTAGTGGAAATTTGTTGAAGCATATAAACCTTAAAAACTACGAATATGCCGATATATTTGAAATCAAAAAGGAGTATCTGGACATTATCCCATCCAACGAAAAATTAAATATTTATAATTGTGATTTTATAAAAAAACAGATTGATAGGAAATATGATAATATAATAATGAATCCACCATATATTAAAATGCAAGATTTGTCCAAAGGTTATAGAGAGTATTTAAAAACCCATTTTGACATACTAAAAAATGGTATTGTTGATATATATTACGCATTTATAATTAAATGTTTGGATTTGTTGAAAACAGATGGTATAATGGTTTCAATAACACCAAATTCTTACTTGTACAATAAGTCGTCTCTAAAACTACGTAAATATTTATTTGATAATAAGTATGTTAAGGAAATTATTGATTTTAATGATAAAAAGATATTTCCCAATGTATCGGTTTATTGTTGTATAACCATATTTACTAAGACAGATAAGGAAAGCATTATTTATAATAATAGAAAAATAATATATACAGATATAATAAAAAATTATTCATTATTTAACACAACATCCAATAATAAGTTGAAATTAAAAGATATCTGTAAAATCAGGAATGGTATAGCTACTTTACGTGATAAAATATATATTCATTCTACAAAATTATATGACGAACCTTGTTGGAAAAAAATAACAAAGGGAAATACAGAACGATTTATTATTTATCCGTACAAAGATGGTATTATTATAGATGAGGTGATATTTAGTAAAGAAAATCCATTAACATACAAGTATTTATTATCTCAAAAAGTGGAACTTTCTAAGAGAGATAGAGGTAATAAAAAATATCCGAAATGGTATTCATATGGACGAACCCAATCATTAAAATGTAGTAAAAAAATGTGTATATATATACCTTGTTTCTTAAATCCAGCGTTAATCCATGAAAACATTACTATAAAAAATAACATATTGCATTCTGGTTGTTTATGTATTGAACCAAATAATGAAGAAGATATACAAACAATTATAAAAACAATTATTAACAATAAAGAATATATTAAACTAAATTCATCAAAAAGGTCTGGTGGTTGGATTAACCTAAGTAGTAGAACATTATATGATTTAGAATTATAATAATTTACATAGAATAGAACGGAATGACCTATATGGTGTAATAAACTTTTTAATAGGGTGTATACTATCAAAACATTCGCCCTCATTTTTAATATGTTCAACTTCAACAATATAGTTAATTACATCATAACATATGCCACGTTTTATTAACTCATTATAATTTGCAATATCACTTGTTTTTACGGTTTCAAAATGGTCGATTTGTTTGATTTGTTTTTTGATTGTTAAATATGGAGTCCTATTCATTAATATATTAATGGGAACAATGTGTAAATTTGCATTTGCCCATTTTATGTGCATCAATTCACCAGTTAGGTTTTCCCAGGCATTATTTTTATTTTGTTTATAATTAGTCATAATAATCTTAACAGGAAATATTATATATGGTATATTATTCTTTAAAACTACAATATCACATTTCTTTTTTCCACTTGAATTACATGAATCTATATTGTATTCTAATCTTGTAACAAACCCCTTTTCGCGAGTAAAATATCGTTCCAATATATCCTTTATTGAGGAATGGAAATAATCTACTTTTTTAGAACTCCTTGGACCATATTTAAAATATTTTTCATAAGTTTCATTTATTATTTGAATAAATAGTTTTTCTTCTAATAATAACTTTATAGATTCCATTATGTATTATGTTGTTATCGTATGTGTTGATTGTTTTAACGTTGATTGCTTAATTAATGATTATATATACTTTAACCTAACTAGTAAAAACTTTTTGTCAATTTATAATTTAAGATTTTTAAATTATTATATACCCAACACATTAGACTTCTTAGATGACACTGAAATATCTCACACGTTTGCACCTGGTTCTTATTTTTAGATAAATAATACTGAACTGCGGATATTTTATAATCTTCGCTTTTGTGTGGTTATAAGTATTTCATATAATATTGATTATAGAATATCCTTTTATATATTGACAAAAATTTTACACTAGTTAGGTTGAAGTATAATCAATCATTAATTAAGCAATCAACGTTAAAACCAAAGACACACAATAACAACATAATACATTATGAATTTCAGTTCATTTATTGAGGCCAAGATGAAACAAGGCGATAAGGAGGGAAATCAATGCCTAAAAGAAATAGGAACTGCTTTAAACAAGGACCGTTATTTTGACCTAGATAGCATGGTAGAAGCAATGAATGATGATACCATGGAAAGGTTGGAAGAAGCAATCGAACGGGTGAAATTCAACAAAAAAAGATTTTGCCAATGGGAAACATGCACCAAAAAACAAGCACTAAATATGAATGCGTGTCATACTCACAGCACAGGGTATAAATTAGAGGGTGAATTTGGTGGAGAATATGGGTACTTTAAATACCTAAAACCCCTAACCGAAGAACAGGAAGAATGGGTAAGCGAATTTCGCGAATGCTGCTATCACTCAGGACAACCATGTCAAGGCAATCAAGATGGTACAGCAGAGGAAGATTGCGAATGCATACTAGGCAGAGAATACGCTAGTTTGATATTAACACCCCTAGGAGACGAATACGCACACATAAAGGCGGACAACTGGAAACTAGGAGATTAATTATAACTTTATACTTAACAAAAAAAAGAGGCACTTTACAAACCCTTTTTCTTTTAGAAAAAGGGGACACACACATCATCATGCACTCTATTATTTTATTTATTGACACATCTATATAGTCTTGATTTAAACACAATAAAAAGATTATAATAAGACTTTAATCCATTTCCCATTATATTACCGGTTTCCCGTTATCTTACCGGTTTCTGAGTTAGTAGTATATAGGCAGGTTAGATTATACGGGTTATATAGGAGGGGGAAGAGGGGGTAGTAGGGAGAGTAGAAGGGGGAGAGGGAGTGGAGTTAGATGGTAGGGTGCTAGTTGGCACTATTGTATTTCAATACGACGCATATTACATTTATAACAATAAGTAATTTTTTTTGTTTGTTCTATAGTTTCTGTATATGTTGAACCTTCCGGAGGACAGCCTTTGGCACAACCAAACCAATCTCTACAAGACTTACATTCTCTTCCATATGTAAATGTTTGCTTTATCGTCTGTGTTTCGTATGTTATCGAAATTTTTCCTCCACAATTTCTATGAATACAATCATGAAAATTTTTTAAATATGTTGGCATGACCCTACCATCATAAGTAGTTTTTATTTCTTCAGGTAATGTGTATTTGATACCTTCAAATTCAATATATTCATTCAAAGATTTTAAATGATATACTTTATTTAAATTTTGTAATTCTTTGAATCGAATGCTTTCTTTTTCTAACCATTTTTTACCGGCATCAGTTAGAGAATAAAGATATAAATAATTACTTACTTCTAATTTACCTAAAAATTTATAATTATTTTTTTTATACATTGCAACGTTTATTCTATATTTAAGGCAATGGTCAGCATCCTCCCAAGTTTTTTTATTTTTATTTATTTTTCTTTTTGTTTTTGGGTTTATACCTTCTTTTTTTAATTCATACTCTTCTGTAAATTCCGGAAGGCATTTTTTAACCACATCATAATAATAACGTTCTTGACAATAATCATTGTGGAATAATTCGTATCTATAATTAATATAATTATCATTCCACTTGGTATATTCACCAGAGTATTCACCAAAAAGTTTTTTAAACATACCGAAACGGCGAAAATCTTTGGGAAGTTTTCTTGAGTATAGTGTATTATTCATATTATCGTTCTTTAAAATTATAAATTATTATTAATTTAAAATCAATTTAAATAACACCATACCCAAAATAAATTCACCACCGAATACCATTCATCATCACCATAGCAACATCGACAGGTGGTGTAAGGCACCATTCATGATAAGGGTCAAACAGTAGATGAACCACTTTCTTTTCAACAGTATTCATATTCTCCAAAAACACATCCGCCTCCTTCCAACAGTAGGAAGTGTCTGGGCTATAGATAACATAACCGTTGCTTTCCAGCACACTTTTCAATTCATTCGTCAAATAAGACTTCCCATTACCCCCGGAGCCAACCAACATGATAGTTTTAACATTGCGTTCAACAGCACTCAACACATCCTGCTTTGATTGTTGATACAATTCTTCGTTACTATTTCTATTTTCATTTTCATTTTCATTTTCATTTCTTACTGAATTATCCGATACTACAGACATATATATCAACATCCCAAATTGTCTTAATATACTTTATAAAAGTCTTATTGACAATCGTATCTTTCTCTCCCTCCTATATTTAAAAAGTGACAAAAATTTTACACTATTAAAAAATAAACAAACCAAATCTAAATTAATAAAAACTCAAAACTAATATTTTTTATCAATCAATCAACCAAACCAACCCCCTCCACCAAACCAAATTAATATAATACCCCCTTTTATTATTAATATTATCTATATATATAAAACATGCCAAGAGGAACCATCCAAAAACGTACTGACGCCGAACGAAAAGAAATTAAAAAAGAAACACAAGACTTTGATTACGATATTATGAAAATAAGTTTTGATGTAGAAAATATGTTAATCGAACTAGACAACGGATTAGCAGAAGGCACTCATACATTTCACACCCTTTCAGACATAACCCATATCAAACTTTATTATATTCCATCCGCCATAAAGGGTATTGATAATTTTGTTAAAAATAGTGAGAAATATTTAGAAAAAAGATTCATAACACAGGCCAACCTTAACGCACTTAAAACCCAAAACAACAAATTAAGAGAATACAAAATGCCAAAATTAAAGATATCACCTGTAAACAGAAAAGACATAACAAACCACAAAGAAGTCATTTCCCACATGCATAAAAACCTAAAACCAATCCTTGAACAAATAGAAGAAATTTACAAAAACCCCGCTCGAGCCCCCAAACGGTCGCGTTCCAAATCCAAATCAGCCACTCGCTCCAAATCTAAATCCCGCTCCAAATCCAAATCCCGCTCCAAATCCAAATCCCGTTCCAATAAAAGACGGAAAACAGTGCGTATAGCAATAGGCGGAAAAAAACACAACAAAACCAAAAAGCGCCGTCGCTAAACAAATCAAATCAAATCAAATCAAATCAAATCAAATCAAATCAAATCAAATCAAATCAAAATTGATAAAAACTCAAAACTAATATTTTTTATCAATCAATCAACCAAACAACCCTCAACAAAACAACCCTCAACAAAACAAACCTCAACTCAACCATGACAACCCTATACAACAAACTAAACACCGACACACAAACATTGGTAACCATCATCAACCAACATCCTCTCTCCCAAACCATAAAACAAGTCTTTAAAAAAGGACCACCAAAACAAAACCGATATTTTTGGGGACTAAACATCCCTGACTACTGGACAAAAGAAGAAAAGCAATCAATCCATCTCATCCATACCTGGATACTGCAAAAAGGATGGGAATGTGGAGGCTACTCCATCATCTTCAACTCCATCAAACGCAACCTCCAATAACAAAAAACAAAACAAAAAATCAACAAAAACATAACCCAAAAAAAAGAGGCAGTTAGCCTACTTTTTTATTTTATTTTTTATTTTATTTTTTATTTTATTTTTTGTTAAGTAAGTAACTTTGACTGGACCCACAACCCTTCAACTCAACCCATCAACACAACACAACCCTAATGTAAATGACCACCTATCCTACTGTCTCCCACACTACTATTCCCCCCTCCCAACATCAACAACCCCTCAGCAGCATCAGCCTCACTCCCTCCTTCACATTGACCCTCACCCTTACCCTCCACAATAAACCCATAATCCTTCAATATTTGGATAGGCAACTCTGTGATATCAACTACAAAGTTCGGCGTAGACTCGTCAAAGGCAACATCGGGCAACACTATACCCATCTCCTCCAACTTCGCCCTGTATTCTGCGGTGTGCTGGTCCACCTTACCATTCCGCACCAACCTCTGTTGAAATCGACCACCATTCATCCCACCCTTGTAATACCCATCAACCTTGGGTAAATAATGGTTGTATGCTCTTATGTGGGCAAACTGGTACAACTTTTTCCCACTAGGCCACTCAAACCCACCCATGTTGTAGCATAGTCCCAACAAATTACTTTCGTGATAGGTAAGTCCTAGGTATTCTATTGGTTGATAACTAGTAACCTTTTTAATCTTATCCTTGGTATTAAATTTCCGAACCGGACTGATGTAAAGGGAGATAGAAGGGGAATCGGCAATCTCGTGTGGGTTAGATTCCTGCCATACTATCATATGAGGCATCTCGCGACAGTCAATGTTGACCATTCTTCTTCTCCCACCGTAGTGCTTATGCATAAAGGCGGGGTCTAGCATGGTAAACTCATTTGACCCATGTTTATCGTAATACTCTTTAAGTGGTTTAAGGTCAGCACCATTCATATCCCAAAACACAAACCGCCTAACCCCCGTCAACCCAACCAACGAAGCAATATCACCCGGTATCAACCTTAATTCCCCTTCACCTTCACCCTCACTCCCACCTTCACCCTCACTCCCTTCCCCACCTCTC
>Ga0255777_10002056_pt1 | contig 18312 bp, 24 predicted proteins | sample 101ome_15_FD_179975 | JGI IMG/M metagenome (GOLD analysis project Ga0255777, IMG submission 179975) | Coastal salt marsh microbial communities from the Groves Creek Marsh, Skidaway Island, Georgia - 101402AT metaG (version 2) | ecosystem: Environmental > Aquatic > Marine > Intertidal zone >... | reverse complement strand
CTTCACGAGGAATATCAGCGGGATCTAAATCTTCATAATCCTCTTGCTGAGAAATTTCATCTGCAGGAATGTCTTCTGCATTAAGGATGTAATTCACCGCATCACTGTCGCCATGTTCTTCAGTATGTGCTTTCCAAAAGTCATGTGCTTCTTTTGAGATGTTGATGTAACTTGTTTCTGCACCATATCCCCAAATGCGGATGCGATAAAAATGCGGTCCTTTGAAAGTTTCAATAAAGTCTTCTTTTTCTTTAAGTGTAGCCATTACTAGTCCTTTTCTATTACATAGTCCCATGGTTCTGATTTATCTTGCTGTATTCTTGCATAAAGTTCTGTATAGTAACTATCCAAGTTACCACCAAACTTTCCCTTAAGGTGCTCTAACATTTGTTCAACAAAGTTTAGATCACCTTTCTTATAATTGCGAATAAGATTCTCATGTTGTTCTTTGTAGTGTGCTAGTTCTGTCATATCTGCTAAACCTATATCACCAGCATCTACAATACACCAACTTGGTATAAGTTCGCCTTTAATACGGAATGTATCCAATTCTAATACTAGATATCTATCCTGTACGGGTTTAATATCTTCTTCTTTTGCTAATACTATTTTCATACTACTAATGATACATTCTCTTCTAGGCGTTTGTCAACCGTTTTTACAATACGATCTAGTTCATCATTTTGCATATCTAGACTAGTGGCAACTTTTTGTACTAATTTATCTACACGTTCAATCTGTATTGCACCTGCTTCAATTGCTCTAGCCGCACTACTGGGTTTGAGCAAATTGTCAGCGGCATGTGCATACTTGTGAAATGGAACTTGGTCTAGGATTTCAGCACCTAAACTTTGTGCAACCTCATTAACCCAACTGTAAATTAGTGCTGCTTCACCCAAGTTACCATGTACTGCTTCGTTGATGCTGATAGCACCTGTTTCAGTTACACAACGATAGTTGCCTGCGCATAACATTGCCCATTTAGCCATAGGCACAAACAAACTGTCATACACTCTCAACTTAACTGGAACGTCTTTACCTTCCAGTGTCACGTTTTGGATATCTAGTTCTAACTGTCGCAACATATTAGTATTGCTTCTGTCGCCAAATGCCGCGGCTTTAAAGTTTGTAGGCAAGCCCACATGTAGTACATTGCTTGCCTCTTCGGGAGGACGGAATGCTTGAGGATCTGGCGAACACAAACTCACAAGTGCAGGATCAAACTCATCCCATACACTTGCATCTGTAAAACAGTCATTTAGATCAACATGTGCAAGTTTGTGTATACGGCGTAGGTATGCCAGGGGAGGATGATTCATAATACTAAGCACAGGTCTGCCACTGCGAGCAATGCGATGCATCAGTGCTTTAACTTCAGGCTGTGCATACTGAGGCTCCTGCATTGCTAATACAATTAAATCATAACTGTATGGATGACTTTGATCAGGTGTTACTGCAGTGCATGTTCCTTTGTAGTCCTTACTGCAAATACTACGATGTTCATCTTCGCCTCGCAATTTAATACGCACTTCTGTGCCTTCACTGTTGATTAGTTCTGCTGTGCGTGGTGTACAAATAAGTGTTACATTGTGTCCTGCCATCAAACATTTTGTGGCAAATAGACTGCCATAACTGGCACCTAGTACTAGAATATCCATTTTTTCTCCTGCGCTATTTTAACGCATCCTTGATTATTACTTAAACGTAATTATCTTTAAAATTATTATAAACTCTAGTAATTGACTTTGCAATCTTATTTTGCTAAAATTACAACAATAATGTTAGATAGGACAGCGATCCTTACATATATTATAAATAACAATGAAGACGTTTCAAGAGCGACACCGAGCTCGTTAAAAATGGGTGACACTAGGAAAGACTAGGGCGCAGCCGACGCCTCAAAACAGACTGACGCCGGAAAGAGACCGGGGTATTGCTTTCCTCAAGCATCTTAAAACTATAGGAGATAGACGATGACTGAAAAGTTATTTGCAGGTCTGCGCACGGTTTTTGGATCGCGCCCAGATTGGAATAGACAAGTGGAGCAGTGGGCTCGCACAGAGTATGGAACAGATTGGCACTTTGCTTATGACCAAATTATGAAAACAGGAAAACCACCAATTAAAGGAATTAACTACTAATGAAAACGCTAAAAAAGGTTTGGAGTAACCTAAGAAAAACTCAGTATGAAAAGACACTAGAAAGTGCAGAAAACATTTATGAACTAGAGCGTATGCTAAAACACTATTCATATGTACACAACATCAAACGGTGGTTATAATGCAAGCAGTATTAACACAAACATATTGTGCATTTTGTGATGCAGTTGTAAACTTTGGTATCAAACTAATGGGCATTACTGAAAGTATTGGTCGTGCTAGAGCCGCTAGTGCATTGGCACAAATGGGCTATCATGAACAAGCAAAACAATTGATGTTAGGCAAGTAAATGAAATTTTTAACAACAATGATGTTGCTTGGCGCACTGTCAACTGGAGACGACACTGTGCGAGCAACAGAGTACAAATCAAGACTGGAGACTAAGATGTGGCCTTACACTAAAGAAGAAAACGATCAACTTAACTAAACCAAATACCTGTTACAACAGTGTATACAATACCCAACGTGGCTACAGCAAAAAAGGCAACTATGCCTACTGTAGCCAGGTTGTACATAAACTCATCATGCTCTTTCTGAGCCTGTTCTTTTGCCCGCTTACGTTCAAGTCTTATTTCTTTTTGAATCTCTACAATTTCCTGCCAAGCCTGTGGACCAAAACGCATGTTTACCATGTTGCGTAATTCGTTTTCTTGTTCTTTGATTTGTTGTTTGTAAAGATAGGATTCTAGTGCTTCTTCTTCAACAGTGGCGAAGCGATTGAGTCGCTCTTTCTCTTTCTGATGACCAGCGTTAAAATCGTACACTGCATTTGACCAGCGACCGATATCACCAATCATCGATTCTATTTCTCTACCATGCTCGAACGCGGTCTTAATTGCGCCAAATGCTGTGGACGCTAACCCAAAAGCGGTTAACGGATCCATTGCATTTCCCTCCAAGTTACTGTATTTATATTGAAATAAATATAAGGATATGTTAAACTAAACAATGAACATTTTTATCAACACAAACTATATTGAAGACTTCATCCGCGGTGACGTAGAAAAACGTTTTCCATTAATCTACTTTTGGTTAAAAGACTACTACTATCAGCAAAGTGAATACTTTGATCTTACAAACTGGAGTTACAGTGATGCGCCAGGTAGTATACAAGACAATCCTAAACTACAGCAACAGTTGCGCGATACGCCTCCGGATATAGTTGGTCTAAGTTTATATATGTGGAACGCTGATCTGTTACTGGCAAATGCACGTTGGATCAAAACAAACATTAATCCCAATGTAATAATTGTTGCCGCTGGCCCTAATGCAGATAGCAGGGATCCATTTATGCAGGAGCATGACTATGTCGACTTTGTAGTAAATGGCCCGGGTGCAGAAACTTTTAAACGTATTGTTGACGCCAGAATTGAAGGCACTGATTGTAAACAAATAGCAGGTGTAAATTATTGGAACGGGACTAGCACTGTGCGTAATGCTCCGGTTCCAAGAAAAGAAGATCCGCTGATACTAGATTATATGAACAACTTCCGCGAAGAAGTTATTGAAATGCTTGATGACTATACACAGCGATATAGTAAAGTAATTGTACTCACAATGTTTATACAAGGATGTCCTTATAGTTGTAGTTTTTGTGAACAAGGCACTAGTCTTTGGACTAAAATTAACAAACGTACACTCGAAAAAATGTACACAGAGATCGATCTAATTAGTCAATATCCTGGTATTATATACGAGTTTGCTGATGCTAATTTTGGAATTGTGCCTGAATACGAAACTATGCTAGATTATATTATTGAAAATGCAAATGGGAATATCAGTCTTAAAAAACCACCGTTTGCAAAGAACAATGTAGAACATACTTTTCATCTAATAAAAAAAATGCAAGATGCAGGAATATACCACAGTCCGCATGATGGAATGATTACACTGCAAGATCCTAATCCGGAAATCGTAAAGTATAACGGTAGACCAGTAAGTAAAGAATACGAAAAAATTAAAGCATATCAAGAATATGCAAAGGATCAACCTCACAAGACTGCACAGATTGAAATAATATTAGGCATGCCAGGGCAAACCTGGGATACTCTATGGAACAGTCTAGGTGATCTTATGACACAAAATTTAGTCAGTCATTTTCTTCCTTATCTGTATCTTATATTTCCAAACACTGTGCTTACAAGTCCAGACAGTAAAATAGAAATTACATATCGACGTATGAAAGTTCGGCGAGAACGAGGTTGGGTAACAGGCTATATAGATCCGTTAGACAGTGAAGTTGAAATGGATTATGTGCATCTAACAAGTACACCAACTCTTAGTACTAATGAACTAGTAAGTGTACACTACTACTGGACACTTATTAATCATATATACGGATTTTTAGGATGGTTACGCACGCCTTTGGAATATTTGCAAAGGTATCATAACATAAACACATACAAGTTTATAGAACATTTTTCTGCACAGTTTCATCCAGATCGGTGGAAGGATTTGCCAACAAGTATTCGCTTGGATATAGAACTTTCTGCACGTTGGTTTAGAGGCGATGACGAACTACTACAGCGTAAAAGTGATTGTGGCAAATATTGGCTGACAGGCAGACGACTAAGCCAGTACAGATTTCATGCAAGTTACGAAGATTTTGAAACTTTGTTTTTTAAGGTTTTTGCTGAACTAGGAGTTGAAGATGATCAATTAGTTGATCTTATGGCGTGGCAAGGTAATAAACTCTTGCACTTTACCCCTAGCAAGTATACAAACAGTCTTGTGTCATATAATTACGATGATATAGCACAAGGCAAGAGTGACAGTTATTGGAAATCAAAATATACTTTTAAATATGCTGATCAGGATTTATACGCTACTATGTTAGAGATAAAAGATATTGATTGGGTTCCAGAAACTTTGTATGAATCAATTGAACCCAATCAACAAGTTGAACTTAAAGTCCGTTAGGAACAATTACATAGTGTATCAGCAATACAATTGCCAAACTTGCACTAAGTCCTATCATCATTTTCATAAAGTCTTTACCCACTAATGGGAAAACACTGCGTGTTTTCTTTTTGCCTGTAAAACTTGCAATAGCAAATTCTCGCCCTGCAAGTAAACCAACAAACACCCATGTTGTACTCATTGGGATGTCGTTTAGTTCTTTAAACACAAACAGAATTACCCAATAAAACAAGTCAATCAGTGTTGCACTGCGCACATATCTAGTATTGTGTTTTTCCAGCACAATCTTTTGAATTGCGCCTCCATTCTCACGGAACATAAAGTAAAGTCCTGTAACAAATACCACACTTACCATTACCATTAAATCTGGTGTAAGTGTGCGTGGCAAGAATACTGCTATGTTTGCTACATCATGACTTAACCATGTCCACCACAGAAAACCTGTAGTTATCCACTGTGCTACACGCCAGAATGCTTTGTGTTCTTCTTTGACTGGCTTTGTTTCATCTAGCCATTTACTAACAAAATACCAAATACCATAAGCGGCTGTTGCGGCTACAACATAACCCATCATGCTTTTTACTAGCATCTTTTCTAATACAAACGTACTAGCAAATGCACTAAGCACTAGGAAACTTGTACTAACTGGTACGCCTACTCTTGTAAGCAATAGCAGTACTGCTGGCGCCATTGCATGATACCATTGTACTTCTTGGAAAGGTATTTTGTTTAGACGTCCATAGGAAATGTCTCCTCCGTATGCGTACCAACCGTACCATAACGCCCATAATAAAACCGCTGAAGCAGCGGCCCACATAGTTTTATAACTAAATCTCTCATTGTTACTTGCGATCCATGTACCGAGAGTCTGTACACTGTCGTTTGCTATAACTGAATAGGCGGCGAATAAAAATCCAACCACCATCCATAAGGTGAGTGCTTCCATTGATTTCTCCTTTGCTTGACGGCTTTACCCCGTCGCTCACAAATGTAACTGATATGCTACACGATTACTTAGTGAATGTCAACGCAAAAAAGATTACAGTTTTATTAAATTTTTACTCGGTGATATTAAATGTGAGATTTTTGTGATCAGGGTATGTAACAGCAATGTGTCCTTCTGGACAATCATAATCTATATACGCCACTAGCGTAGCAACACCAGGTGCAACCTTTTCAGTATGATCATGTGCAATCTGCATCTTGTAAGCAAATGTATCCACACGATCACTAGCAGGTCCCATAAACTTTCCAATACTACTTTTAGCAGGATGTACAATATTATCACTGTCTTTTACTGTGAGTGTAAAGTCAGTGACTGTGCAATCATCTCTGTGCTTTTCTCTTGCCACTGTTACTTTGAATTCACCGCCTACAGGACCATCTGTAATTTCAAAATACTCTGGCGCCCAGGTAAGAATATCCTTTGATTCAAATTTATCCCATACACTATAGCCGCCACCAATTAGTGCAAAGGTGGCTGTGACCACACCAATACCTTTGGTGATATTTTCTACATCAAAACTAAACATCGTTGAGTCCTTCCAAGACTTACTGCTATATTTATAAATAATAATGAGGAGATTCGATGGACTTTTTAACTCTAGTTGCAGAGGTAGGCTTTCCAATTGCTGGCGCAATAGCCGCAGGTGTATTTGTTTTTATTACACTAAAGTTTATCCTAGCAGGTGTTACAGATAGTGTTAACACATTGAAAAATATTATTGGTGCACTGGACAACAGAGTGCAGACAATGAACAACGACTTGGTTAAAATCGACACACTACTGAGCTATGTGCTTCATGTGCGTCCTAACATTGATCGAATTGCCGCTAATGAGGGCAAGGAGGATGCTCGTAGAGACTAGTATGCTTTGGATGGATTATTTAATAGAACAGGTAGGCACAAGTTTTAAAGTCAAAGGTGACACGCCAACAGAAGTAATGGATCAAGGGTTATATCAAGAAGGTGACGTATTTGTAGTTAAGGATGGATGGTTACAAAAAGTAGGTAAGTTCGAGGAGTTATTATTAAGAGAGGGACAAAACCGTGGAAGTGGATATAGCAGGAGCGATTAAGGACTTTGGCTTTCCTATTGTTGCGGCAATGGGAATGGGATATTTCATTTATTTTATATGGCAGTGGGTAACAGAGACAATAGATCCTGTTATCGGCGAAACAATGGTCACACTTATTAGACTAGTGGACCGTGTGCGCATGCTTGACAATGACTTGATCAGACTAAATCAAAAACTTGCTATGGTTCTGGAATACAAAGCAGAACTGGAAGCAAAAGGCTTTAAACTAGAAGATGAACTTGAAAAAGTTCTTGCTGAGAATAGAACCAAAAGCCAAGTGTTTAACAGTACAGGCAAGTCATGAAGCATCTTAAAAATTTTTCAATAAAGAGAGAACGTAAAGAATGGGTAGCGGCATTTGCTAGACGTGAACTTGGTGATCTGTATGATAAATTGCAAGAACAAGGAAATGCTATTGTAATTGAAACAAATGAAAGTGAAAGACTACCTGACAACTATATTGATGTAGATGTATATGTAGATTTTGCTAGTCCACAAAAAGAAATGTGGTTTAAACTTACTTGCTAGTTGCTCTGTAAATTCCGTCCCAGTCTGCGGGCTTGCCCTGTTGCATACGTTCACACATTTTAGCATAGTACTCTGACATTTCTGGAGCAGCCATACTGCACTTGCGAGCAGTGTCGAAACATGTATCCCAGTTACCTGCATAGTAGTTCTTTAACCAAGTTGTATGTTCCTTAGTTTGTTTGTGTACTGTGTAAATGCGTAGAGGAAGTTCCTTGCCCTTAACAGCAATGTTGTCTAGTTCCCACCAATCAAAGTCATCTTGTGTTGCCGCAACAGTGTCAGGACCTACAATTAATAGCACACCGTAACTTTTTGTTTGACTTTCCAAACGTGCCGCAACACTGATAGGATCTCCCAAGCAATCATATCCTAGTTTCTTTTCACTGCCTATGTTGCCAACAAGTATTTTGCCTGTGTTTACACCTGCGCCTAGTCCTACACGAGCAGGTAGTGGCCCAGGACTTTCACTGTTCCATACTGCATTTTCACGTTCTTGATTAAACTGTTCACAGGCATCAATCATTTCCAGTGCAGTTTGTACTGCAGTTCTAGCATGGTTTTCGTCATCCAGCGGAGCACCATGTATGTGCATACTAGCATCGCCAATATACTTGATCATTGTGCCTTCATTGCGCATCACAGGTTCAGTAATAGCAGTCATGTATGCATTGATTGTTTTTGTAAAGCCTTCTACATCTGCGCCGTAACTTTCACCTAGTCCTGTAAAGTTACGCATGTCTGTCATAACACAACTGAGTATTTTTTCTTCGCCACCTAGTCGTATTAGGCTTGGATCTTTTTGTAGTCTTGCTACTACTGTTGGATTTACATATGTACCAAACTGCTTTTTAATCTGTTGCTTTTGGAAAAACTCTAATACAAATCTGTTGAACACTGCATGAAAGCCTGTGAGCACAGTTGTTATAAGTGGCATTGTGCCATCAATTAGGAATAGTTTTGTAGTCCAAGCATAGTAAGGTGCGTATACTGCACCGCCTGCAAACACAAGCACTGCTCCACCTACAAGCCAGTATGGTGTAAAACGTGCAAGTATAACTAATAATAACCCCAGTAAACCCGTTGCAGTAAGTTCTGCTATGCTACCCCACCATGGGCGTGTGATTTGATCGCCATCAATCATAGTTTGCAGTGTGATTGCTGCTGGAATAAAACTGTACTTTTCACCTACGGGTGTAGCAACCATGGTGGTTGTGCCAGCCGCCGTGGGAGCAACAATAACTGTACGCCCAGCAAAACTACTAAAGTCATCGCTGGCGGCACTTACGGTTTCAAATTCTTTGTTAAAGCGTAACCATATTCTTGCATTTGCATCCGTGTTTACAATTGGATATCCAGGTATGCGAACTTTCTCTACACCTGCTGCACTGCTTTTGATTTGATAACTAGGTGCGCCTGTAGCAACACGAATAACTTCAACTGCTAGTGCAGGATAAGTTTCTTCTCCGATGCGCATAATTAATGGCACACGGCGTACAACACCATCTATTTCAGGCACTGTGTTTACAACACCAACACCTGGTGCATTTAGTCCTAGTATTTCTATAGGGCCTAGCATGCCATCCCATTCATATAAAAATGGCAGTGGATCATTTATTTTTGCTACACCACGAGGCACACCATTGCGATTGACTTCTGTACTGCCTGTTTGTGCAATAACAACAGCATTATCTACAAGTGCCTCTGCTAGATATTCGTCACCGCCTAGTCTATCCTCTTCACTCATTATAATTGGAAGCACAATAACACCTGCACCCTGCTCACGCAACTTCCAGATTATTTCTGCTAGTTGCGCACGGTTCCAGGGCCACTGTCCATACTCTGCAATTGCTGCTTCATCAATAGCAACAACTCCTATGTCTTGACTTAGTTGCGGGGTATCGTTTTGCTGTAGTAAATCAAACTGTTTTAGTCTCAGTGTTTCTACTACTGTACTATCTTGATAATGTGCAAACAGTAGCAACAATGCTGTGATTGCTGCTACTGTCCAATGTGTAATATACTTGAACATACATTACTTATTAAAATTTAAGAGTAATGCCTGCTACTACTGAATTTGTAGTTCCTAGTGAAGTTTGTGTTCTTGCAACATTGATACCAAACTCACTACCTTTTTCTGTAGTTTTGTTAATACCAATACCAAGTTCATTGGTATCATCTGTGTGACGTATTGCCTGCACATCAAAAATACCAATTTTACCTGCAAGACCTACAGTTAAAAACTTGTAGTCTTCAGTTGTACTTGCTACTGATCTAGCACTCTGTATACTGCCTGACTCTGTATAACCGTTGATCTTGTTGCGTCCAACTGTTGCACCCAGGATTGGTTTAATTTTACCATTGCCTGTATAACGGATACTTACACTTGAATCTGTGCCTTGTGTAGTTGCACTATTGCTGAAGTCACCAATAGTTCTTTCCATACCGTAATCCATCATAGCATGAGTAACTTTAAGCACAGTGTTGTTTTTACCAATAATTACTTGACCTGCTCTAGCAGTTGCTTCACCACGGTCACTGCCGTTCTTTAGTTCAGTTTTAACATTTGCAAAACCGCCACCAACAGTCAACCCTTCGTCATTGGTTTTTGTGCCACCAATTGCAAAGCCTCTACTATTACCTGTCATACCATTGTCAAACTTGTTAGTTTTACCAATAGCAGTAACACCATCGAATTCAAGTCCTTTAATGATTACATCCACAGCATCTTTTGCACTTGCAATTTGATCAATGCGTCCTGTAAATGGCGCAAGTGTTTCGGTTGTTACTGCGGCTGTGCCTAAACTACCATCACTGTATACATCCCAAGTACTGGTTGTTTTTTCACGAGCAACAGTTTGAGTTGTGCCAGTTTCTGTTGCAGTGTGACTAGTAATACTGCTTGTGCCTGTGCCAACTACTGTTGGACCACTTGCAGCATCTGTTGCACTACCTACATCCTCAACTGCTTCCCAATCACTTGGAGTTTCGCCAGGTGTACCGCCACCTGCACCGCCATCAATTGCTTCGTCTGCTGCATCAAATGCACTTGGACCAAAGATGTAAGCATATTCTGCTGTTAGAATATCACCTGCTTGAACGCCCGTCCACACCCAAGTTAAACCAATAGTGTTGTCACCTGTGTTTGTTAGACTGCCGTCACCGTCCACTGCGTTTTCAGTATATGCATCTGCTTCAGTACTCCAGCCTGTGATACCAGCATCAACATTTGAATTTGTTGAATACAAACCCAGTGCATAACGCGAACTTAGTGCTTCACTAAATGCAACATTACTGTCTGGAATGCCACTATAGCCTAGCACATTGTCTGTGCTACTACTGTCGCCATCTGCTGCTCTAGCATCTGGATCAATAAAGCGTCCAAAGTAAACTGTGCTATCACTTGCACTTGAACCTGCTGTGATGTTTGTTTCGATGTCAATAAACTGACTTGTAGCACCCAGGCTGTAGTTGTGTTCTACTTGCCAACCTGCATAATCACTGTTAGTGCCTTGCCAAGTAAAGCCATCTGTAGTATCACTTAGGCCATCACTGTCAGTCCAACTAGCACCGCCGCCGTTGTTGTTTGTTGTGTTAACACCATCAATCTTAATACTCCAGCCATCAAATGGTGAGCCTGGAGTTAAGTAATCGTAATCTGTGTTAAATGTTCCTGTGCCTGTTGAATCAAACAACAGTCCAGGACTTGTATTTCCGCCACTACCAAATGTACCTGATGTACCGTTAACGCCTGCTTTGACATAATCATTTTCGAGTATGCCCATTCCAGAAACGCTACCATTCATACTACTAGTGTCTGCAAACACACTCAAACTGGTAGTAGCAAGTAAAGCCGCTATAAGCGACACTCGCATGATCTTCATTTTCAATCTCTCTCTTCTCTTCTCTCTGAGTGATTGAACTATCTGTTATTTTAGTGGATTTAAGTTAGCAGTAGGAATGTCCCAGGCTATCTCTCCTCTTATCACCTCGACTCTGTATTTATAATATGTGTAGTTTGCAAATAGTGCTATACATAGAACTGTAACAATTACAGCCGCCCAACGATTATCCGTCATAGTCATGAGTGCCCTCCCTGTTATCCCAAGGTGCTGTTTCATAACAACCTGCTGGCATTGTGTCTTTGTAACTTACGCCTGCTGTAAATCCATATGGAGTTGCACTGATTGTTGCACTGGTAAATGGCATCTCACGCGGTTTACCCCAGCAACGATTGTTGCTTTGACCAGGATGACGATAGCGTGGATTGTGTTTTAAGAAGTCACGCAAATTAGCCATTTGCACTGCTTCTATTTGTTGCCTGTATGCATGATAGCATTTGGCTGCGGCAACAATATCTACACCTTCGAATCTGTTTTCCACAGGTGCATTACGATCATAACCAACCTGATCTAAACAATGTTTCATTGCTTCGTTGTTTGGATTAGCATTTGCACTAGACACTGCTAGTACTCCTGCTATTGCTATTAGTGTTATTTTTAACCCTTCCATGAGCTCTCTCCTTCTCTGTTTCAGTTTTGTGTTACGGTTACTGAACATCCGTTTGTGTTTGCACATGAGCCCGTCAAACTATATGACTGCCATGAGCTAGAATTCTGTGTCACATCAATAGTATAACTACCGCCACTATTGGTTAAATCCATGCTTCCTGTTGCACCACCACCGCCTCTCTGCGTGTGTGTAACAGTATGTCCGTCTCCTGTTAAATCAATATCACTCCAGTTTTTGCCGCCATTTCCTCGTTGTAAAACTGTTACTGTGTTATCATCACCGGCGATGGTTATTTTCCCATTATGTCCAGTTTTACCTCGTTGGGTATGTGAGATAATGTTTCCATCACCTATAATACTGTTGTTGAGATAATGGTCACTTCCGCCGCCACCGCCTCTGTTTTCATCTGTTTGATAACTTGCTACTGTGTTGTTTTGACCACTTATTGACAAGATTGCTTCATGGCCGCCAGTTTCATCTCCGTCTAAAGTACCGTCTGCATGCATGCCTTGCCGTACAGTAACATCATTGTTGTCTCCGCTGACTGTGGCATATACAGAGTTGTTTTCACTTCTTTGCTGCACTTCTAATTTAAAATCATCGCCACTCTGACTAATAAAAATATCATTGGCCCAAGCACTGGTGCAAAGCAATATCATAATGCTACTTGTTTTGAATAATCGTAATATCATTACTTGCTGCCGCTCCTAAATCTAATGAAAGTGTATAGTTTTCAATTCTGTTGCCATTTTGATCTATGTTAAGTGCATAACTATATGTTTGACTTAACTGTAATCTAATGTAGTTTCCTGTGCCATCATCTCTGATAACAACAAACTCTGGATCCTGATTTAATATTGAAATATTCTTGTCTGCTTTGTACCCAAATATTTCTTCTTTTCCAATATCCTCAAACTCGCTTTTTAACAATGCTGCTAGTTCAGCATTTGACCGATCCAGTGCATCAAACAAAAACTCCAGTGCTAGTGGATCATAATCCAATTCTGTTAACCAAGTTTCTCGTTCATCTACAGCAAGTAGATCAACATCCAAGCCATCAAACTCCAAAAAGTCTAGGTCCAGTATGTCTACCAGATCTTTGATTCTACTGCGTTCTTCTTCTTCATCTTTGTATACAGGCTTGCGTACAATGATTAGGTTGTTGATAAATGTTTCATCTGGATCTAGCAATAAGGGTCTCTGTGGAGCGGAATCAATTGCGGATATGGTAGTGGCTTGGAAGGCTTGGTTGAGAACTACCTGTCCAACATCCGACTCCACAGAGATTTCTCCAACTGTACACAATGCTTTGCTTCCAACTTGTGTACAACTGGGTAACAGTATGACAGTGCTTTGACCAAACTCGTCCACACTCATACTAAAGTCTGTGCCGCGCACAGCAATAGTTGCAGTGGGAGTTTTGATCTTAATGTTCTGTCTTGAATTCTTTGCTATTTGACCGCTGGCATATCTTACAGTGCCAAGTGCTGCTTTTATACTTAGAGCACCGGTCTTTGTGTTGGGATCATAAACAAACTCATCAATGAGTAGTTTACTGTGTTCGGTGACATCCACTCTCGTGTCGTCAACAAACTGTATTGCAGTGCGACCATTTGCTGTTTTAACAGTATCGTAACTTTCTACACCTGTTCCTTGATCCACAGCAAGTTCCTCGCCTCCTTGGCGTTCGATCATGCTATTGCCCTTTTGCTCAATAACATCACCAATAGAGGCGAGGCCCTGTGTGGTTGAGAGAACTAACAATGATAGAAATATCGCTACTGTTTTCATTGTTAGTCGCTCTGTGTAATGTCGACGTCGAAGTCATCACCGCTGATGGTTAAGTCAACAGTATTGTCGTAGATGCCACTTTGTGTAACATCAACAGTACCGCCGCCGCCAGTAATGTCTAGGTCAACAGTATGTCCTGCACTATCACCATCGCCATCAATGTCAAGTGTAACCGCAACACCTTCGTCGCCGTTTGCACTGTTAGTTGATAGACTAGCACTGTTATCCAATGCAACTGTGATATTAGCATTTGTACCATCTAAACTAGAGTTGATAATGTTGTTGTCGCCTGTAACTGTAAAGGCTACAGTGGCACTTTCAGCATCACTGGTTTCACCAATGTTGATTGTGAAATCGTTGTCATCACCAGTTGCTGTAACATTCAGTGTGACAGTATCACAACTTCCTGTTGTTGTACTACTACACAACAATGCAATGTCGTTGCTATCACCAGTGATACTCCAAGTACCTGTGTAAGTTGCGCCTTTGATGGTTGCCGCGATAGTGTTGTAACTACCTGTTTGCGTAATTGCAAATGTCATATCATCGCCGGTTAAACTTACTCCAGTAGTTGAAGTTCCGATTACGTTGTCCTGACCATCCTGTGTGATATCCAAGTCCAAACTATCACCACTTTGCGTAATGTAAATGTCATTAGCAAATGCCATAGTTGTGAACAGGACAACACCTAAGATAGCGAACAATTTTACTGCGCTTCTCATTTGTTCTCTCCTGCAGTTTTAGGCTTTCCGTTTGGGTAATAGCCTACGACAGCATCGCCATAGTCCTTACCTTTGAATTTCCAGAAAGCCTTTTCTTCTCCCTGTTTCACTAGTTCTGCAACCGCCGCCTCGATTGCCGCTTTCACTGCATAACTAGTAGGTTCATTCACTGCATACCCTGCCTCAACCTCCAGGGCCTTAGTGCCTAAATCAAGGAACCTAAATACATCTCCGCCACTACTGTGACTGAGAATTGTTTTTTGTGTCAGAACAGTTAGGAGTATTTCACCTGTTTGCACACTTACTATGCGCATTGCAACTGTTATCTGATCACTTCTATATTGTGTGTTAGCGCCGATACCAAAGTATCTTGCGCCTATGCCTCCGCTGGTAATGTTGCTGTCATAACCAACAACGCCGCCTTCTATCATCAAGCCTGCATACTTTAAGGCTTTGAGAGGCGATTTACCACTATCAAATGTTTCCGCTGTGCTACGGATTAACTGTCTTTCTTTTGTGAGGTTTTGTAAACTGTTACGCTCTAGTACCACAAACCAAGTTTCATTGCCTATGTTTTTGAGGGCATCAATAACATATACTTCAGCACCTTGTGTAACTGCTGAACTTAGTTGGCTGAATCTTTCGTTGGGTTTGCGCTGTCCAGTTTTATCTGTAAACTCGTAAACAGCAATAGGAATCTTTGGTCCATCTAGTTCTGGGATTTCAGCAATAACAGGAACAGGAGCAGGTGCTAGTTCTGGTTGCTCAACAACACCTGTGTGAGCGCCACAACCTGCCAGCAATAGACTAATAGCGATTATTGGTAAAAGACGCTTAAACATAGTTAGAATCCAAACCCTGACATAGGCACTGTTAGTTCAGTTGTGGTTCCATCTGCTTCAATAATGGTAACAGTGATTGTGTCTGAAGTTACATCTTTAACCCAGGTGATTGTAGCACCTTCAATTTCAGCAGTGCCGCTTGTAGCACCGTCCTCTGTGAACATGCCATCAACTAGATTCTTACTAATGTTAGCGTATATTCTACTTTCCACATTTTTAAGAAACTTTGCAAGTGTGCTGTCTTCAGCATCTCGCTGTGCTTGACGAGCCTCTGCTTCCGCTTTCTCATCAAGTTCTTTTTTGCGTGTGGTTTGTAGTTGATCAATAGCAAGCACATGGTTACTGTAACCATTGCCACTAAATGCCGGATTTTTAAATGAATGTGTTAGTTCACTTGCGTATACATTTGTATAGGCGAGTATCCCTATGATTAAGATAAAGTATCTCATTTTAGCCCTCTCTCCAAGACACTTCTATTTTGTATATAAGAAAGGACTGCTCTCACCCAGGTCCTCTAACCGAGACACAACACGGAACGCACGACTACTTAAAAGTATCGTGGAACAGTTGTATCTCGATTCATCTATATACTAGAAGTCTCTCCTCTTCCAAGTATATTTAAGTAAAAATGTCTCGATGATTATATAGTATTATAATTGTTTTTACGCTTATTTTAAGCGTAAAAAAAGTGGACATAAATGCCCACTTTTGAATTCGTCTTATATTTAATCCTGCATATCTTAAGGGATAACCGCTGGACCTTTTTGCACATAAACTTCGTGCCCTTTACAGGATTCAGTTTATTCAATGTAAATTATTTATACCAAAACTTTACACTTGCCTTGGTAAAAATGAAAGCCGTCCTGTACTCGAGCAGTAAAGCCTCCTTGTAGTTGTATTACTTTGCCTTCTTCTAAAAAATCATTAAGCAAATTAATTAGCGGATTTTTATTTTCAATCCAAAAGCAACATGCTCTATCCTTTTTTACTTTGAACCAATAACAGTATTGCTTGTTTTTTCCATATCTGCTTTGTGTTTTTGTAAGATATTTTGCTGTAAGATTATCTTCCCAAAAACTATTAGGCATAGGTTTATTGCCATTGCATTCTTTCTGCAACATATCACGGGTAATATCTTCTTGATAAAAGTCTGGCAAACGTGCAATCATACCAATCTCACCTGCCTCAAGAGTATACTTGTCATCACGCTCTAGACATGCTTGCAAATCTTTACGAAAACTAGTACCACTAAATCTATTATTCAGCGCACCATAGAACAAACGTTTTTTGTAGTATTCTCTGATTTCTTCTGCACGTTGTAGATATCCGCCAAGTACTGCATACTCCTCTGTACGAGGATCTTGATCTATATCTTTCATCATTACCGAGCCATCACCTTCTGTGCGTATAAGTGCAACAGCAATAGGATCATGATTAAATTTGTAATCCTCTACTTCATCGAATAAACTTATAGGATCTAGTATAATACTTGTCATTATTCATATACCCTATTATGTGTGTCTTGACAGCGAATAAATGTTGCACATTTAGGTAGATGTTTTAGTTTTGCCGCGCCTACATATGTACAACTGCTGCGAACACCACCTAAGATGTCTTGCACAGTATCAGCAATTGCACCTCTGTAAGGCACTAGTACTTCTCTACCTTCACTACTACGATAGTCTTTGAGTCCACCAAAGTGTTTAGTGTTTGCCGCGTCACTGCTCATACCATAAAACTGTACAAAGTGTTTTTGTTCAAAGTGCGGAATGTAAGTACCATCATCTTTGCGTGTGTATTCACCACTTGCATAGTGTTTTGTAATTACCTTGCCGCCGCCTTCGTCGTGCCCAGCAAGCATACCGCCAAGCATTACAAAGTCTGCACCACCTGCAAATGCTTTTGCTATATCACCAGGACTAATACAGCCGCCATCAGCAATGACATGTCCATCCAGTCCGTGTGCAGCATCTGCGCATTCAATAACTGCCGATAGTTGCGGATAACCCACTCCAGTCTTAATACGAGTAGTACACACACTACCTGGCCCAATACCAACTTTAACAATGTCTGCTCCTCTTAGTATAAGTTCCTGTGTTTGATCTGCTGTTACAACATTGCCAGCAATAATTGTAACCGCAGGATATTCTTGTCTTAGTTGTGCAACAAAGTTTAGAAAGCGTTCACTATATCCATTTGCTACATCTACACAAACGTACTTGATAGGCGCACCTGCATACACTGCACGAAACTTTGCAAAATCATCATCTGTAATACCCATGCTGTATGCTGTGTATTCTGCTCTAGTAGGTTCATCCACAAAAAAACCTACCAGTTGTTTAATACTGTAGGTTTTAATTAAACAAGTAAACAATCCTAGCCGACCCAATGTGTCTGCCATATCAAATGTACCTACACCATCCATGTTTGCCGCCATGATGGGAATACGTTCAAATGTTTGTCTACTGTTACGAAATGTGTGGGTGCGTTCTAGTCTTACTTGTTTTCTTGAACTTAGTGTGCTACGCTTCGGACGCAGTAGTACGCTACTGTAGTCCAGTTTTACGTCATTTTCGATTTGCATTTCTGCCTCTTATTGTGATTCGAGTTTTACTTCTAATGGATAACCGTGATTTCTTGCACTCATTAAGACTTCAACACCTTTTTGTTCTGCAATTTCAAAAGGTAGTACAGCAACTATGCCTGCACCCTCATCGTTAATTTCAATTGCTTTTGAATCTGCATTTTCAGTGTCATAGTTAAA
>Ga0255777_10002055_pt1 | contig 18320 bp, 9 predicted proteins | sample 101ome_15_FD_179975 | JGI IMG/M metagenome (GOLD analysis project Ga0255777, IMG submission 179975) | Coastal salt marsh microbial communities from the Groves Creek Marsh, Skidaway Island, Georgia - 101402AT metaG (version 2) | ecosystem: Environmental > Aquatic > Marine > Intertidal zone > Salt... | reverse complement strand
CTTGAAGGGGCTGCGCGCAGCAGCGATAACGGCGCAAACCAAGCCCTTGCAATGGTGATTCACCTCGTTGGCGGTCTCGCTTGGTGGGTGATGACCTTCTTCATGCTCCCCCACCTCATCCTCGAAGGCAAAGGACTCGGTGATGCCTTGAAATCCAGCAAGAGCATGTTCTTCCGAACGTGGGGTGAAAACATCACCTCCGGGCTTGGCATCGGTTTGGTCGGTTTCCTCATCGGCGTCCCCTTGCTCATCCTCACCGTGGTGCTCACCGCAGCCTTGGGCCCGGCGGGCCTCCTTGTGGGCGCCATCGGTCTTGGCTTGCTCTTGGCCTGGGTGAACGCTGCAGAACAGGTGGCCGTCGTGGCGCTCTTCCGCTTTGCGACCGACGGAAAGATGCCAAAACTGTACCGCGATGCAGGGATGACGATGTACACCTTCGGCAACGCTGCTACCGACCTGCCTCAACGCAAGATGTGAGGCTCAGCAACCGCCCGACGTGCACTCACCCCGCCTCTCGAGCCAAGGGCTTGGACGGTCAGCGGCCAAAGCGATTTCATCGGCGCGTCCAATAATTTACCGAAGTGTACCCGTACGCTTCCATCTCTGCACGTTTGGGATAATCCGGATATTCCTTGGCCACAAGACGGTGGGTTGCGTTGACCACGAAGCGCCAGCGGCTTTTCCAACACCGTTCCAACATCCGGTACACCTCGTCAAGCGAGAGCCGGCCAAAGTGCCGCATGATGATGACCTTCATGTTCCCCGACCCGTTCTCCATCAGCGGCAACCACAGGTTGAACGGATTGAAACTTGGATTCCGAGCACTGCAATCCACCACTCCTCGATGAATGCCCTCAAACGGCAGACTCAAGCAATCCGTACCAAAGTCTTCGAACCAAGCCCCGTAGGTCTGAACCTGGTGCAAGTACGGCCCCAATTCGTGAGGCTCGAGGCTTGGAAGAAGCTCCATGAGCCATTCATCCATGTCCGTGCGGTGGGACAGCCACGCGAGCGCAGTGCGGTACAGAGAGCTGTCCTCGCCGTTTTCGACCAACCGTAAACTTCGGTTCAACAAGAAACTCTCCAATTCCGGATAGGTCTGAAGGATTTCATGGATGAGCACGAGGTTTCGCTCGTCCTCCTCCAATTCAAAACGCGGTTCGAGAAACATCCAAGCCTCGCTCGAGTCTTCCGGACGGTAGTGCGAGAGGACGTGCCGCCGCACCTCTTCATGAGGGCAGTAGAGGTAGGACCTGAGAACGGCCTCAAAATCATCAACAGCGTGTTGTTGAACGATGTTGAGCACCCAAAGATGGTCCTCTGCGGGCCGTTCGTGATCTTCCGATAACCAATACGCCATCCCAAGGGCAGCCTCAGGCTCATCGTGCCACGGAAAGCGGTCGCGCAAAATGGTCCAGTCTCGTTCGGGAAGGTCAAAGAGGTAAGCCAACGGCTCCCATTCGGCATCGGCCAAGTGCTCACGAAACGGCACAAACACCGCTTCTTGTTCAGCGGGGAGAAACGGCAGCCGGTTGAAGCGAGCATTACGGAACCTTTCGGGATAGATGGACGCGGACAACGTCCGAGGCAAGGCCTGGAGAACGGGCTCTTCCTGGCCGAGGAGCAAAATGAGCGAGGCCACGAGGTCGGTGTGAAGGTCGTGACCCTTGCCCCGGGCACCCACGATGCAGACCTTTTCACCGTCCAGCCACACCGGGAGGTGATTCAAACTGAGTTGCCGAGTATACAACCCGGCATCCAAACGGGCGGCGAGCAAAGGGTAAATCGACAACGTTTTGCCGTTGATCTCCCGATTGAGGGCGGTGCCGTAATTGGCATTGTCCCGCGCCTCGTTGTACCAGACATCGCTCAAATCCGCCAGTTCTTTGCACCAAGAAAGCGCCCGAAGAACGGCGTTGCGTTGTTTGGGAGCCAAGTTGATGGGAAAATCGAGGTTTCCAAACGAAGTGCTTGCAAACATGCAGATTTCTTGACCTTCGACATCATATAAACTCCGAAATGAGCACGACGAAGTTTAGTTGGTTCATTTGTCAATTTCCCTCCAATTCGCAATTGAGCCCGCTTCGGATTAGACTGGTCTAACATGGAATCTAGGTTGAATCATGGAGGCAGTCATCAAAAATCCAGTATGATTGAGAAATACGATGACTTCAAGTTCTTCTGTTGGATGTCACAGCATGGTGAGAAAGAAAAGGCCAATCATGCGGATTCTTGTGAACCCTCTAGGAAGTTCAATCGAAGTCCTTCTCCCGCCTATTGCCAAATGGCAACCGGATGTTGTCTTTGCGTTTACGAGTATGGAAGGTGTCGTTGAGGATGTGGAAAAGCACCTTGTCTATTCGTGGAGAAAGCACTGCGGACCAAATGGGCCTCCTGAAATTCGGGCGGTTTGGATTGAGGACCCATGGCAGGCCAATACAATTCAAGACATGATGGATGCATTTGATTCGATGGTTGAAGAGGTCTCAAACGAGTTCAAATCTTACCAGATCGAATGGCACGTTGGTATCACCGGGGGAACCAACATGATGCCAGTGGCCATGGCGCTCTCTGCCTCGACGTATTCGTTTCCGGTCTACTACGCTCAAGAGAGCAGGCACAATGCAGAATTCGCAGATACGCCGGAAAATCTTGTGCTCGAATTGCCTTTGTTCACCCAATTGGGCCCCGGAGTCAAATTTTTCTCTCGAAGTCGTGAGGCATCCAAAATTTTTGAGTTCATGGTGAAGGAAAACCGGCCCCTCACGGTTCATGAAATCGCTTTGCGCCACACCAAGAAGAGCAAAGCAAGTATTTACCCTCACACAAAAGGTCTGTCCGATAAAGGATTGATACGCAAAGTTGGTGTTGGAACCTACGAACCAACCACCATCGGGCGTCTCGCCTATGATCGCTCGAGGGGAATTGAATGACCAAGAAAAAATCAACATTCTAGCCGATTTTTCCCAATATGAGTTAGAATCACCTTGAAATTCCATTTTTTCGTTCTTTAAATATATCTAGGTGACAATGTAATTTGATAGCATGGTCAAACCGAACAAAGCCAAGAAGAACAATGCCAACCAGGAACGAGAGATCGTGCAATTCTGGCTCGAGATGGAAGAACCCTTGGGCATCGTAACGCACATCGATGTTGATGCAGATGCTGTGTTCAGCGCTGCTCTTCTCCAAACCCTACGTCCCTCCGCCCCCGTAACGTTCCTGCGAGCCGATAAGGAAGTCGAAGCAGAGGGTGTCATCGTCGTTGACATGATGAACGGTCCCCGAGCCGTCAAGGGGCTTGCGCACGGCAGTGCCTTTGGCCTTATCGTCAAGGCAATCAAAGACAAACACCCACTTCTCTACAAGACACTGAGTCCTTGGGCGAAACAGTTGAACCTCACTGATAAGGCCAAACCTTGCAACGATCGAGTTGTCCTAGCTGATATGGTGAACGCATGGAAGGAATGTGGATTGACGGACCGAGAAATCCTCGAGCGGGCGCTCGAACTCGTGGGTGGAAAATGGAAATGGGTAAAGCGACGACAACAACAATCTGAGCGAGCAGCAACCATCCCTATTGAAAATGGAATCGCAGTGTTGGGCGTTGAGGATCGTGTAAAAGCGAAGGATTTGTTCCGTCGTGAGGCTCTAGCGGTCGTACGAGAGAATGAAGACGGGATGGCGATCGTCCTGTCGAAAAAAGCCCAAAAAACCGGACTTAACCTCAGTTCATTGAAGAACGACGATGCCTTTGGGGAAGATTGGTTCTTCCATCCGGACGGGTGGTTGGCAAGTTATGGTGGCCCAAAAGCCCCGAAGAACCCGCGAGATGCAGGAATTTCAATCGCCGAACTTGAAGAACGAACGAAAGTCTTGATGGCTGAGGTGAACCAATGATGACGAAGAATTTGAAACCGAGGACAACGTCATACCGGAAGAAGGAGGGTGAAAAAATGGCCCAAACCTTGAGGTTTGAAGAATCGTTGACAGTGCACCACACGTCAAATTTCTTGGGCCGCGAGGAAGGGGAAAATTTCCGTGCATCATCGGGTTTGACGCAATGGGTCGCCAATAACTTTGAGTTGTTGTTCCCAAATCAGCAGCCTCCGTTCGATTACCGCCGCGTTGAGGGCATGACCCGAGACCGATGGCAATATTACAGTCTTGAAATCCTCGAGCGCTGGATTTCAAACTCTTCTTGCCGTAAAATTGTCCGCAAATCTGTTGATTTCAATGACGCTGTTCAGTTTCTTGTGTTTCCGCATCCAGTGGACGCTGAGGCTATGAATCTGGCAGGACCCGGAGGTGAATTGCCGGCAGCTCTGATGTCTTTTAAGGAAATTAACGGAGGACAATCGTGTATCGCCTCTGTCTTTCGTAAAATCCCTGGTCCCCAAATCGAAGCAACGGACCTGGTCCTTACGTGCCCAATGTCAATCCGAGGGGCTCACAACGAAGGGCCACACGACCCCGCCCCTCAAGCACTGGTTAAATCGTTCAACGGTTTGTCATCAAAAATTTCAGAAATGGAAGAGGAACTGTTGGAATGGAAGCAATTCCTCGATTGGGTGGAGGCGAGCCACAGTAAGAACAAATGGGAAGGCGAAATTACCAAAGCAGAATTTGTAGAGAGCGAGAACCCTCTCCTCCTCCGTCTTTACGTCCGATCCGAGGGACGTCATTTGGGGCTGCTTAAGCGAGTGCCAATGGACTACAAGCGTGAAAGCACCGTGTTCATCAAGAGCAAGTCAAACACAGAATCCCTGGCCGAAGTAATTCAAAACGATGCCGGAAAGGTTGAGTTGGGTCAAGCAAAGCGAGTGAAAAGACCGAAAGGCCTGATGAACAAGGAGGTTATCCTTCACGTGCGACTGGACGAGGCATTTATCCCGGAACTCTCCACATTGGAAGGTCGTATCTTGGTTAACGAGCCTGAGATGCGTGCTGGAAGCCTGAAGCGAGAAAAAGACGGCCTCGAGCGTTTGCAAAACATGCAAGCCCCGTGCAACCTCCATCACTGGATTTTTGATATCAACAAAGCCAAGCCTGGCCCCAGCGAACCGCCAGCTCTCAAACACCCTCTTGTGGCTCAACTTAACGAAAAGCAAGAGTTCGCTGTTCGCTCCGCCCTTGCCGCTCCGGAGGTGTACCTCATTCAAGGTCCTCCAGGGACTGGAAAGACGACGGTGATTGCCGAGTTAACCAACCAATTGACACACGAAGGCCAACGGGTACTCATCGCAAGCCAAACCAACCTTGCCGTGGACAACGCTCTTGGGCGGCTTAAATCAAAGACGAACGTGCGACCAGTACGACACCTGGGTCATTTCGCTGCACAAGATCCTGACCCGGAATCCGAGCCGTTCCTCGAAAACAACGTGGTTGAGTCATTCTTTTTGCCTTCTGTGCGAGAGGAATGTGCCAAAGCACAAGAACGGGCCCTCAAGCTTCGGGCCGATGCTGAAATTGTCAATCGGTTCCTCCTTGAGGCAGAGGGAATGGTTCGCCAAATCCAACAGTTTGGTAGACAACGAAAAGAGGTTGAGCAGTCCAAGCGACAAATTGAATTGGAACGACTTGAGATCCAACTTGGAACGCAAGAGAGGGAGAGCCAAAAACGAATGATTACTCAAGCACTTGCAAAAATTGAGGAGGGGCGGTGGAACGATATTCAATTTGGTGAATCCCAAGATGTTGAGTCGCTTCGGTCATTGTTGGCCACCGTTCAGGAAGGCCTCAGGTGCCAAGACCGCCTTCCAACCCTTCACCAAGCCATCTTAACGCTCAACGGCGTCTCTGGAGAAGGAGCCGTTAGTGAAGAAGTTGCAGCACTGCGAGCGGCGGTTGACAGAGCCGCAGATGAACGTGATTTTGAAACAGCATCAAAAATGCAGAAGGAACTCAACGTGCTTGAAGAGACTCAGCGTAATGAGCGGAACCCTCAATGGGCGGACGACACACGAACTTTGGCCCGGCTCGGCAACAAACTCGGACATCAAAACTTGATTTCCATGGCCCAACAACTGACGCCTCCAGAAAATTTCAAGCAATGGCGAGTTGAATGTGTGGCTGAATTTGAGAGCGAAATTCAAATCCTCCAGCATGGAAAAAAAGCACTCGATGAGCAAAAGGAAGAATTGAACGGCCTTCTCTTGACCCGCCAATCAACCTTGGACAATGTCCAATCCACCCCATTGACTGACATCGAGCTGGCTGGGAAGGAAGTTAATGAAAAACTCGTGATGCTTGAGCGAAAGCATGCTGACGCTGTTCGAACCTATACAGAACTCCGTGCAATCCTCCCGTCATTGAACATCGATGAATCAGAGGATGACTCTGCGACGAAACCAGCCGTCGAACCACTGGAAGAATTGGAAATACTCTTGTTGGCCTGTAAAGACTGGCAAGAGGAACATCAAGCCACGCTCAAAAGGGAAGAGGCATGGATCAACATACGGGAAGAATGGATTGAAGCCATCGATTCCACGGATGCTTCGGCTATTGAGGACCTGAAAAAGATGTATTTGACCATCGTCAATGTTCACGGAGCCACAACTTCGCTCTGTGGGAGCTACAAATGGTACTCGGAACACGCTGCTGAGCCCTTTGATGTGGCCATCATTGACGAAATCAGCAAAGCCACGGCTCCTGAGATCATCCTTGCTTGCTTGCTTGCAAAGAAAGTCATCTGGGTTGGTGACCATCGCCAACTTCCACCGGAATGGAACGACCCACGCATGCAGACGTCCGAGGACGAACAAGATGATCTTGATGACCACCGAAACGCAGGAGAATATCGGTACAAAGAAATGGTGACTACAGCCCTTTTTGAACGTCATTTCATCAATGCTGACTCCTCTCTCAAAGCCACCCTGAACGTCCAGTATCGCATGCATTCGACCATCATGAACACCATCAACGAATTCTATGGCGGCGAACTCAAGGCTGGCCTCCTTGAAAAAGAAAAGGGGCTTAAACAGCACGGCTTCGAAATCAAGAAAAAGGATGATTTCGGAAGTAAATTCGGTGCAGGATCACACCTCATCTTCCCAGAAAAAGCAGTCTACTGGTTTGATTCGGCCTTTGACCGAAAAGGGAAGTATTGTGAGGAAGTCCAAGACGACACCTCCAAAGTGAATCCGCGGGAAATCGACCTTGGCATCAAACTGCTCGATGAATTCAACGAACAGGTTGGGTTGTGGAAAACAGAGGACATTGTTCCAGAGGACTGGCCGACGCATAAGCATCTTCGTCACCTGGTGAAAGGGAAAATGCCCGTCGCCTTCATCGCTACGTATGCAGCTCAAAAGCGAGCGTTTGACCGGCAAGCCTTCGGCGGAGGCGACAACACCACCGAAGAGCGATGGCCTCATCTCGATGTGAAGGTGGATACAGTTGACCGATTTCAAGGCGGTGAGCGTCCTGTGGTGATCGTCAGCCTGGTGAATTCAAGCCCCGTTGGAGAAGAAAAGTTGAAGATCCAACGTCTGTTGAAAAAGCGGGGCGAACCCGCATCGGACTGGCTGACCAGCAATCGTGAATCAACAAAGAACACCGTTGCTATTAAGCCACCTTGGTCCTCGTTTGCGAAGTCACCAAACCGCGTGAACGTCGCCTTTTCCCGAGCTCAAAATTTGCTCATCATCCTCGGCAACCGTTGGGGATGGCGCGGCGCAAAAGTCAACATTAAACGCGATCAAAAAGACGAGAACGGACAAAATATCGTCGAGCGTGTGCGGTATTTTGACGAGTTGCAGAATGAACTACGAGGAGGTGTTGTTGATGGGCGTGAACTGCTCTGAATCCGGGCTCAAAGCCATGTCGAACGTCGTCAAGAACGATGGGTTGGCGGTCATTCACACGGTTGATGGCATCTGGAAGGTGAAGCACTTTCCCATCGCCGTTGTCCACGCACGACAGCGTCCACTTTCGTTACTGGAACGCTTTGTGTTAAAGGCCTTAATTCAAGTTCCCGGGTGCACCGTTGAGGACCTCGTGGCCCAATTTGGCTTGGAGCGCGGGTTGGTGGAATCCACGCTGCGGGTCATCAAGAATTGCAATTTGATTGATCTTGAGGATGCGAGCGGTGAAGACGACGAACGACGAGCTGAACGCTCCATGCTGGAAGCAGAACTGAAAACCATCCTCGAAACCTTGGCGCACAGCAGCGGCACGAAAGAACATCGCGGAGAGCGGAAAGATTTGGAAGCAAAAAAACTCGTCCTTCAAGACCAAATTCGGGAGAAGAACCGGGAAATCAAAGAACAAATGAATCAACAAGGTCACCGACAACGATATTCAGTGAACACCGATGGAAAAGAAGCACATGCAAACGGATTCCTGAAGGAACCGGTTGAGATGAAAACATATTCCTTCGTTCGCTGCACATCATCGGGTCAATTGTACATGATGGGGGACGCAAACCTTCCTTCCAATGCCCTTGAAGAGGATTGGGAACGTGAACCGGAATTGAACCAACCCGATTGGACGAACGTTGTCAACGAACACCATGCAGCCTCCCTGCCCAATCAGTCAGAAGTTGAAAACGCTCTTGGCAGGGCTTATCCAAACGACACCATTGAGATCAATTCCATTGAACTGCTTGGTGAAAAGTACCACGATGGTGAAGCACACATCCCCATTCACCTTACGTTGGCGTTGAACATTGCAGAAAAATCACCAGAAGTTCGTGTTCATCTCGCCCGAAATGAACTTCAAAACCTCACATGGGTGGACGAGTTGATGTCCCAACCAAAGAACATCACGGCTTTTCTAAAGCACGTCACTAAAGTTCTACCCAAGGCAACCGGAGACCCCGCCCCCCACGCATCGGCATATCCACTCGCGCGGCTTGACCGGCTGTTGGCAGATGAGATCAATCAAGAAGGGATGTTGGTTTCTTTCAATGCGGAACAACTGACAAAAAACATTGATTTGGAGATGATGAACCTCGACCGATTGTTGGCCAATCGAACTTCAATCTGTCTTGATACCAAGATGAAAAAAGGCTACACCTTCGAGGACCAAAACGATGCCCATCCTGCCAGCATCACGGTTCCGGCGAAAACGGTGAGAATGAGCAAAGGTAGTTTGGCGGTGCAATCCGGTTATGCCGAAGCTGGAACGCTCACTCTCAAGGTGGATGGTGAGAGGTCGTTCACGCTGCCCGTGTTGACGTTTTCTCCAAAGCGAGGCGAAAATATCACGGTGAAAATTGACGGTTACTTGCGGGACACGTTGAGTGCGAAGCATTGTTTCTTGATGTCCAGTCATGAAAGCGACCTCAAGGCTTGGATCGGCGAGGCCGTGACAGGGCTTTCCTCAGGGAACGCCGTGAAATTGCTTGAGATGTTCCGAACGCTTGCTGATGAAATCTATGAACGTGCCAACCCAACGGGCTATCCAAGCATTGAAGCGTGCTTTGAAGCCCTCCTTGATCACCATCAAACCACCTTGCTTGAGGCGAACCTTCTGCCTGAGGTGTTGAAACTGGTTGAGAAAATGCCGGCCAACGAGGCTGAAAAACAGAACGTGTGGAAGCATGTTGAGCGTGTACTCCACCACCAAACCATCGAAACCTCAGCAGGGAGGAGGAACGAAAGTGAGACCTTCCGACTTTGGACGCAAGTCCGAAAGCGAACGCTCAATCTTCCCTGGGAAGAAATGGCGAAATTGGAACATTCCATTGTTGATTCCTGCACCATGACTCGGTTTGAGGTCAATCGCCATCTGGAGGACAAAGTCAAGGAATTGAGCCTTGGCGCCAACCTCCCTCTCGGGCACCTTGCTGATATGCTGGACCGGCTCATTCGGCGCAACATCATTTCCGAAGAACAGAACAAGAAATTGAAGAAGTTCAAGGCGTTTCGGAACATCTTCACGCACAAGCGAGATCTTGACGCCACGCTCGACATCACGCTGGAATCCATCAGCATCCTTCGCCTGCTTGACTCGATTCACCCTGACACGAAGGATAAACGCTACGAGCCCAGCGATGAATTGCGCCAGTTTGACTGGAATTTCACACCCGAGGCTTTGACAACCTACCTGGCAACGCTGAACATGCATTGTAAGACGTTCAAGCCACCTCACCTGATGGATCAAGTAATGTGGCTTGACGCCGCCATCAACCGATTGCCGTTGGCTTACACAGAGCATCCGACGGAGATTCTTGCGCTCCTGAGTGAAGTGAGTTCGAGTCCGCACGACCTCAACACGGAGCAGATGGCCCAACGGGTGGTTGCAACATCTTGCCGGAATCTCGCTGAACAGTTGCCACCGGCAATCACCTACACCGTGGATGAAGGGCTGGAAGAACTCTTGATGCTGCTCACGAAACATCAACTGGAACTGGAAGCGAAAACATTGGTCAAGAAACGACTTTCTGAAGTCCCTTATCCTGCCTCTGCAGCAGCGCTGTTTGATGAAATCAACTCTTCATCATCGGTGACGAAGTACTTGCCCGAGAGTGAGGCACGCATTCGATGGAAGCGTGCAATTGAACAGCCTTCATTTGACAACGATTATGAGCAATTGGGGCGAGTTGGAGGCCAACAAATGGCCCTCATTTCAAAAGACCTTCAGAAAAATTTGCTCAAGCCCATCATTGAACGTCAACTTGACGCCGGTCTCCCGCTCAAAAAAATCGCAAGCAATATCGCTCAATTGAGCGAATTCAAGACAAAGCACCCCCCTTGGGAGGAGACGATCAACGGACTTGAGAATTTCTCGGCTGAGCGCCTCATTCATTTGCTTAAAAATCACAACTCTCGCGATGAATGGTTGACTGACCTCCTCAACAATGAATTGGCAATTACTCCGCTTGCCTTGCTTAAGGAGCGCCTTGCCAAGCATCTACACAACCGAACAAAGAAGCAGGCAAAGATAGCCAGTGAAGAAAAAGCCTCTTCGCAGACCAAAGCCAAATCTACGCCAACAAAAAAGAAAGGGAAGGGGAAGAGAAAATGAGTTCACGGGGTATGACACGAGCACAAATGGAAGCACGGCGAAGGGAACTTGAGCGCCAGCGCGAAGAGCAGCGGCGTAAACAAGTCAAGCAGCAAGTCATGGAAGCCGCAACCGCAATCGAACGAGAACTTCTCAACTTGGCCAGCGAGGGGCAAGCAGCCTGGGTGCATGAAGAGGTGGCCGCCATCACGGAGGTTGTCGAGAGCGTAAAATCGGCGCCAGCGGACAGCAACATCGATGCTGTATTCGAAGAAATTCAACACGAGCGAGCGAAAATGATGCAACTTGATTTCACCGCAGAAGAACGTAAGGACGAGAAACAACGGGAAAAGTGGGTGTCTGAAGCGGCCGCCCTTGGTTTGAAACTGGAACTCGAAGCACGCCTTGAGGATTTGACCTATCATGCAAACAAGGAAACCATGAAACGGCTGATTCGCATCTCGAGCGACCTTGTCAACAAAGCGGTGAACGGGGAACTGCAAACCCTCTCCGAAGAAATCTCAAGCGTTCGAAAAAAAGCGTTGGAAGCCCACGAGGCCGATGAAAAACAGGCCGTTGACGAGGAACTGCGGCGAGAAATTCTCACGGCCCTCATCAAGAGCATGCGTGAACTTGGTTTCGCCGTTGGCAAACCCACGGTGGTCAAAGAAACGGGGGCAGTGGCCTTGATTGGAACCATGTCATCGGGACGAAGCATTCGGTTTGATGTTGATTTGTCAGGCCAAATGGAGTTTGATATGAACGGGTTTTTGGAACGAAAATGTGCTGACCATCTCGACGAGGTGCTGGGTCTTCTCGAGACCAACTACAACATTCAGTCCGGCCCTGTTCAACACAACTGGAAAAACCCAGATAAGATTTCAAAGGGAAGCAAAGGCTTCCCGACGGGTGGAAACACCCGAACGATGGGAGGCGGACAAGGATGAGCGATATGGAATGGATTCGAACACTGCAACGAGAAGCTGGATTCCGGCGCTGCCTGATCTTGTACGGCAACGTGCGCGACCTTTGGCCAACCACCAACGGTAATCAAGAACGCCTCGCCGAATACATCACCTCTGCTCTTGGAGAAAAATTCACCCTGCAAGGTACCTGGGATTCCATTGACGGCCTGCGGTTTCCAAACCAGTCTCACCTCACAACCTTCACGGATATGATGGAACAGTCTGCGCCCAGTGAAGAAGGGGAAGAATACGACCTTGGCGACAATTTCCTCAACGACACCGTCGGAGCCGATGGAGGATGCGTGTTCGCACCGGCTGTTTACCGAGATCCCATCATGGCGTTTGACGCCATGCGCCATGTGCTGACCGTACCGAGTTCACAACGGCCAATGTTTGTCGTGGATTGGGGTGAACATCTCTTGACCACGGCCAATCAGCAAGATTTGGACGAACGAGGCCACTTGACGAAACTGGGGAAAGCCATCGCAGAACAGCCGATGAACCAGCTCCGAGGTTCAGCCCTCAACAATCCAACGGGACTGCTCATCATCATCACGCCTACGCTCGGCACGCTACCACCACGCTTCTATAATCACGATGACCGGATTCGCATCCTTAACATCCCGACGCCGAATCTTGTGCAGCGAACCGCTGCCATTGACAACCTCCGTCAAGATTTCATCCTTCAATCAGGAACCGACGGACGGGAGCAGCAACAACACCTTGCGGACATCACCGACGGTATGTCTCTGGTTGACATTCGTAATCTTGCAGCCTTGTCCCGACAAAGCATGGCTCCACTCTCTGTGGAGGATCTCGTCAACCTCTACCGGTTTGGAGAGAAAGAATCTCCATGGACGCAACTCAATGAAGAGCGCGTTGCTCAAGCCGGTGAAATCATCCGTCAGCGCGTTAAAGGACAGGACGAGGCCGTTGACCGTGTTGTGACGATGATCATTCGCGCCTTCCTCGGATTGGCCGGAGTCCAGCACTCAAAGAAGATGACCAAACCGAAGGGAACACTCTTCTTTGTTGGTCCAACGGGTGTTGGAAAAACAGAGCTGGCGAAATCCATTGCTGAGTTCATCTTTGGTGATGAAAACAATTGCATTCGCTTTGATATGTCGGAGTTCAGTCAAGAGCACGCAGACCAACGCCTCATTGGGGCACCGCCGGGCTATGTTGGCTTCGAAGAGGGGGGCCAACTGACCAACGCCGTTGCTGAAAAACCGTTTTCGGTTCTTTTGTTTGATGAAATTGAGAAGGCGCACCCCCGTGTTCTTGACAAATTCTTGCAGATTCTTGAGGACGGACGATTAACGGATGGTCGCGGGCAGACCGTTCACTTCTCAGAGACGGTGATCATCTTCACCTCCAACATTGGTGCGAGCGACGCCAGTCCAAGCCACAACCGAGAGGAAACGAAGGCGCACTTTATGCAAGCCGTGCAAGGCCATTTCAACGACACGTTGGGTCGCCCTGAACTTCTCAACCGATTTGGCGACAACATCGTCGTCTTCGATTTCATCAACGACCCGAGCATCCGCTCCGCCATCATGTCGGGTAAATTGAAGGGTATCAAGGAGCACCTCCTTGACCGGTTCAATCTCGACTTGGTGCTCGACGAGGCACATGTGCAGCAACTTGTTGGCGAGGGGAAGGTGAGCCACGGCGGCCGAGGCTTGATCAACATCATTGAGCAAAAGTTGGTGAACCCAATGAGCCTCTTCATTTTCAAGCACCTCCACCAAATCGGACATCAACGCTTGAAATTGGTTGTCTCCGGTGATGGACACGGTTCGTCGAAATTTTCGCTTGAGGGTTAAGCCGTGGATGAAAATATCCTGTTGAACATTGCAGCGACGATGTCGCACAGCCGAGCCAACGGACCGGGTGTACGTGCCGTCATTTGGGTACAAGGTTGCACCATCGGCTGCCCGGGATGCTACAACGCCTTCACTCATGTACACGAAAAAAGGACGCTCGTCACGCCCGATACCATCGCTGAATGGGTTTCGGGTTTGGAAGGTATTGAGGGCGTATCCTTCAGCGGAGGTGAACCTTTTGAGCAAGCCAAAGCCGTCCGAATGGTCATTAGAGAGGTCCGGCAAAGAAACCCAAATCTTACGTTCTTTTCCTACAGCGGTTTTGATTTGGATGAACTTCAAAAAAGCGAGGACGAAAATGTGATTGGTCTTCTGGGCGAACTGGACATGGTATCTACGGGACCGTACATCCATGCCGAACGCAAATCAGATCTACTGTGGCGTGGTTCCTCAAATCAACAATTGCATTATCTCACCGACGTATACGAGAAACACCTTGAGGCTGCGTGGAAAAAGGAATCTCCCGTGGAAGAGTTTTGCTATGATGGGGAAATTATTAATTTCACGGGATTCGGTGGTAAGGGGAGCGATTTTATGAGAAGCATCAATCGAAATTTTGAATCGCTTGAGACCTAAAGTCCAATCCCACATCGTGGGCATTCAAATGAATCAGGTTCTAGAGGGCTGTATCCGCACTCTTTGCAGTAATTTGACTGGATGGAGAAACCTTTGTCGATGATTTTTTTCTTGTTCCTTCGGAGGGGTTTGAATCGCTGATTACCGCTTTTCTTGCCGTTGAATTTGAGTTGTTTGACAAAGTCCTTAGCAAACGGATTAAATTCATCTCTTTGCCTATGTTTCGACTCGATCATCTCAAGAATTTTCTTCAGTGCATCTGCTTCTGATTCAGAACCCGAACTTGATTTTCTTCGAATTGTAAAAGGTTCAGGTTTGTCTCCCAAGATGATCATCCACTGACCTTTGGAAAGAGATTCAACTACCTCAGGGGTTGTTTTTTCTGGGAAATGATGTTGCCGCCACCTTTTCCACCACCCTCTCGTGATGTTCGGCACGCCTTCTTCTCGCAGATTTTCTGCAAGTTTCACGAAGAATGGAGTGCTGATAATTTCTGCAAAAGCGATTCTTTCAAACTGCTCCCACATTTCCTCTATGGAGAGTTCAACAATTTCTGGCAATTCATTGATGGAATTTTGACTCTTCGCGGAGGATTTCAGTGGCCGGAATTGACTGCAGACAAATGCGGTAATCACTTCAGGCTCGTCGCTGTCGACCGATACAGATTCTTTGCGATGGATGACTTGTAAGTCCACTGAATGGTCTCCCATCAACGAAAGGATTGAGTCCGGTTCTGCTAATCTTTGTTCCTCGTACCAGGTGAGGTGATAGATGGTTGCACCATCGGTGCTGTATCCAACAAACTCATCACCGATTTTTTCCACTCTTTGAAGTTTGACCCCCTGATGAATCTGGAACGGATGATCCACATCATCATCGTCAATGAACTGGCCGAAAAATGACTGTATCTCCAAATCACCAAGGTTGACATCGGGGTTAGCGAAGTGAACGCTGAGCGGTGTCAGCATATCTCCGACATGGGCCTTTTCATGCTCCAAAGCCTCCCAATCCATCTTGAGAATTTGAGCGATAATTTGTTTATCCATCTCCTGGCCTGAACATCCGTACAATATCCCACCAACCCGGGAAATAGAAGCCCAATCAAGAACTGTTGAACGGGTGAGAGAGTACCAAAGCCAACTGAGTGACTCTTGGGAATCTTTGGTGCATTCTGGCGCAATTGCTGAAAGGTGGCCCATAATATTGGATACCGATTTTTCCATCCCATCAAGACCGTATTCCAAGTGGATTCGCTCGAGAAGATGGCAGATCTGTCTGAACTGATCGATTGACCACCGCTGACCACTCAAGTGCCGAGTAAAGGTTTGGAGTGTTGCTTCGATAAGGCGTTTTGAAAAAACGCCGTAAGCCTCGCGATTGGCCCACGCTTCCGATTTCCCGTCCACTTCGGCAAACAAGACACCTGGTGGCTCATCCAAATTAGAGAGGTGAAACGCCAGTATGTCTGCGAGTTGAATAAACAAATCAAATTCTTCGAGTGAGAGTTTCATCTCTCCAATGAGTTTGATCCGCTTTTCCATGGCCTGACTTGGTGGTTCCCATTTGCCGCCATCCTTGTTTTCACCCTCGACTTTCACAAACGACAACGGTCGAACCGTTTTCCACGTGAGGGGATACACGTTGAGTTCGTTGACTTTCTCGGCCACCCATTGTCGAACTTTTTCATGTTCACTCGGCTCTCCGAAATAATTGAATTTTTCTTGAATGAACTTGCATATGTCTCTGGAATGGTATTCGGTACGAAAACTGTACGAACTTTCATTTCTCGATTTCGAAATGAGATCCAGATCAACCAGTTCATTCAACACAACCGTGTAATCAACGTTTGGAAACTGACTGCAGGTCGAGATGGCATCTTCCTCTGAGAACATATGCTGACTCGCAAGCATGTAAATAGCTTGGTGGAGATCATCAATGTTTTGGATGTATCCAAATTGGAGCGAAGTGATGTACTGCATCAGTTTTGATAATGGATTTTCGGTATCCTCGCCCAAGCCATCAGCGTTTGTTGCGTTGTCAATCATTTCTACAATAATCGCTTGAAACGATTTCTTGGCAGGGTTCCTCATCATGGCCCTGAACACCACAATGAAGACAATCATGGGGTGGCCGAGGATTTCTCGCTGGATGTCTGCAACAAATTGCTCCTGCATCCATTTCGTGAGCCCTTCCCAGTCGACAATGCCTTCCTGATGCAGCGCCATCTGAATGTTCGTGGGATTTTGCTTTGCCAACCAGCGAACCCGATTGCGTGCTAAATCCCGCATTTCCTGGAAATCAAGATAGGGGATTCTGTACACTTCGCCCGTGCGATTACGCGGCCGGATGCGAGTTGTGATGATGATTTTTGATTTCGACTCAACGAAACCGGGGTGTTCCGTAAATGAACGAAGCATCTTGTCAAGGCTTTGCTCCTCATCGTCTCTCGCAATGGTTTCGTGATTGTCGATGACCAAACAGACCCTTGCCCGAATGAGGTATTCAACCGCTATTTTGAATCGAAGATCCTTATCGGCGCTGTCCCAATGTTGTCCCTTCATGTTACGATTGGCCAAATCTGTGAGTACCGAAGTAAACTCTGCGCTCGGCCTCCAACCAAGTTGCCGTGCACGCTCCAGCCTACCGTCCTCTGCAAGTTCACCCTGGAGATTGTTTTTGAACGTGTGAGCCACCAAGCAGTCAAATTTGAAATCACCCGATTCAACAATTTCATCGAGAGACTGATACACCAACTCGGTTTTCCCAAGTCCTCCTTCCCCGTGGATGGTGACGATTTTCCCATTTTTTAGTTCTCGAATAAGATAATTTTTTCTCCCTTTCAAATCAACGTAATTTTCTTGTCCGAACGAGCTGTTTTGTTTCAGAAGTTTGAGGGTTTCCTGCATATCATTCTTTGAAACTTCGATAGGAAAATTATCCCAAATCTCAGCAATGGATTTTGGAGGCTCTTCCCACAGCCATTTGCTGGCCCCCACAAGATGATACATGGTTGAAATCAATTTGACAATTGCAAGTTTTGAAATGCTCTTGAACAAACCGAAGTTTCGCTCGTAGTGCTCAAGAATCTGTGCCCGCTGGTTTACGCCCGAAGTCTTGTTTTGATGTTGCTTTACATTGCGCATTAATTGTATACTGTACGGCGAAAACATGAACATGTGAGAAGAGCATAGTGAACAAGCAGGCCAATCATGATCTAGACGCAGAGCTGATTTGACGCACACCGAGCACTGCCTTTCGTAAAAATTCGAGAACAAGGATTCTGATTTTACATCAATGTTTTGGGATTGAAAAATACCGTTCAAAAGAGGATGGAAAAAGGAAAGAGAAAGAAGACCTCCCAAAATAAAACGGTCAACCTTGACCTCGCCTATTCCCTGTTCCTGAGCCTTAGTCGTGAGTTTGTCATGAAGAGAATCGCGATACTGCTCTAATTCTTCACCCACGCTCATGTTTGACAACGAGGTAAGTTCCCGCTCAAGACGTCCGGTCACTTCTGCGAGTTCGTTTCCTTCAGATTTTATTTGACTGTAGATCGTTTGGTTTATGTCTCGAAGCACTTCGTAAAGAAAGCCAGCGGTTGCTTTGTTTCTCGGTTTGAGAACTTCGTCAGGTGCAACTTGTTGCCCGTAAAGTTCAGCGAATTCTGGACTCCTGAGGTGCTCAAGTAAATCGAGCAAAGGCGACCTCGCGAGATGTTTCACGCTCTAACCATCGGTTGAGGCTACTTAATTTCTGCCACGCTGTACAGACGCTTGGTTGTGTGGTGGCATCTTAGCATAACGCCTTTATCAGCCAGGACAAAGGTTGCTATGCGTGGCGGTCAACCTCTCGATTCAGCGGGGACGTACCGTATGGCGACGATGAGAGTCCCCGCTCCCACGTGAGAGGTAGCGTTTGGAAGCGTTCAACCTCTCGAGTGCGC
>Ga0255777_10002051_pt1 | contig 18354 bp, 17 predicted proteins | sample 101ome_15_FD_179975 | JGI IMG/M metagenome (GOLD analysis project Ga0255777, IMG submission 179975) | Coastal salt marsh microbial communities from the Groves Creek Marsh, Skidaway Island, Georgia - 101402AT metaG (version 2) | ecosystem: Environmental > Aquatic > Marine > Intertidal zone >... | reverse complement strand
ATAAGTTTGCTAAATTACGTCCAAGATATGCCATTACTCACCACCTCCATTATCAATAACAGTTCCACCATCTGCTATCCATTCTTGTATTGCTTGGTAATCTTTGTTTGCTTCGTCTAGTGGTACTATTAAAGTTTTTCCATTTATTACAGCTTTAATAGAAACATTTTCTTGTTGATTAGTTTCTTCATTAAAACTTTTTAGATATGTTGCACTTGTAATTATCATTTATAACTCCGCACTTAATTTTAATGTTCCCCCATGCATAGTAGAAGCACCACTTGAGGTAGTGGTGTGTTCATATGTAAAACCGTTATCTCTTGTTGTTAAAGTTCCTGTACTACCTACAACAGAACCAAAAGTCATTGATGTTTCATCACCTGTTGGTGCTGCTCTCATTGTTGGACTTAATGGATAAGCTATTTTATATGTATTAACATGAGTACATTGTATTCTATAATTGACGTCTGTTTCGGTGTAATATCTTTTACATCTTTGTAAATTCACATCATGTGGTAAAAACTCAAAATCAGATGCTGTGTCTCCAGCTTCTAATTGTACGCCTGTAATGTACCATTCGTTTGATGTGCTATCTGCAAGGTTGACTTGACCTACTGCTCTGTTTGCACTTGTTATGCTTTCCCAAGAAGTAGCTAATGTACCTGACGTATAGTCTGTTCCAGCAGCTAACCACATATCTAAATTAAAACTTCTATTATTATCGTTATCTAATGCACCTGTTGTATCACCAGCAAAAGTAATAGTTTTCTTTTCCCAAGTTGATGCAGAATTGATTGTATATGATTTTGATATATTTCTTGAATTATCATTATCAAAAAGTTCAGCTATATAAGTTCCTGTCTTACTTGATTTAACCCAGAATGATAAAGTTAAACTTTCAGCGTTTGATGTTCCTTTTTTAAGGTATTGTAAATTTTGACCTTCAAATCTTTGTTGAATATTTAAAAGACTTCCAGAACTTAAACTTGCATTAGCAGTAGTACAATCCATTTTTAAAGATGAACTAAAACCTTGACCAGTTGGTACATCAGTAGATTGTGAAATAGTCCAAGTTCCAGCAGTAGCAATACCATTATACCATCTATCAACTGTATGATATGCAGTAGTAGTTATTGAAGAAACAGATGTATTTCTTTGTGCTAAATCCATTCCACCATTGATGATGATGTTTCTGAACTTAACATTGTCTTGAAATCCAGCACTTGGTATTTTTGATAAAGCCATTTATTATACTCCTATCAACGCTTTTATTTCAGCGTCATTTAAACCTAAGTCTTTTAGTTTTTGTTTGCCTGTTGATGCGTCTGTTTCTTTTTGTGTTTCTGCATCTTTTAATTCTTGTATCTTTGCATTTACTTCTGCCTCAGTTGGCATAGTTGCACCATCTTTAATAATCTTAATGTGTTGATATTGCATACGTTCAGAGTTAGGAATTTTATTTCCATTGTCGTCATGTGTTTTCCAGCCGTACCAATTACCACCATTGAAAGTATGTAATGCGTCTTGTAAATAATCTCTGTGCATTTTATGTGTCTCCTAGTCTAACAAATGTAAATCCTGTAAGCTGTCGATTTGTTGCACCAGCAACATTTAAATTTCCAGCAGTTTGTTGTCTTACATGAAATTTTACTTTGTCATTTGAAATATCAGTTACATCAAAAATATACATACAAGTGGTATTAGCTTCTTCTGCTGTTCCTAAAATTGCACCATAACTTGATGCTCTCCTATTGTAAGATGAGTTATCTGTTGTTACATAAATTTCTAAACCAACAAATTGATGTGTTACTGAACCATTTTGATAAAACGCACCAGTTCCAGTTATCAAATAAATACCAGTTGATGGAAATGAAAAAACGCCAGAACTTTCAGACATTCCTGTGCCAATACTTCCAGCATCTGAACTATCTGCTTTTTCAAGATTTGTAGTTAAAAAAGTATTTGTAGAAGTAACAGTAACTGAACTTAATCTCCATTGTTCTGCCATTGTAATTGTATTAACACCACTTGCTAATTTGCTTTCAGCTATTGTTCCGTCAACTATCATAGCATTTGTAACTGAACCATTTGGTGGATTTACTGTTTGAACAGCTTTACCAAGAAATACTGCATACATTGTATCAGTAGCTGAAGTTGCAGCAGATAGAGTTAAAGATGTGCCACTAGCTGTATAAGCATAAGAACTTCCAGGTTGTTGAACAACATTATTAATTACAAGTCTTATTTCGTTTTCATTGGCTACAGAATAGTCTAGCGTATATGAAGTTGTTGCACTTGTTGTAAAGTGCTGAACTGCAAAGCTAGTGTAGCTTAAAGCTGGTGTATTTCCTAAATAACCCATTATGCAATATCCGTTAATAATGAAACAACAACATCTGCATTACCTGAAGCATTATCAGATTTGACTTTAACTGCTCCACCAGAAGGAATAACAACTTTTCCAGAAATAACTTCAAAAGCTGATCCAACAGGTATAGGACATTCTTTGATTAAATATCTATCATTAGATCCGTCATTTAAAACAACGTCTACTAAAATAGAAGATCCACCAGTATTTGATACTAAACAACCAATCATAATTTGTTTGTTAGCTGTAGTAGTAACTACTGTAGTCAAAGAATTGTTAGCCAATCTTGCATTTGTTGAACTAAAATTGTTTGCCATATTTTCTCCTTAATTATCCTAATGCAATTGCAAAGGGAATACTATTATCTGTAGCAGCAATAGATAAAGTCTCATTACCACCATCATTTGTTTCTGTAAACGTCACATTTGTACCTGCAACTAATTTACCATTTAAAAATCCTGCAGTTGTATCATTAGCAGATACTTTTGTTTTTACATCAGTATCAGCAACAATTGCTACCCAAGCAGATCCATTATAATATTTAAGTTCATTAGATGTAGAATTGTAAAATAGATCACCTTCATCTAATGATGTAGATGGATCTGAACTACCTATTCTGTATTGATTAGCAAAAGTATTAACATCAGTAATATTTGATGCAACAGTAGTTACATTTGATGCTATTCCTGCAACAGAAGTAACATCAGAAGCTATACCTGCTACTGAAGTTACATTTGATGAAATACCAGCAACCGTAGTAACATTTCCAGATATTCCAGCAACTGTAGTTACATTAGCAGCTATTGGGCCAACTTGTCCTACTTCTGTAGATATACCTGCAACAGTTTGTATATCTGAAGAATCTCCTGCCACAGTAGTAACATTACTAGAAATACCTGCAACAGTAGTTACATTTGCTGAGATTCCACCTACTGTGTTTACATTAGCTATATTATTTCCTACAGTATTTACATTAGTTATTGAACCTGCAACTGTATCTATTTCTGGAGTTGCTTCTTGTAAATCTGATGCAACAGTTTCTATTTCGGAAACAGCTTCATTTAAATCATTTGCAACAGTTACAATATCTGCAATGTTTGTTGCAACTGTATTAATATTAGTTATGTTTGTAGCTACCGTATTGATATTTGTAACTGCACCTGCAACTGCTGTAACATTAGATGCAATACCACTAACTGTAGTTACATCACTAGCTATTCCTGCAATTGTTGTAATATCTGTAATGTCTTGTGCAAATTCTAAACCATTACCAGAACTGTTTACTGATAATACTTTATTAGCTGCAAGATTTGGAAATGTAATATCAAATGTATTTGCTGTAGTAGCAGCAGCTTTTGGAGAAAATTTTAAATCTCTTTCTAGCTGTTGACACATAGCTATAATTTTATCTAATTCATCATTTAAAGAACTAATTTGAAATGCACCAGATGTAGGAAAGTCAGTAGATCTAGCAATTGCTAAATCTCTAAAAATAGTTATTACATCATTAAGAGTAGCCCCACTCCCCCCTAATGTAATTGATCCACCACCAGAAACTCCTGCTCCAGATACCGAATATTGAGAAGCACTTGATGGTGATGCATTAAATGTTAGTTGGCTTGTGCCATTAAATACTTTAATGTCTGCAGTTGTAAAAAACTCAAATGGCACTGCAAAACTAGTTTGTCCACTTGTTGCTGTATATTGAACTCGAGGTTCTGTATCAGAAATAGTAATAGCCATTAATGTAATCCTTTTTGAATATCGTCAAATAACCAATCAAGATACCATACATTTTGAAATGGTATTAACCTACGCACATTTTTTGCACTGTGATGGTTATATTGATTCCCACCAACATCATACAAGATGTCAAATATATTATAAATTTGTCCACCTGTTGGCCCAGCTAATGTTCCAGCTTTCCATCTGTTAGAAGATCCATATGGTCTATCTTCTCCAAACATTGGGCCAATACCAAATCTGTTATCTGTTAAAGTTTCTATTGCTTTATTAATATCTGTATATATTCCTGCTAAACCAGATCTATCAAAACCATTTAATAATTTAGTAGTTAATGATTGTTTAGAATAATCTCTACCAAATCTAAACTCTGTATATATTTTATCTATAATCATACCTGATCCTACTAATAATAATGAACCAAACATAAAATCCATATCTTGTTCTTGCATACCTCTCATTAACATTCTTTGATTTGCACCAATTGCAAATTTTTTAAACTGAGTTAATAAACTACCTAACTCTGTACTCATAAATAGTGGAGTATCTCCTAATCCTGGAGTAACAATAGTAATATTTATATCTTTATTAAGTGCTGCACCAAAAGCATCTACTGCTTGTGCATCTTCCCACTTAGCAGTATTAGCCATAAAATTATGTTTAGTTTTTTCACCATGTTTTTCAAATTGAACAGCTATTCTTCTAGCCATATCTTGATCTATACCAGAAGATGATAATGCAGTTTTCCATTTATCTGGTAAAGAACCTTTAGTCCATCTAATAGAATCTTCAATAATTCTAGAACCAATAGTAACAGATGCCATAGACTTAGCCATTTCTGTCCATCTAGACATAAGGTTTACATACATAAAATTAATAGCTGATAGTTTACCCATACCACTTTCAAGCTTAGATGTAATTCCAAACATATCACCAACGTCTGCAAATAACATAGCTCTTTGACCTGTAACCATATCAACAGCTTCACCAAATGATTGAGCTTCTTTTTTACCCATATTGTAAATTGTTTTACCATCTAAAAAATCAGAAAACATTTCAAATTGAGTTTTAAATCCACGTTTTATACCAGATGTCATAACAACACGAGCAACGTCTGGTATTGCAGCTGCAAAACCTGTAAGCATAGTTAATGCATTATAATGTTTAGCTGTTCTCATAGCTTGTGATGTCCAAGAATGAGGATTAGAAGGTAATCCATAAGTACCTCTAATTAATTCTATAGAAGCTTCTAAATCAGACAAAACTTTATCTCTTTCTTTAAAGATTGGTTTTCTTTTTTCTTTTAATGTATTTCTAATCCAATCTGCTTTTGCTTTACCTTTAAGATTTTTTGGAGCTGTTACTGATATACTTTGTGCTTTAATATTAAATTCATTATTAATTGTTATTAATCCAGGATTAAAACCTGACATTTCACCATCTAAAAAATATTTAACTCCTAATCCATTTGGATCACCATATTTTTGAGTAAGAAGAATATCTGGTATTATTTGTCTAGCATAAGCTTTTTGTAATGCAAAAATATCACTTAAAATAAATCCACCATCTAATAATTCTTCTTGAGCTATTCTATCTAAATTTAATTCTCTAGCTCTAACAGATCTAGCATATCTTGGTCTATTAAATGCATATCTTTCTGTAAGATCTCCCATTGTTTTTTCAAATCTAACAAATGGAAAATGATTAGATAAATCTTTAACTAATTGATTTAATTTAGATTCATTAATAGTAATTTTAGCTCTTTGAAAATGTCCTCTAATAATTTCTTTAAATTTTTCAGGACTTTTTTCAATAGCATTTTTGACATAAATAATATTAATATAATCATTCACTCCACGTTTTTTAACATTAGCTAGTCTTTGAGTTAATTTATCTATTTGATTTTCTATTCTAGATATATTCCATGTAGTTTTTACATTATCTACTTTAGATGTATAATTTCTAAATGTTTCACCTTTTTTTCTCATTGCATCTAATTGACTTTTCCAAAATAATAATTCAGTTTCTACTGGCATTTCTCTAATACCTAACTGTTGTACTTTTTCAAATAATGGCCCATAAACTTTATCTTGAGTATGTCTAGCTGCTGCTGATACTTCTTGTATAGGATGTGAAAAACCATTTAATCTAGCTCTAGTAACTTCATGACTAAATTGTGCTAATGACATTCTATCCATAAATCCACCAGGAGTATCTTTAGTTAATTTATTGTGAAGATTTAAACCTAAATCTGTTTTTGGAACTGCACGAGATCCTTGTATTCTAGCAATATATTTTTGAAATTCATCTTTAATTAATTTATGAGATTCTATTTCACCTACTCTCATCATACGCATATCTGTTTCAATTGATTTACCTGAAGATTGAAATCCCCATTCTTTAGTATTTTTTAATTTTAATAAAGGTGTATCTAAAAGATCACCAATCATTTTTCTTGCAGTTAAAGATGTGTTTTGTTTAATTAATCTAAATACAGGAGTCCATGGCCCTTCTTCACCAAATACACCTAAATTACTTTTAACAAAAGTTTCTCCTTCCATTTTTTGTTTAGTTGTCATTTTGGTTTTGAAAATTCCTTCAGCACCAACTCCAGAAGGTTGTGGATCAGTTTTATTTGGATTTACAAATGTTCCATCAACAGCAATATCATTTTGCTTAACAGTTTTGTTTCCAATAAATTGATCGTCTAATTGTTTTAAATTTTTTTGTACATTCAAAGGAACTTTTGCAGTTAATTTATTAACTAAAAAAGGAAGCGTATAACCCCAAGCAGCTACCATAGGAACCATAGAATCATCTCTAAATGGATCAATATTTTGTTTTACAATTTCTTCACCTAACATAGCAGTACCAGCTATTCTTGCAGTTTGGCCTATTTTTGTAAAAAATAAATAACTTGATGGATCTAATATTGCTCCAGTTAATCTACCAATCATATACCAAGGACTTTCTTTATTAACTTCATTATATCTTTTTATTTTATTTAAAGTTGCTGCAGTTTCAGCACTACTTTGACTAAAATAAAAATGATGCATTAAAGATTCATAACCGTTTAATTGTGGATCACTAGATGGATTATAATTTTCTTCTGGAGTAAAATCTGCATTATTTAATAAATTTTTTGCAGCAATCATTGAAAGGTTTTCTTGTTTAAAACCATCCCAAAATGCTGACATGCTATAATCTTTAGGATCTTCTTTTTTAGCAATAATAGTATTTTGATTAATAGGTGTAATAAATTCCATTATTGTAATTTACCATCATATGATCTAATACCCATTGAATAACCTTCTCCAATTATTTGCAATGCAACATCAGAATTATATTTAGAGTTAAATGCATCTTTTCCTGCTTCATGTTGAACCATAAAATAAATTAATTTTATCATTTGATTTTTATTTAATAAATCAACTTGTGTATCTCTATTTAAAATAGGATGATTATCTAATGCATTTATATAAGATGCCATATTTGTAGAGTATTTTGTACCTTTTAATATTTGTTCAATTGTTGGCGTAGATGAATATTCACTTTGTATTGTTTTTCTAATTTTTTTAATACCATCTGTTAAAGATGAATGATTTAAAAATAATCTAGTCATAGCTCTAATACTTTGTTTAGGATGTGTAAATACAGCTACATTTCTACCATCTCTTTGATATTTTATATCTAATTCACCATCCCAATTTGCAGAAGATAAAGCACCCCAGTTATTTGTTCTTAATGTTAAAGGAACTTTATTTCCTTGTTCATCTATTTCTTTATCATAATTATTTTGTACCCAATGTTTAAAGATTACTTCTGCATTTGCATTTGATTTTTTTAATTCCCATGGTGGATAACGAGCTTCTAATACTTTTTCAATATCTGATAAATTTTGACTTTTTTCAATTTGTTCATTTAATGATAATTTATTATTTGCTTTAGTATGTGCTATTCTTAAATCAGATTCTATTTCTCTTAAATCACCTTTAAAACCCATTACTTTAGCTAACCAACCAAAAGGTCTTATATCAGTTGCTAATGTTTCTGTTTCTCCAAAAAATTTAGTTTTAACATCAATTGATGGGTGAAATCTAAAATCAGATAAAGAAATACCATTTCTAATTATTGAATGTAATGTTTTTTTAAACCAAGAATTTTTATTGTATTTTTTACTATCTTTAAATGCATTTGGATTCATAGTTGCAACATCTGACCAATCAAATGCATTTTCTAAATTTTGAAACCAATCTGTTTTTATCCAATCTTGATATATTTCATCTGTTATTTCATTTACTAATTGATGTTTGCTACCGTATACACCTTCTTTATAATTAACTTTCATATCTACAATTGGTGCAAAATGTTCATCAAATGTAACTGCTAAACCTTCTTTTTGATCTAATATAGATAAAGAGTATGCTTGTTTATCTTCATCTGTATTATATAATAAAGGTTCAATAGCAATTCTTATATTTCCATTGGGATTTGAAAAATATTGATTTAATAAATTATTTATATCTTCCCATTTACTAGTTCCAAATTTTACTTGATTTTCTAATGGAGAGTTCATTGTAAAATTTTTTTTAACAAACCCATATATATCATCATGTCTTACTTCTCCATGTTCAAGCCAAAAAGGTCTTTTAATTAATTCAGGTGTTCCAGAAAAAGTATATTCATTAATTCCATATCCTAATTCTTTCATTTTATGTGCTGTTTTAGTCCAAGCTGCATTAACAAGTTTATTATTAGGTATATTTGTAATTTCAGGAATTGTTTCTCCTTGTGACATTGCTGCCATATTTTCTGCAAATATTTTTTTCATTTCATCTTTTGCTGCAGTAGGTATTAATTTAGCTTCATTATATGCAAACCAAGTTGTTTGATCTGAACTTCTAAACATATGTTTGTGTAATTCATCTCTTTCATCTCTAAATAAATTCATTAAAATATGTGGAGTTTGTAATTTATATGAAAGTATATTATCAAATGTTTTATTAAAATTAGGATTTAAAATTAAACTATCTTTTCTTTTAGTATAATTTTTATTATCTTTAATAAGATTATTAATTTTTATACCTGCAGTATCAAAATCATTTATACTTATATCATCCATTACTCCATTAGTTATTGATTTTTCAAACAAATCATTAAATTCTGCATATGGATAAAATTGTTTAGCATATTGATAAATAAATAATTGATTATTAAAATGATCTAAAGAACCTTTAGTAGATAAATCTGCTGCTGGATTAACTGTTAAAAATTCTTTTAACCCTTCAGGAAATATATCTTGTTTAGATAAAACATTAAATGCTGTTGTTAAACTATTTGCATTTGCACCTTTATATTGTATTTGATTTATTCCATTATTTTTTAAAACAAAATCTGCAAATTTTTGTGGATCTACATTATGATCTTGAAATACTATTTGTTCATCTGGTTTTTGTGAAAATTCAGAAATTAATTTTTGTACTCTATTATTTTCTTCTACAATATCTATTAATTTTTTAAAATCTTCAGAACCATAATCTATTTCTAATTGAGCTGCTAAATCTGATACTTGTACATTGCCACCTTTAAATTTTTCTCCACTTAATACGTTTCCATATTCTTGTGCAAATTCAAAATTAAAACTTGTTTTTTTTAATTTACCAACAATTTTTTCTTTACTAAATGCTTCGTATTTATTTTCAATATTATTAATTATTCTTTTTCTATCATCATCATCTTTAAGTAATTTATTTACAATATCTGTTACTGGGTTATTTGGATCTAATTCTACATTGTAATCATCATTACCATTAGCAAAATTATATAACCAATTTCTTGCTCCTCTATCATTTCCATTATTATCTAATAATTTCATAATGTTTAATCCTCTAGAAACAATAAGAGCTTCTAAATTTTCTTCTACATTATTTATGTGATCTTTATCTGTTAGTTTACCTAAATTAACTAAATTTATTAAATCTTCATAAGCTAATTCATTTACATTTTTCATGTTTTCTAAATATTTTGCATTAATTGAAGTTGTTCCAAATTCAACATTTTCTTCATTAAATAAACTCATTGCAAAATCTGATTCTGCTTTCCAATTATTCCAATTAGTTTCTCTATCTCCAAATATTTTATTGTTAGAAATTTGTCTAAAATTTTTAGATGCAGATAAAATAGAATTTTGACTATATTCAGACAACATTGCATTAGCTTGTATTTTGTATGCATTAGGAATTGTATCTAACAAAGTTTTAGAATAAGTGTCTACTGCTGCTTTCATTCCATTAGGATCATTTTCAAAATCAACTCTAAATTTTTCAAATTGATCTCTAGTTTTTATTTGAAAATCTTGAAAAAAATTAGCTTTAGCATTTTGATCTGCTTCTCTTTGTAATCGTTCTAAAGTAGGTTTAAATGCATCTACAGCAATACTTAAATAACTAGATGCAGGTACATATGGTGTACTTCCAGGAGCTTGTATTTTATATTGTGTTTTTTCTTTTTTTAATGCCATAATTAACTTTCGTATAAATCTTTTTTAGCTTTATATTCATAACCTGCACTAGTTATACTTGCCCATCCACCAAATTGTTCTTTACGTCTTTGAGATGCAGCTATATCTTGTGCATAACCAATATCACCAACTTTAGTTCCAACATTTAATCTTATTGTAGCAAGATCTTTTTCAAATGTTTTTGTTACATCTTTTTGTATATTTAAAAATGATCTACTATCCATTGAAAAACCAGAACCTGCTTGTGTTGCTTTATTAGCAGCAATTGTTGCTAAATAAGTTTCACGTCTTTCATCAGCTTCTTGTCTAGCAATATCTTCAGCAGCTTTCTTTTGAGCTTCATATCTTTGAGCTTCTATCTTAGCTTGTTTTTTAGATTCTTTAATGTCGTAAACTGTTTTAGCAGCAGTTACTACAAACATAGTTACTGGATCAGCACTCATGCAAAAACTACCTCCACTGACATTCCCAAGATTTTAATTGGTAAAGGATCATCTTGGCTTAAAGTTACTGTTGGACTTTTACTATATCCTAAAAAGAAAAATTCTTTTTTATCTGTTACTGGTGTTAGGTCAGAGCCACCTTGAAAATTAACTTGTTGAATAACTAAAGCTTTAGAGGTGCTGTCTGCTGCTTTAATTGTCATATCAAGGGTAGTGTTAAGATCCACGATGGCTCTTGAGATTCTTCTTGGTAGACCAGTTAATGGCCCTTCTGGTAATTCTTTATCTATTGGCATAGTTTCAATTATTGGAATATAGTTAAAACCAACTTTAAGTCCAGTAGCTTTTGGTGCATTTGTCAAAGTTATTTGATCTGTACCAGATACTGTAAATGATCCAATTGAACTATTACCATCAATAATATTAACAGATTCATTTGTATATATACCATTAACATCATGTAAAAAACCTGTTGTAAAAGTAACTACTGCATTATCTGCTGGAGTTGCTGCTAAATTTTTATCAAGTGTTAAAGAATATTCTCCACTACCATTATTAACTAGTGATTGAATAGTATATTCTGTTGCATTACCAGCAATTGTAAAAGATTCATTTACTACAGGATCTGAAGTTAATCCATCAACTACTAAAACATTACCAGATTGAGATCCACCATCAACAAGAGGTGTTCCTCTTTGATTTAATGTTGTAGTTGTTTGGCAATCTAATGTTTCTGTATCATCATCTGCAAATTTTTCTAATGTATATACAGTAGAGCTATTTAAAGATCTTTTGCAAATTACTACTAAATTTTCATTTAAAGATGCAATAGATTGAAAAAAATCATTTTCTCTTGTAGACCATAATCCCCAACCTGCAATCTTTTCATCTCTTACAGAATGAAATAAAGCAAGTTTGCCATTATGTGTAGATCCACTATTTAAAAAAAATGCATATTGTTCTGGTCTAGTAAAGTTACCTTTCATAATTGCAATTTCTTTTGGTGAGTCAATTAAATGTTGAGCAAGAATTGATACAGCAGTAGATTTATATCCATCTTCTAAATCAGAATAAACAAACTCTCTAACAGCTTTACCATTTTTTTGAACAAAACCTGTAGCTTGGTCAAACATATGTGGTGCTGTTCTAGATATACCATAAGGTGTTTGTCTTAATATACTTATGTTAGAAGGTGTAATAGTATTGTCAGTAGAATCTGGAATATAATATTCTCCACCATCAGTAAAAACTTGTAGGTCTTTACCAGATAGCATATGTCTTATTTCGTTTACTGAATCACCTGTAATATCAGAGTCGAGAGCTTCCGAATCTAATCCAGTACCTAAACTAAAATTAAAATAATCTCCAATATGAGATGCAAGTATACCTGCAGGTCTTGATTTTAAACCAGCTAACCATAATCTATTATGATGAAAAGTTACTGCTTGTGGAAATCCACGTTTAGTAGATACTGTTTGTTCTTTCCATTCAAGATGAGGGCCAGTTGTAACCATGTCTTCAATAATTGTAATAGTAACTTGTGTTCCAGAAGTAAATCCTGTAATTTTACCTTGTTTACCATTTATTAAAATATAATCACCAACTTGATTACTTGTAAATGTACTACTACTTGCAGTAACAGTTCTACCTGTTCCTGTTGCATGAGAAGATAAAGTTACATCAATAAGTCTATCTGCATATCTATAAAATGGTTGTAAACTTTTATTTACACCACTAACACTTACACTTGTATCTATATCAAATGTAAATTGTCTAATAATAAATGATGTTGCAGATTCTCTAAATATTTCTCTTATTTCATTATCTCTATGGGTTATAAAAATAGTATCACCAAATTGTGCAAAGTTTAATTCAAACAATTGAGCTGTAGTCCAATTTGCATTAGTTGTATAATTGCTTGTTAATGCTGTACCACTTATATTGTAAACATCCATTCTTTGATTTGATAAAACAATAATAGCTATTTCATCATCAGAAAAAACAAATGGAATAATTCTAGATTCTGCAGGTAGTGTTGCAAGATAAGAAGTACCTGGTCTTCTCATTAAACCACCTTCAGCTAATAATGCAAAGTTTCTACATTGTTTAGCACCTTGAAAATAAGATGGTACATCAGTTCTTGTTGCTAATAATGGATTAAGCTCACCAGACGAAAAGTTCGTTATAACAGTTTTTAATGTTCTTCCCATTATACATCCGTTCTAGTAGATCTTCTAAGATTAATAAATCTATTAGAATCTAAGACTTTAGTAGTTGTTTCTTGTGCATCAATATTTTTAGCAACTAAAAATTGTCTTTCAGCTAATTCTTTAAATTGTCTAATCATAGCAGAATCTCTAGCAACAGAACCTGCAAATATAGATGCTAATTCGTATTCTAATGCAAGAACAAAATGTGGTGGAAAGTATGCTTCGTCTACTCTGTAAATATAATCCATAATTAATGTACTATTAGAACCATATCCATTTACATAAATATAATCTTTGTATCTTGAATATGGAATTATAATATCATTAACTGTTATTGTATTAATTTGTAAAACTTCTGGGTCTGTTGGTATTTGATAACCATAATCATATCTTCCAGTAGGAGCTGCTGCTAATAATGAAAGTGTTTGTTGCGTTGTAGAAAATCTCCATCTACATCTTGTAAGAGCAGCTTTAGTAATATCTTCGTATATGTTACTGGCAACTAATGCTTCTGTGCTTCCATCAGAAAAAGATGTAATAGGTTGCGCACCTATCATTACCAAAGCTCTTGCACATATATCTATATTTGTTGTTGCCATAATAATAAAAAAATGACTTGGGGGATTTCTCCCCCAAATCGAATTAGCCTTATGCTAATTTTGCAGTTGTTACAGTAGTTGCACCAGAAGCAGAACTTACTACAAGTAAGTCAGACTCCATAGTACCACCTACACCAGCAGCAACAAGGATCATATCACCTTGTTTAAGCTCAGCGTAAGCACTGTTAAAGTAACCACTAGCTACTATAGATGAAGTTGCATCTCCGTCAGTGTAAAACCAAAGAGAGTTGCCACCCATCTGAGCTACCTTTTTGATTGGATTGTCAGTTGCGTATGCCATATTATATTCTCCTTAATTATTACTCTGCACACTTCTGTATTCTAATACCATCAGAATCAATTAATACACCACCTATAGAAAGCATAGATGTAATTAAGTGTGATACTTTTTCTGGTATATAGTTTACTTCAGTTTTAACGTCAGAACCAATTCCCATACCAATTGATGATTTGTGGAAAGCTACAGTATGTCTATCAGTTGAACCAGAAGTTTCTAGTCCACTGTGTACAAACCATAAGAATCCTAACCATCTCTTAGCAGTCATACCACCAGCATAAGGAAGTTCACCTTCTCCTACATACTCGACTCTTGAGAATTGATCTAGGTTGATTAGGTCAGACCATTGTTTAGGCCCAACTACCCAGTATCTTTGTTGGTCATCTGGTACGTCATTAGTATTGAAAAGTTCCATCATAGCTTGAGCTTTTCCTAGGTTCATTCCAGTACCTGTACCTGATGAGTTATTAGCAAGTGCTGTTGCATTTTCCATTACAGAAGTAATAACGCTGTCAGTTTTTCTACCTAAAGCGTATGCTGCTGAATTTGCAACTACTTGTCTTTCGTCAATGTTTACCTTTAACTCGTCTAACTTGTCAACGTAATCTGCTGCATAGTAATCAGTTAAAGTTGCTGACACATTGCTGTGAGCTAGATCCATTGCAACTACTTCAGCATGTCTTGCTTTAGTGTTTGCAGAACCTTTTGCAACTTTCTGAAACTTAACAGTATTACCATTAACACCGTTCACAGTTCTTGTTAGGTTCTTTAATTTAGAACCCATTCTTTGATAAGCCATGTGAACTTCAGCTTCGAATTGAGTTATAAAGGCATTTGTTATTGATGTTGCCATTTATTTTCCTCGTTGTTAAGTTATTATTATTTACCGATTATCTTTCTAATGCAGAGGATTGTTATCCAAGAAGGGCAATCATTGTACATTCTAAAGGTCTTGATTAAGCAATATTGTATAATAGATATTGTTGACAACGCACAATTATATCCATTTTTTAGGAATAGTAATTACTTCTCCAAACTCTATTGTTCCATCTTTATCTTCAGAATATGTGCCAAATAATGTTATAAAATCTTTTGTATCTTTGTATATCCAAAATTCACCAGTTTTACAAACTGCTGGTACTGCAGCATCCATTTGTGCTACAGATAACCAACCAGTTTGCGAAACACAGTCTAGCCATTTTATTGGCTTTTTAAGTTTCTTAAAATTAAACTTATGTTTTTTCTTGTCCTTTGTATGCCTTCTCATATAATTCTGTTACTCGTTTTACATAAGCAGGATCACGTCTACTAGAATCCCAATATCTAGGATCTTTTAACATAGATTTTAAATCATCTATATCAGCAGAAACATCTACCTGTGTTTGAGTTGTAGGCATATTGCTATCTTTTGTAAGTTTCATTACTTCTTCCAAAGCTTTTACTCCTTCAGCAGTTGCAGCAAAACCTGATATAGCATTATAAGCTTCTGGGCTTAAATGTTTTTTAGACCACAGTTCTGCAGCTTCTACTCTTTCTCTACCTGCATCTCCTAGTTTTTGTATTTCAAGATCAGTATTAGGAAGATTAGCAATAGCATTATCTACAAATACTTTTACACCTTCATCATATTGTTCTTGAGATAGACCTGCATTTTTTGCAGTTTGATTCCACCATTGTACTATAGGCATGTCATTACTAATATCTAAACTAACATTGCCATCTAGTTCTGGAACATTTAATTTATATTCCTCTGGTACACTTTGTAGTTTTTCATTTTCAATATCTGTTCTAATTTGTTTAGTCAGATCTTCTGTTCTAGAACCTAATTTAGATTCTAGAGAGTTATATGATGAAGCTAAGTTTTCTATATTAACTTCACCTTTTTCAGCATTCCAAAATTTTTCTTGTACATATTCTGGTCTAGAAGTCGTTTCTGAAGATTGCTCTGTAGCGACTGGTGCTGAATTAGCATTATCATCTGCCATCTTGTTCTCCTTTTGTTATACGAGTTTTAATTATGCCCACAAGGAATCGCATACCTTCCAAGTGAAACAATCTGTTGCTATCTATATTTGGCCCAGCAACAGCTTCTATTGTTATAGATTGCAAATAGTTTAAAACCTTTTTGCCTTCATCTCCTTTAAAGACATTAGCAAAATTTTTATTTAAGATCTGTTCTTCTTCTGCAGATCTTACATAACCGTCTATACTATTTGTTATTTTGGGCTTCTCTTTCTCTAGATCTTTCCAAGCCATATTACGCTCCTGGTGGAGCTTCACCTCCTTCTGGTGTTGATTGCATTTGTTGTAAACGCTGTACTAGCTCTTGTTGTTCTTCTTCATTTCTAATTAATCTTTCTGGAAGATTCATTTTTTCAGCTAGATATTTTGCAGTTGTGTTTTGGTCTACAATTAGATTAACCATTTGTGGCCCAAATGTAGCTCCAATAATTTCATTAAATCTAGTTACATCTGCAACATCTTGTAAATGTTGAGCTTGTGCTAGAGGTGAACGTGGAGCTATCTTAACTTCCCTACCGTTTACTTTAGGGATGTCTATTCTACCTTGTTTAGATAAAATTCTAATTATTCTTTTTAACAATGGAGTTATTAATTCAGATTGAAGTCTACCAAAAGAAGATCCTATTTGTCTTGATAAATCTGCCATTCTTTCAGAAACTTCGGTAGCTGTCATGGGTGTACCTTCTGGTCTACCAAGAGCTTCCATGTATAATGCTTTTTTAATATTTGTTCTCATATCATTTAAAACTAATTGAGCTACATCAAAGTTAGATGCAGAAGGTATAGGACTTAATCCTCTAGAACCTGGAGCTACAGGTATTAAAGATCCAGGTACTAATGATATATTGTCTGGATTAATTACACCATCATCTTCGTAAGTATATACACCAGATACTGACATCTGTGCATTTTGTAATATTAATTCTATTGTAAGATTACAAGTTTTAATTGCTGCCATTGCATTAAATACTGGCCCTCTACCATATACTTCGCCTGATGCCTTATTCCATCTAAATACTAAATATGGATTAGAACCTTCGCCTTCAAATATTTCTTCATATAAAATATGTTTTGGACTATCCATAACAATACACATTTTATGTTTTTCTACATTTTCTTCATATATTTTATAAACTACTTCTATAATTTTAACTTTCTTTTTATTTTTTAAAGGATCAAAATTTTCTGGTAGTTTAGCTTTAGGATATAAAATTTTTATTTCGTGTGGTTTACAATATCTAGTTCTGTACACAGAATCTATTTTACCATCTGGGCCTGTGTTTAAACAAACTCTAGTTAATGGAACTGCTGTAAATTTAATTGGGTTTATTGCATCACCTTCTTCAACAAGCATAACTCCTGTACCAATTGCAAGATCCATAAACGATTCATGTATTTCTTGGTTAAAGTTTGATTGTTGTAATAATTGAAAAACGTAATCTGTAATTTTATCTAACTGTAAATTTATATTTGGTTTTTGTTCTGGTGGTATTTCTGATCCAGCTTGAAAGTCTGCCCATCTAGCAAAAGTAGGAGTTATACCTGCTTGTAGTCTTGATGCAAATTCTTGTACTCCAACTACTGCAGTTTCATCAAAAATTTTATCAGTTCTTTTTTGACCTGGAGATTCTTCATAAAAAGATTCTCTATTTGGAAGACAGTATTCATATGCTTCTTCAAACTTATCTTTCCAGTAATCTTTTATAGATTGTGCTTCTTTAAATTTTTTTAAAATTTCAGACGCTTTATCTTCTGTACCGTAATTAATTTCAGAGTTATCCAAGTAATCCATTAATTATAAAATCCTCTACCACCAGCTCTACCAAACAAAGATCTAGATGATGTTATTGATAATCTTTTTTTCTTATAAGCATCAGCTTGTTCTGCTGCAGCTTGATCTGCTTCTGCTTGTGCAGCTTTTTGTTGTGCAACATTTTCAGCTTCTATTTGCTGTGTTGTCTTAGTTTTAGTTTGCCCACCCTTATCGTTTCCACCCAAAATTACTTGTTTAGTTGTCATTGTACCATCTGCTTTTTTTACTTTAATAGTTTCTCGTCTATAACCTTGTTGTAAATTACCATAAGCATCAGTCTGTCCAGACATTCTACCTTGCATGTATTTATCATAAACTTTATTTTGTTCTGTTAAAGA
>Ga0255777_10002042_pt1 | contig 18389 bp, 13 predicted proteins | sample 101ome_15_FD_179975 | JGI IMG/M metagenome (GOLD analysis project Ga0255777, IMG submission 179975) | Coastal salt marsh microbial communities from the Groves Creek Marsh, Skidaway Island, Georgia - 101402AT metaG (version 2) | ecosystem: Environmental > Aquatic > Marine > Intertidal zone >... | reverse complement strand
TTCGGCCATTGTGCGCGATCAGGTTTCTAGCCTTGAAGCTGTTTCAGATAAAGCCAAGGACGAGTTTTGCGGCATCATCGATCAGTTGCCGCTTGCATACAGCAACGTGACGGCGATTTTCCGTGCCGTGGAGAAGAAGAATCCCGGCCATGGTGGCTTGTTCTCCATTTTTGTTTCCGATCTCTGCAAAGGTTGTGGTGAGTGCGTGCAGGTTTGCGGCGATCACGACGCGCTGCGCATGACAGCCGAAACAGAGGATCTCAACGCTAAGCATACGACTGCTCAAATTTTCTCTCGGTTGCTTCCTGACACGCCCCAAAAATTCCTGGGACTCTATCAGGATGGCGCCCCGCAAGATTCAAGAGAAGCTGCCTTGCGCAACCACATGATGGTTCGTCGCAACTATGAAGCCCTAGTTTCGGGTGATGGCGCTTGCGCAGGGTGTGGTGAAAAATCCGTTTTGCATGCAGTCGCCTCGGTCACCGAAGCCTATATGCGGCCTCTCTATCACAATAAGGCTGACCGGCTTCGCGCCAAGGCTGATTCGCTCGAGGCCAATGGTCTCTCCAAGCTCAAGCACTTCAAACAGCAGGATGAAGCGTCCTATGAACTTTACCGACGTGCTGTGGCTCATATCATCATGGGCCTGGGAGGCGAAAACGACGCCGACACCACCCATCGATTGGAGCAACACGGACCCATCAGCGATGAGGCTATCATTTCAGCCCTGGTTGCGGTGCTGCGTCAGGATGCGTTCAACCATAAGGAGCTTCAGGCTCTGGATGGACGTGACGCCAGAGGCCAGTCAGTCATGTTCATGGGAGCCAGCACGGGGTGCAACACTGTCTATGGTTCCACCCCACCAAGCAACCCTCACCCCTATCCGTGGATGAATTCGCTCTTCCAGGATGGTGCGACCATCAGTTGGCTGATGGGCGAGTCGCTGATTCTCAATCACTCCCGTCGCTCTGTGGTTCCAGAACGTCTGACCGATGCCTTGGTTCAGCGCGAAGAGGATTTGATTTCCGAGGAAGAGTACTTCCTGCTGGCGCGCATGGATGACGCCAACATGACCGCTCAGGAACTACGGGAGCTGCCCAAGGTCTGGGTGATTGGTGGAGATGGTGCTCTGGGTGACATTGGCTTCCAGAATGTTTCAAAAGTCATCTTGCAGAATCGCCCCAACATCAAAGTGCTGATGCTTGACACCCAGGTCTACTCCAACACTGGCGGACAAAACTCTGATTCTTCGACCATGCTTGGTGGCTACGACATGAATCAGTTTGGTGCTGCTTCACAGGGCAAGCTGACGGAAAAGAAAAATGTGGCTGAAGCCTTCACATCCGGGCACGGATCTCCTTTTGTCGCGCAGGTTTCCATGGCCAATTCGGCTAAGCTCTACAAGGCGATGCTCGATGGACTTGAATACCGAGGCACTGCGTTCTTCCAGGCCTACACGACCTGTCAGCCTGAGCACGGTGTGCCGGATCACATGTCGGCAGATCAGGCCAAACTGGCACGTGACTCAAGGGCAATGCCTGAGTTTGTCTTCAATCCTCAGGAAGGTGAAACTTCTCAGGAGGCGTTCAACCTTAAGGGTAATCCCACCCTCAATCGTGATTGGTGGGAAACAAAGTATGCGCTGACTGGTGAGAAATATAACTTCTCAGTGGCTCACTGGGCTCTGACCGAAGCGCGTTTCAGGAAGCATATCAAAGAGATCTCGGAGGAACAGTCAGCCGAATTCATTCACTTTGATGACATGTTGATCTGCATCACCCAGGATGACATGACCCATAGGCGGGTTTTTGATAAGGATCACCGCTCCTTCGTCCCGAACTTTGGGACTTACATCAAGGCAGAAATCAATGGCAAGATGCGCTATTACACGGTGTCCAGGCAAATGGTTCTGTTTGCCGTCGAGCGTCGCAAGGCATGGCGTATGCTTCAGAGTAAGGCTGGCTTGGTGAACAAGGACTACCTGGCTCAGAAGGCTCTGCTCAAAAAGGTGGATGGAGGCAAGATTGAGATCGCAGATCTCCTTGGCCGCACTCGGGAGTTGTTTGAGGCAGAGCTCGAGGCCCAGGCTTAAGAAGCTCCTCAAATCTGTCCATGAATCGACCAAGGCCCCTCATTGATGAGGGGCCTTTTTTTAAGCGGGGACTTCCTCGGGCGAAGAATCTAGCGAGCTTGACCCAAAACGGCTCCTGTTTGAAACTGAACTCATGCTGAGAGCTCAAGCCATTAATCCTCTGCGGCCTGAATGCTTAGGTGCTTGGGCCATGCTTCTGGCTTGGCTTTTGATACCATGTTTCGAGGGTTTTGCCTCGGCCTTGACTCCGTTTACAAGCCAGCAAGGGATTGCCTTCATAGAGGGCTACTGTGTGTCCTGTCATCAGCCACCTAGGCCCAAAGGTGGCCTGGACTTGTCTGGTTACACCGATTTGGAATCCATTGCCAAAGAAGCCCTGGATTGGGAAAAGCACCTCATAAGAATACGCGACGGTGAAATGCCACCTGATGACGAGGGGGTCGATCAGCCTGATGCCCCCCAGAGATTGGCTTTCGTCCAATGGCTTGAGGGTTTCTTACGTACGACGGCCTGCGAGGATGGAATCCAGCCTGGTCCCCCTATGCTCAGGCGCCTAAATCGAAGTGAATACTCGGCTTCGGTCCGACATCTGCTGGATGTCCACTTTGATGCAGGAGAGGCATTACCTGATGATGGAGCCGGCGGTGAGGGTTTTGACAACGCCGCTGAAACACTTTTCATATCACCCATTCACGCAGAGAAGTATCTTGAAGCTGCCAGGTCAGCCGTGACTTATGCCTTTGCTGACACAAGATCGAGCAAGCGTTTCTTGGTGGCTGAACCAAGTGATGAAATCAGCGAGCAGGAAGCAGCAAGCAGGGTGTTGAGTTCCTTTCTGAAGGCTGCCTTTCGTCGATTCATTGATGCCGAGGAGCTGGCAGATTACATGCGCCTCTTCGAATCCGAAATGGCAGCTGGGCAAGATTATTATTCGGCCCTGCAGCAAACGCTTGCTGCGGTGATGATTTCACCAAAGTTTTTATTCATCGCGGAAACCCCAGTGTCTCCTGGGCAAGTGGTTTCAGTAAGTGACGTGGAACTGGCTTCCAGATTGTCCTATTTTTTATGGGGTGCTCCACCAGATGAGGTCCTCATGGACCAGGCGGCAAAGGGCCTGCTTCAGGACCCTGAGATTTTGGGTGAACAGGTGGTTCGCATGGTTGGGGATGGATTCGAACGGCAGGTACGCCACTTTTCTCAGCAATTTGTCGAGCAATGGTTGGGCACCCGCATGCTTGGACGAGAATTCAAACCTGATGCCTCCATTCGCGGATATGATTCAGAGCTGGAAGGAGGCATGAAATACGAACCCGTGTTCTTCTTTCATGAGTTGCTTGCCTCCAACCGTTCTCTACTCGATTTGATTGATGCTGATTACACCTATATCAATCGCCGTCTTTCCAGGCACTATAAGGTTGATGGAGAGTTTCGTGAACAGCCCAAAAGGGTCGACATTACCAGTGATCCCCATCGCGGTGGGCTGCTTGGTATGGCAGCTGTGCTGGCGGTCTCCTCTCATCCTCATCGCACCAGTCCTGTGCTCCGAGGAAAGTGGGTTCTAGAAACCATGCTTGGAGAACCTCCGCCTCCGCCGCCACCCAATGTTCCCGAATTGGATGAAAGGCCCCAGAATGCTGAGGCAGTTTCCCTGCGCCAGCGACTGGAGAAACATCGTGAGGATCCCATTTGCGCGAACTGCCATGATCGTATCGATCCCCTTGGTTTTGGCCTCGAGAATTATGATGTGTTGGGTCGATGGCGCGAGGAACAGGATGGCCATCCCATTGATGCAAGCGGTATCATGCCCAATGGCAGCCGCTTCAATGGACCCGAAGAACTCAAAAGCCTACTCATGGAGCGCAAGGACCAGGTTATCCGAAACCTGACGAGGAAAATGCTCGGTTATGCCTTGGGTAGAGGCCTTGGGCTTGAAGATTATTGTGCGGTTGAATCCATATTGGAAGATCTCAAGGCCAATGATTACTCAGCGCATCGCCTGTTGATTGGGATTGTTCAAAGTGTCCCTTTCCGCTACAAAATGGGTCCTGCGCACGAAGAGGACTTTCAATAAAACCCACTGACATCTCATGCACATCCCCTCTGATCGATTCTGTTTGTCTCGGCGAAGGCTTCTCCAAGGAGCAGGTGCTGCCCTCGCCTTGCCATGGCTGGAGGCCATGGCGCCCCTCAGGGCAAGCTCTCCTCAACCAGAGAAGGCCATCAGAATGGGTGTGCTCTTCATGCCCAATGGTGTCAGGCAGGATCAGTGGACTCCGGAGGGCGAAGGACGAGACTTTGCACTTTCCAACACGCTTTCTCCCCTTGAACCATTCAAGGATCAGCTGCTGATACCGACCAATCTATGGAACCAGGCGAGTAATGTCGGGGATGGGCACTATGTGAAGACCTCCGGTTTCCTGACATGCCAGACCATTAGCAAATCTCTGGGTTTTGATCTCAATAGCAATGGCATATCAATGGATCAGCTGGCTGCCAACCACGTCAGTGGAAGGACCCCGCTCAGTTCAATGGAGCTTGCCATCAGCCCTGTGAGTGTGGGGGTTGATACCAATGTGGGATACACTCGCGTCTATGGATCACACATCGCCTGGAGTCGTCCAACGCGCCCTCTTGCCAGAGAAATTAATCCGAGGCTGGCATTTGAGCGCCTCTTGCGGGTCACCAGCCCTCAGACCGATCAAGCCTCAAGCGATCGACTCTTGCTCGATCGGGTTTTGGAGGACGCTAGAGATCTCAAGCAAAGGCTGGGTCGAGAGGATCAGTCACGCGTTGACGATTATCTCGAGTCGGTGAGAATCCTCGAAAAAAGAGTGGAGATGGCTAGTCGACCCGATGGGACGCCATGGCAGCCTGCCATCGACATGGACCCTTCTCAGAGGCCCGCCGGTATCCCTAGAGAGCATGCTGAACACGTGAGCCTGATGCTTGATATGATGGCGCTGGCCTTTCAGACCGATAGTACCAGGATCTGCACCTTCATGTTCGGCAATGCGGTCAGCAATACCAATTTTTCATTCCTCGACGGTGTGAGTGGTGGCCATCACAGTCTATCGCATCATGAAAACAAGGAAGAAAATCTCGAGCAATATCAGCGTATTGCTCAATGGCATATAGCTCAATACGCGAGACTGCTTGCCAAGCTTAGCCAAATGAAGGAAGGCGACGAATCGGTACTGGATCGTTCCATGATTTTATTTGGATCTGGATTAAGGGATGGCAATTCGCATAACCCTCGTAACCTTCCCTTGGTGGTAGCTGGGCGAGCAGGGGGGGCTCTGCAAACGGGGCAGCATCTGGTCTACGAACCCAACACGCCACTTTCAAACCTCTATGTCAGCCTACTTGCTGCCTTCGGGACTAAGATTGAGAGCTTTGCAGACAGCACTGGACCCTTGCCTGGTATCCTCTCTGAGGCATGATTTACTAGGGTAGGGGTTGGGGCCCAGCCTTTTTTGGGTCGCAATACAAACGGCCTCGGAAACAGTTCCGAGGCCGTTTGCGTCAGTCAATGAATCCTATCAGAGGTTTTCGGCATTGGCTGCAAGGTAACTGGCTACCCCATCAGCATCTGGTTTCATGCCGCCCTGTCCCTTCTGCCAACCGGCAGGACACACTTCTCCGTGAGCCTCAAAATACTGGAGTGCTTCGACAACGCGCAGGTGTTCATCGATGTTTCTTCCCAGAGGAAGGTTGTTGACCGTCTGGGACTGAACGATGCCTTCCTTGTCGATAAGGAAGGTTCCACGCATGGCGACGTTGGCATCGGGGTGCTCCACGCCATAGGCCTGAGTGATGCGGTGATTGATGTCGGCGACGATAGGGAATTTGACCGGGCCTATCCCACCTTTTTCCACCGGCGTGTTACGCCAGGCGTGATGGGTGAACTGTGAATCAATGGAGACACCAATGACCTCGACACCCAACTCAGCAAATTTGGCCTGTCGATGGTCCATGGCAATGATTTCAGTAGGACAAACAAAGGTGAAATCAAGTGGCCAGAAAAAGAGAATCACATATTTGCCCCTCAAGCTTGAGAGTTTGATTTCACCCATGCTCCCGTCGGGCATGGCCGCTGCGGCTGTAAAGTCAGGTGCTTCCCTTGCTACTAAAACGCTCATAGTATCCTTGTTCGATTACAATTATTGTGGTTTGAAGAGGACTGCCCCAAGCACATTTAAGTGAATCGGCAATCCCATGGTTAAAGAGTATGACCCGAAAGACTGGCGATGCAAAAAAATAATAACCTATGATGCCAATGTCTGGCCTCTAGCAGAGCTCAGTTCAGGGTATCGGTTAGCTTTCGGCCGTCATAACCAGCTAATTCCATATAAGCCTCCCCAACAACCTGGTTATCTGCATTGAGGACCTCACAGGCACCCTCCCAGTAGGTGATGCCACTTATTCTCCCTTTCATCTCCTGTGCTGAGTAAAGCGGGATTACACGAAAATGACCTCTTTCAGGAGAGTGAGGCAGGGGGAGGTTGAGGGCTATCTTGATGGGGTAAGTAATGCCTGTATCGGGACTTTTCCAGTATTCAAGGGGTTGCCACATTGCATCGCTCAATGGCTGCTGGGATAATTGTCCCTCTGGGTCGACCCAGGCCAGGGTCGAGGCTGGGTCTGCCTCTCCATCAAGGGTTCGCATGCGGTAGGCCATCACATCATATCCATCATTAAATCGAATACTGATCCAATCCCAGCCAACTTGGTTCTTGCCTAACTGGCTACTGCTGACTTCATGGTCCATCCATGATTGGCCGGATACCTGCCAGACTTTATCACCCAACTGAAGGCTACCCTCGGTCTCCAGTCTTGTGTAGGTCATGTAATAACTCGCAGCCTGCTCTTGGCTGCCCTTTCGAGAATACCCCTTATCTCCGAATAGAGTCAGGGGTTTGGTCGGTCGCAGCGTAAGCTTGAAATGCGCTTCGGCCAAAACCGATCCCACAAGTTCAAAATGCTCTCCTACCGAGTCTTCATGACGCTTGAGTGACCAGTTTCCATGTCGCAGATCCATGTCCTGAATTGCGGCTGATGCCATCGGAGGGCGATGTAACCTTTCCTGATGGATAAAACGTTTTTCATTCAAGTCCAGCAATGCCATGTGGGCCAGGTACCACTGAGATGTTTTGCTATCTGGTTTGCTCGGTGTCTGCGCCATCAGCTGGGCGATTCGAAAAAAGGTTGCCTGATAACCAAGGCGACGTGCTTCTTGCTTTGTCCTGAGGTGTCCTGTGATGTACCACCACTCGATCCGGAAATCAGGATGGCTTCCATGATCAACTGGAAAAACCAATTGCTTGCCAGGGGTGGCTACCATGAAGCCAGGGGCTGATTCAGCTGAGAGTGTCCGCTCAGGAATCGATGAGATTAAAAGCAGGAGCGGGGTGATCCACCCCATCGACCAAATCCAAGGATGGATCGAAAATGGCATATTCATTCTTCTTTGTGCATGCGTTGGTTGGCCGACCACCATCCCATGGGAATGGTGGTAAGCGAGGCGATTAAAGTCAGGCCCATGCCGAGTTGGAGGTAATTCAGCCAAGGGATGTCTGTCATCAAGGTCCAGCCAAAGCATTGCTTATTGATCACCTGGACCAGAAGCCACCCCAGGGCCAGCGCCAATAGGATACCACTCATAAATCCGGTCCAAGAGCAGATAAGACTCTCGGTGATCACTGCCCAGGCCATACGCCACCTGCCCATGCCCAGATGCTTGAGGATTTGGAATTCCAGCCGTCTCTCGTGCATGGAAGTGTTCAGAGATAGAACCAGACCTATCACCGCAACGAGAATAGCCAACCATTGAAGGACACGCGTGACAGAAAAAGTTTGCTTAAAAATTTCCAGGACTTCGGCGCGCAAGGCTGACTGTGTGCGTATGGTGATCCCACGGTGCGTCGCTATGAGATCCCTGCGAACCTCTTCAGGGTCTTCGTCTGGTTTCAGCGTCAGAGCGACATTGATGGCTCGATCATCGTTGAACCATGTGGTGAGCAGGGAGCGAGCGACTGCGATGGTGCCACGCTCATTGCCGTATTCAGCGAAAACGCCGACGATGGCGACCTCCTTCTCGCCCGTCGGGGTTGGTAGCTTGATGGTGTCACCCCTTCTGACTTGGAATCGAGTCTGGAAACTTTCACTGACCACCGCTGAGGGTAATGGATTCAGCCCACTTTGGGGCTTGGGTGTGGCTTCGGGCCGGACAAGCCACAGCGGATAAGACCACCGCGCGGGGTCATCCTCGGGCATTCCTGTCAGGAAAGTCGCCTTGCCCTGCCATTGAATGGGAAACATTTGTCCGACCTCGCCTCGAAGGACGGCAGGATGGTCGACAAGTTCCTTCCAGGTCTCTGATTGGATTCGATTTTGACTGTTCGCATTGATCACCCCCTTACACGCAATGTACAGGTCGGCTCGTAATGAATGAGTGATCCAACCCACCATGGTTGTCTCAAAACTTTGGATCATGAAGGCCATGCCGCCAGCCATGCCTACAGCGACAGTCAGGGCGGCCACACTGAGCAGATGTCGGCTCGAGGGACGTCTGGCTTGACTGGCTGCATAAAGGGCCGCTGGGCTATTGATGAGGCGTTGCGTGCGCAAACCAATCCATTGGAAGAAGGCAGGCGTTAGCAATGTGGCTGCTATCACCCATAGCAATGCTGCGAGGTAACCTCCAGCAGGGATGGGCTCTCCGGTGGGTTTCCAAGGGGGCATCAGGCAGGCGAGCCAACCGATCAAACCTAAGGACAATCCCAGCCTAGGCTGATTAAGCGTTTGCATGAATCCCTCATAGCGATGTCGTTTAAAGGTTTCGGCAGCAGGACAGCTGGCAGCATGGCGTGCTGGAAACCATGCGGCGATGATGCTGGCCGCGGTGCCCAGTAACATGGCCATGGAGGCCTCTCCCCAATGCCATTGTGCCGCATCCTGGGTGCTCTTCAGATAGAGGGCATTGACTGTAGCAGCGACCGATACCACCAACCACTGAGCCGCTAACCATCCAAGAACACATCCAAGAACACTGCCCACCATGCCCATGATCAGGCCTTGCAGAAGCCAGATCGATTGGATGGCTCTGGAGGTGACCCCGAGGGATTTCAGGGTGGCTATCTCGAGCTGTTGACGTGTGACCGCAGCATCCAGCCCCTGAACGATGAGATAGATGCCGACCAGGAGGGAAAGCCCCGAGAGGATTGTCAGGTTGAGTCTGAAGGCCTGAGTCATGGAAGCCTGGGCAGCCAAGGCACCCTGCGGTGTTTGGATGGTCCATGGCAAGCCCGGGGCAGAGAGTTTGGGTTGGATCTCTGCTAACCAAGTCTTTTTCAAGGGTCCGGGTGGTAGAAAGAGCTCGATGCGGTCGTAGGCATCGGGAAGCCCCAACATGGCTTGCAGTGAACTGAGCTCAATGAACAGCATTGAGGCAGGCTGTGAGACTTGAAATACCTGATCCGGTGCCACATGGACCACCCGAAGATCTCGTGGTTGGTCATCAATGATGAGCCTCAGGGTGTCACCTTCAACCAATCCGGTGGAGCGAGCCAGAGCTTCGCTAATAAGGATACTGCCATCGGTTGAAGCTTCTTCATTGTCGAGCAAATTAGCTCCACTTAATGATTGCCTTGCCTTTTGCGAAAACGTGTCTGGATCGTGGTAAAGGAGATTGGCCAAAGCGGTGACCTCCAGCCCCACCAAGGTGTATTGCTCGCTTGGCACCGATGCCTCCTCCTCATAATCCTCACTAGCAGTGGTCTCAACAATGGGAAGGAGTACACCAGGTCGATCCCCCATAAGGTCCTGGATCCCTTCCAAATCCGTAATAGAGAGCCGCCCTGAGGGAGAGGTTGCTACCAGGTCGGGCTTTTTGCCTATGGAGCGATCAAATAAGCTGAACCCAGTGATCGCTGCCCGGTTGGCCAATCGGATGGAGAAAAAGGAGGCAACCCCAATAGCGATGATGAGGCAAAAGAGCATCGAGACCATGGGGTGCCGGATGACTTGACGACGATGAACATGCCACCCGAGCAAGAAGGTTTGTTTGAGCCAAGGTTTCACCGGCCAGCCCTGCTGGATGAGTTCCCGCTCAGGCGACCATCCTCCATGACCCATTGCTGCTGACATATGGAGGCTGCCTCCTGGCTGTGAGTGACCAGAATCAGAGCGGTGGCGTGTTGATGAATCAAACGTTGCATCAATTCGAGCACGATCTCACCGTTTCTTCGATCCAGATTCCCTGTAGGCTCATCAGCCAACACGACTGAGGGCGATACGATCAGGGCCCGAGCAATAGCAACCCTCTGCTGTTCTCCGCCGCTGAGCTCACTAGGATAGGCATGTGCCCGATGCTCGATGCCAACAGCCGCCATCATCTCCTTGACCCGCCTTCTCCTTTCGGTCGGAGGATCTTCTTTCAAGAGCAGCGGGAATTGGATGTTTTCTTCCACCGTGAGTGTTGGAAGAAGGTAGAAAAACTGGAAAATGGAGGCGATCTTCTTGCGACGCAGTGCCGCAATCGATTCATTTTGCATGGACAGGAGATCCTGCCCCTCGAATGCTACCATCCCCTCGTCTGGGCGATCCACCCCGCCCAGGCAATGGAGCAGGGTGCTTTTTCCTGAGCCCGATGGTCCCGTGATGGCAACGGTTGCCCCGGCTGCCAGATCGAAGGAAATGGCCTGCATGACCCGAACCGCACCGTAGCGCTTGCCCAGGTCTCTGACCTGATAGACCGGAGGTGGCTTTGGGCTTGGGTTTGGATCGGGTCGACTCATAATTTTACGACTATGCCCCAAGCCCATTCAATGGCAACGATCTGCCTTAAAATAATCCCTATTCAGTTTGGGGGTGAAACCTGGAGCTGCTGGTAATGGCCCCAGGCAACTACCGCCAGGGCGTGTTGAATGGTCCCTTCCCGAATTAATTGACCCATTTGCCGGCAGGAAACCAATTCGGTCACGATATCTTCGGACGCGTCCATGGCAGTGGGATGCATGAGCTTGCAGCCCTCAACAAGCACTGTGTGGCAGCGATTGCCCTGGATGGCGGGATTGGGGGCAATGCTGCCAATGACTCGCGCTGAAGTGCCTTCGTAACCGGTCTCCTCCCGAAGCTCCCTGACTGCAGTGAATTCAGGTGTTGGGTCACTTGGGTCCATGACGCCACCTGGAGTTTCCAGATCAACAGTGTCTGTGCCATGGCGATACTGGCGCACCAGGATCAGATTCCGTTCAGGGGTGAGGGCAACGATGTTCACCCAGTCAGGGCAATCTAAAACGTAGAATTCGTGCTCCTTTTTGGTGAGAGGATGCTCTCGCCTCACTGAACGCATCCTTGCGATACGATAGTCGGCCAGTTGACAGCTGGAGAGGGTTTTCCAAGGTTCGACAGCTCTCATCAAAGTCCTTTGTCTTTGGCTGCCCAACCTTGCTTCATTAAACCCAGAAGATGTGCTAGAGCCTCTTGGTAGGGCTTGCTCTTGCTGGCAGCAAGTTGTCTGGCTCGCTTGTCCAGCTGCATGGCCATGGCCTGGGATCTGTCGGCTGGGCAACCTAACTGAACAAGGATTTGGCCGAGAGAAGCCAGGATGGCTTCCTGGCTACTTGGATCCATGCTGCCTTCGGCCTCTGGAACGCTGGGTCCGCCTGGAACCATTCAAACCTCCTGAGCGAGGATAGTCCGAACCCCGACCCGTTTTTCTGGCTTACTCATCTCACCCCCACCGCTCATGGTGGTAGGGGTGTTGCCGATGGCCTCCAAGACATCGTCTCCTTCCACCAATTCCCCAAAAGCAGTGTATTGGCGATCCAAGAATGAGGCGTCCCCCAGGCAGATGAAAAACTGACTTCCCGCCGAATTAGGATCTTGGGAACGAGCCATGGAAATGACCCCTCTCACATGGGATCGATCGTTGAATTCCGCCTTGATGGTGTATCCTGGGCCACCCGTGCCAACATGAGGATGATCTTCCCGACTCAACGGGTCACCTCCTTGAATCATGAAGCCGCGTACGATGCGATGAAAAGCCGTGCCATCGTAAAATCCCTCGGAGGCTAGTTTCAGGAAGTTTTTCACTGTATCGGGTGCCACCTCAGGCCATAGCTTGAGGGTCATTTTTCCGGCATCGGTATCGATCACTGCTTGAGGTGCGGGAGCATCTGTCATAGGGGGAGGATGTTGGCACACCGATCTGAGAGATTGCAAACTGTGAATGAGCCAATGCCGTTTTTTGCTATCACAGCTTAAGATCAGCAAAATTCATTTGTTCTACCATGAAGCCTCCAGTACGCTTAATCAATGGCTCGGCAAAAGAGTTCGAAAACCAAAGCCAGTGGTGCGGGAGCAACGGCTCAACGCGATTGGGGAGACTATCTGGGGCTGGCCTGCCTAGGGCTTGGCTTACTCATTTTTGTGGCTCTGCTGACCTACGATCGCTCCGATCTCTCAAGCAATACGGTACCACCCAATCCTGAAATCCAGAATTGGATCGGGCTATTTGGGGCTACCATCGGTAAGGTCTTGTTTTTTCTCTTTGGAGCTGCCGCCTTTTTGGTCCCGGTTATCTGCCTCGGTTTCGGGCTGTCCCACTTTGTTCCGTTCCTGATGTATCATCTCCGGTCATGGCGTTCCACCGGTGCCAGCCTGGGACTCATGTTCTCGGTCATGGGGATGATTGATCTCTATGGTGAATCCTTGGCATCCCTGACCCGCATTCTTGGCTCCACATCCGCTGGAGGGGTGGTTGGACAGGTGCTCAATGATGCTATCGTGGTTAATTTTTTTGGCCGTACTGGAGCCCATATTATTTACCTGACCTCTTACCTTATCAGTGTGGTGGCCATCACAAATCTCGATGTGGCCGCCCTATTGCATGAGCTTTGGGAGCGATTTAAGGACAGACGAGACAGGCTTGACCCCAAGGCAAGCTTGGAGGAAAGAAAGCTGCACCGTCAGGTCCGAGCGCTTGAGAAGGAAGCTCGGAAGGAAGCAAAGCTTAAGACCAGTGTTGCGGAGGAGGCGACAAGCCCTTCAGGCATTGGGGTGGATGGCATGCCTGTTCCAGAGCCCACCATCAGGGACCTGAGTGTTTCCCAAGAGTCAGGTAAACCGCCTAAGAAAGCTAAGAAATCCCGTAAGCAGGAAGAACATGACCCAACCCTGATGCATGTCGGGGATGTGATCCATGCTGGGGAAGTCAAGGGAGCCAGCACCGAAGATATCCTGGGGCAATCCAGCACGGTTGAGGAGGAGGGGATCGGAGAGGACATACCCGCTGCAGAGCCCTCTGATGAGGCTGCTCCAATTCCACCCAAAGCCCTTTCCCTGCCATCCAAACGTGCCTCTCGTAAACGCCAGCCCATTCGTGTTTCGACCCCGCCTGTCATTGGGAATTATGATTTGCCGACGGTGGATTATCTCAACGAGCCTGACCCAGATCAGAAACCCACCGATTCCAAGGAGGTCCTGATGGCTAACGCCAAGCTCATGCAGAGCACTTTGGGGCAGTTCGGTATTCAGGTATCACTCGGAGATATTACCAAGGGCCCAACCATTACTCGCTACGAGTTGCATCCTGCTCCGGGGATCAAGCTGGAGAAAATAGCCAACTTAAACAACAACATCACCGCTTCCCTCAAGGCCGAGCGGATCAACATCCTCGCTCCCATCCCTGGTAAAAGCTCAGTGGGAGTTGAAGTGCCCAATGCAGTCAAGACCAAGGTCATCATGCGGGATCTGCTTGAATCCAACGAATGGGAGCAGAGCAAGGCTCGCATTCCGGTTGTGCTGGGTAAGGATGTTTATGGTAAGCCCATCGTCGCTGATCTGGCTGAAATGCCCCATTTGCTGATTGCAGGGTCCACTGGATCAGGCAAATCAGTCTGTATCAATGCAATCATTGCCTCCCTTTTATACCGGTTTTCCCCTGAAGAACTGCGCCTTGTGATGATTGACCCCAAGGTGGTGGAGCTTCAGCAGTACAATGCCCTGCCTCATCTGGTAGTCCCCGTAGTCACCGACCCTAAAAAAGTCGTGCTGGCGCTACGCTGGGTCGTTTCAGAGATGGAAAAACGCTATCAGATCTTTGCCAAGGTGGGGGTTCGAAATGTCGCCAGCTTCAATGCCCGCCCCAGGGATGAAATGCCTAAGGAACAACCTGAGTTACCCCTGAACCAAGGAGATCAGGAGGAAGGGACAGGTGAGGGATTTGCCGTTGAAATTGACGAGGAAATCACCGTTCCCAGGGAGGATGACATCGTGATCCCTGACAAGCTGAGTTACATTGTCGTGGTCATTGATGAGCTTGCAGATTTGATGCTTGTTGCCCCTGCTGATGTGGAAATGGCAATCGCCAGGATTACACAAATGGCTCGTGCGGCTGGGATTCACTGCATCGTGGCCACGCAGAGGCCTAGTGTTGATGTCATCACAGGGGTGATCAAGGCGAATATACCCGCTCGCATTGCCTTCCAAGTGGCTTCGAAGATTGACTCTCGAACCATCCTTGATGCCATGGGGGCCGACAAGTTGTTAGGGAAGGGGGACATGCTCTACTTACCTCCAGGTTCGGCCAAGTTGATCCGAGCTCAGGGTGTTCTGATCACTGATGAGGAAATTCAGAAGGTCGTGGATCACATTGGCGACCAGGGCAAACCGAGCTACGAGATGGAGATCCACGAAAAGTTGAGTAAGCCCACCGTTTCCTCCGAGGAAAGTGAATGCGATGAGGACGAGGAGCTGATCGAAAAATGTATTGAGGTGATTCGTTCCGAACAGCGAGCCAGTGTGTCGCTGATGCAACGTCGACTCAGGCTGGGATACACACGCGCCGCCAGGATCATGGACGAGCTGGAGCGCCGTGGCATCGTTGGGCCGGGCAAAGGGGCGGAACCACGAGAGATCCTCATTGATCTGGATGGCGGCGGAGCGGATGGTTCTGGGCAAGCCTTGGTCTGATGCCTGGTCACCCTAGAAGCTCTATCTTGGTCAGGAGTCCTGACGTAAGTAGCGCGCATGATCCTGTTCGAATCGGTCCCTTTGGTCGCGCACATGATCCATGAATTGTTCGCAAGACATGACCTCACCGCCCATGGAGAGAATGGTATTCTGTTCAGCCTGATCGTTGGTAATGACCAATACTTTGCCATAGGCAAGCAGTCGATGGGCTACCCGTTCGATCAGTGCATCAGCTGTTTGACTGGATGCACTATAGATAACCTCTAGATGAGGGTGAGTCTCGTCTTTGAGGTTGGCTTTCGCCGCTCCCTTTCCATCAAAGAAAACACTCATGGGAATATGCAAGGTGTCTTGATAGCTCAGACATTGTTTTAGGAGCCAATCCCTTGCCTTGGCCGTATGAGGTGCGGTCGCTGGAAGCTCATCCTTGCAGGCATGCAGCACACTAAAACCATCGATGAGAATACGAACCGGATTCACTTGAGGGGATTTTGCTTGCAGCCTGAGGCTGGGCAAGTTCAAAAAGTATGTATCCAATCAATTGGTGAACAACATGATAGAGCGAAACAATCCAGGTCATCAATACGCCTGGCTGGCATCAGTCTGGGTGTTTCCATCCCTAGGAAGCTTGTGCATCCTTGCCTTCTCTTCGCAGGATCAGCCCTGGGGAATTGATCGACTCATTGCTTGGGGCATCCTGCTTATGCAGGGATTCCTGGTTTTGAAGTGGTGGTTCACCCGTCACAAATAATCATCAAATATGAAGAAGACTCTCTGCCTCCCTATCCACACCTACCCAATACCAGGTTCGATCGCTTTGAAGGTTGCCTGGTGCGCTCTCTGGGTGCTTGTTTTGCTCTTGTGCGGGGCTCCGACAAAACTTCAGGCCCAGTATCCTCGGGTCAGCAAGGCGGATAGTGCTCGCGCACAGGCCAAGTTTTCCGAGGAGGACAGGCGATCGGATGCCGCTTTTGCCAGTGCCATGCCAGCCATTGAGTCCTGGGCCCTAAAAGGAAAACCCTATCTTCCAGGTGCTGCCACTCCTGGAGATCTGCCTCAGGCAAGCATTCCAGCCTTTCCTGGTGCATGGGGTGGTGGCATGTACAGCCACGGGGGGCGAGGTGGTCGGGTTTACGTTGTGACTCATCTTGGCGATCAAGGGCCTGGTAGTTTTCGAGAAGCATGTGAGGCAGGTGGTCCCAGGATCGTTGTTTTTAATGTGGCCGGTATTATTCGCCTGGAGGAAGTCCTGCGCATTCGTGCCCCGTACATCACGATCTCAGGAGCGACTGCCCCGGGCGATGGGATTTGCATTGCGGGGGATACAGTCGAGCTAGAAACACACGATGTGATCGTGCGCCACATGCGTTTCAGACGTGGCGCTACTTGGGTTGGGGATCGTAATGATTCTTTTGGGGGTAATCCCGTAGGTAATATCATGATCGATCATGTCTCAGCTAGCTGGGGTTTGGATGAAAACATGTCCATGTATCGGCACATGTATGATCACGATGCCGATCCAAAAACTGTGGATTTGAAGTTACCTACAGTCAATATCACCATTCAGTATTCGGTTTTTAGCGAGGCACTCAATACCTTTCACCATGCCTTTGGTAGCACCATTGGGGGACTGAACAGTACCTTCCATCACAACTTGTGGGCTTGCAATACCGGGCGCAACCCCAGCGTGGGCATGTATGGTGATTTCACTTTTGCCAACAATGTGATGTTCAACTGGAGACACCGAACCGTTGACGGTGGTGACCATCGTAGTTTTTTTAATATCATCAATAATTACCTCAAGCCCGGTCCTGTGACCCCTCGGGATCAACCCATTGCCTATCGATTATTGAAACCTGAGTCAGAGCGAAGCAAGACGGTGGTTGATCATTTTGGTAAGGCTTACGTTCACGGCAATTTTGTCGAAGGGTATCCGGAAGTATCTCGAGACAATTGGATGGGTGGTGTCCAGCCTGATTCGGTCGCCCCTGTCGACCAAGTCATTCCCTCCATTCGATCCGATGAACCGACCCCCTATGCAAACCTCCCTCTGCAAGAAGCCAAGGAGGCCTACCTTGAGGTTCTGGATATGGCTGGAGCCAGACTCCCTAGGCAGGATGCAGTAGACCGAAGGGTGATGGAGATGGTGCGCAGTGGTGTGGTGACAGCTCAGGCTCCCGATGGGGTGCGAGCCACTCTGGAAAATCCCAATTTCAATGCCCAGATGCTGGATAAGATGATTGATGAAATTTCCAAGGGGATCATCACCCATCCCGATCAAGTTGGGGGCTATCCGAACTACCAGGGTAAACCCTATCTGGATGCTGATCAGGATGGCATGCCAGATAGCTGGGAGAAGAAGCATGATCTTGATCCTCAGGACCCTTCCGATGCGAGTGGAGACGCAGATGAAGATGGCTACACCAACATTGAAGAGTTCATCAACCAGACCCATCCTCGAGCCTTTGTCGATTATGGTGACCTCAGCAACAACCAATAGCACTGATACAAAATGGATCGAGTTACTGGCTTCCTGGCATGCCATGCTCATTCACTGGGTTGTCTGCTCAAGGCGTTTGGTAACCTTTGCGTGCTTGTTTGGTTTGATCCTGACTCAGGCACAGGAGCGATTTGTTGATTTTAACAGCCAAGGGCGGCTGGTCTACGAGGAGTCCGAACGAGGAGATCGCATACCTGATTTTTCCTCGGCCGGTTATGGTGGTGGTGGGGTCGAGTTACCCCTTCCACCAGCACGCATCATGCTCCAAGCCTCCGAGGGCGAAGATGGTCAACGCATCCAGGCAGCGGTTGATTACCTTGCGACCTTGCAACCCGACCCGCAGGGCTGGCGCGGTGTTTTGCTGCTCGGGCGGGGATCCTTCGAGATTGAAGGGCAAATCCATATTCATACCAGTGGCATCATCCTACGTGGCAGCGGTGAGGGTGAGGAAGGAACCAGGCTGATGGCTATGGGGCAGGGCCGCCGAGCTTTGATTCGAATCCAAGGCGATGCCCGCCATGAAACGGGAAAGCCACTTGCCATCGCTCAGGATTATTTGCCCGTGGGAGATCTTAGCTTGCGACTGGAAGGTGCGGAATCCTTGCGGCCTGGGCAGCGCATTCGAATCCGTCGTCCAAGCCCTCAGCATTGGATTGATTTCATGGGAATGGCCTCGGTTAAAGGGCGTCCCACTCCTGTGTGGAAAAAGGACACAATCGATGTGATCTGGGAGCGTGAGGTCGTTTCAGTTTCCGAGGGTCAAATCCAAATCAACGCTCCTTTGACCTGTTCGCTCGATCAGGCCTTTGGGGGTGGGTGGGT
>Ga0255777_10002034_pt1 | contig 18443 bp, 14 predicted proteins | sample 101ome_15_FD_179975 | JGI IMG/M metagenome (GOLD analysis project Ga0255777, IMG submission 179975) | Coastal salt marsh microbial communities from the Groves Creek Marsh, Skidaway Island, Georgia - 101402AT metaG (version 2) | ecosystem: Environmental > Aquatic > Marine > Intertidal zone >... | reverse complement strand
TCCAGTCTTGAGTTGTTGGTGTCCCGTCAGGATTTATTCTTTCACCGACAAATCTATAGTCTTCTCTTGGAACAGGAAATGGTTTACCTACGTAAAAATCGTCATGTTCTATCATATCATTCTCAAAAATACTATATATTCTTTTCAAGAACGTTTGGTCTAATCCGTAACTAAAAGTTTTATCTTTACAAAACTTATCAATCATATCTGTCAAAGGTAAAGTGTTACCTTTGATTCCCCACATACCGGCTAATATTCCAATATTATCATTACCATAAGGTATTCTATGTGCTGGGTGGTCTCTCATTACGTGTAGAGACTTATTTGATTCTATCCACTCATTAACTGCGTAAACCTCTCTATTAGTCAATCTTGAATCACAATCTCTGAAAATTGCATATTCGCAATCTTCTATATCTGCTGCCAAAAAACGCCAAAATGGACCGAAAGGTTTACCTTCCATGTTTATAGTAATACTTCCATTCTCTTCAATTTGTTCAATAAATGTTTTAGGGACTGATTCGTCATAATAGAATATTCCTTTCCATCCTGGATAAAATTCTTCTATCTGTTTTGAATTAATGACAGCCCCTTCAGTGTATAAAGGGTTATCTCCCCATAAACTAAAACTTACATACTTCATCGTTGATTCTTAAATAATTTTTCATAGGACTTTTGGTTGTCAACCTCATGTCCTTGTGTTTTATGTGAATCTAACTGAAGATGTGTTAGCCACCCTTGAGTTAAAAATTGTTGTTTACGTCTGTGGTGTAAGAAGAATGTGATTGAACGTTCGTGTGCGTGACCACAAGTTTCAGTGTCTTTAATGTAGTCTACTAAAGGTTCCATCCAATTCATATATTCGTTGAAAACATCGGACCTAAATGTGGTATTTGATGTTGATGACCATAATGAATTTGGATTTTTATTAATCATGTTACTAAAATGACGTACCAAATCGAATCTATGAACTTGTGCAATTGCAGGTATAATATGTTCAACCCATCTCGGGTTGGTTATAAATTCCATTCTCATGGAGATGGGGTTATATCCAATAGAGTCAACATTCATGTTATACAATTTAGTATGTCTTTGGTCTATAAAATCATCCAAAATAACGTCATACTCAAATAGGTTTACATAATCAGATTTAATCAAATTGTTTTTCCATAACGCATACCATCCAGTGTAAGATGTAAACAATGGGTATTGTTCTCTGTTGTGTTCAAGGTCACGGGCAACAATAACATTATCTAATTCCGTTAGTTTATCGGTGGGTCGACTACCTAAGAATACGTAGGTATAATTGTATAAGTTTTTAAACTTTTGATTTTCTTCAAAACCTAAGATAAGGTCTTGGTCATGACAGAAGATAAATGTTTCAGCTCTGTTTTTAGTGTTGATATCGATAGGTAAATTTGATTGATATCTTTCAGCAAATTTAACACGATTGTCTTCCCATTGTTGATTGGTTTGACCGATTGAAAGGTGAGTGACTCTAACCATGGTAGTCACACCAACTTTAACACCGTCCAAGTGATTAGGGAGGGTAAATCCTAAATCATAAAAGTGGAAACCCTCAATACTCTCATCGAAGTTGTGTTTTACTTTTGTTTTATCAAAAGCGATAAAAAGACCATCAACGATGATAGTCTCTTCTACTTTTTGTCCCAAATCTTTAGAGTAAGAACTGGTCCATTTTTTACCTTCATGTTTGTGATTTACGATACCATACATATTTTCAGGAACTGACCACCACTGAGAGTTTGATGGTAAAAATTTTGTTCCTGCTAATCCAATAATTCCGTAGTCGTCATTTTTTTTAAAACACTTGAGTAACTTCTCACCCCAATTCTTTGTATCAAATTCTAAGTCATCGTGAATTAAAACAACGATGTCATTAGATGATTCATTAATTATTTCATTATAGGTTTGTGATAATGATTTTTCACCATTATTCACTTTTTCTATAATTTCGACTTCTTTGAACATCACAGTCTTTTGGATGTAGTCAATATAGTCTTGGTTGTGTTCTCTTGTGCTAAATCCTACGGTAATCATTAATAATATTTTTTAGTTTCCTGTAGAACCAAATCCGTTATCTCCACGGTCTTTGTCGTCTACGTTTAATACTCTTTGAAGAGTTACATGTTTTCCTGCTGTTACAGAAGATAATACTGCTTGTGCAATTTTATCTCCTACTTCTATGGTATGAGTTTCGTTACTCAGGTTGATTAGAATAACTTGAACCTCACCTGTATATCCTTGGTCTATCGTTCCTGGCGTGTTAACCACAGATAATCCTTTCTTTAATGCCAAACCACTTTTTGGCCTAATCTGAACTTCGTAACCTTCGGGGATATCTAAAAATAAACCAGTCGGAACTAAGTCTCTTTCCAAAGGTCCAAGTGTTACTTTTTTATTTGCCCTTAAATCGAAACCTGAATCGGTTGGATATTCGTAAACCGGTTCTTTATTAACCGATTTATAGGTGTATTTTAAAATGGTTTTGGGCATCATTTGTTGAATGTAGCTTTCATTCAACGCTTCCATGTCTAAGTTCAAACTATCTAATAGTTTCTGAGGGTCATTAAGGTCCATACCACTCATACTTTTTTGTAGGTCTTTTAACATTTTAAGACCTTCAGTCATATCTTTAAATTTTCCCATTATACTAAGTTATAAAGTTTATCCATTAATTTTGCTAATACGTCCACATCCTCTTCACAGTAAGCCGCGATTGGGTCTAATGCTTCAGTTTCCCAATAGGTTTGGTGAACGATGTTTCCTGTCACCTCTCCGTCTTTAGGTGAGGAAACACCCATGGATACACACATCAATTCTAATGATGCCATTGAGAAGTTGTTACCAAACTTCCAAATCTCCATGGTGTCCACCGCTTTCATCTCCCACGGTTTTGTGTCGTATTGTGGAAGAATTGACGGTGGTTTCATTCCATTGATAATCATACGTTTACCAATCATTGGAATATCAAAGTTTTTAATATTATGTCCACAAAGGTAAAAATCTAACTTACCTACTTTGGTAAGTAAGTTTTTGATTTCTTGCAACACTTCAATCTCTTGGTCTGAAGAGAATGTCTGTTTGTGTATATTACCGTCAGGGGCATAAAAGGCAAAAGACGCCACTATTATTTTGGCAAACTCAGGAATTAGCGCGGCCTTGTTGTAAAACATATCTTCAACAGAATTACCTTCCTCTTCAGGGTATCGTTTTACAATCCAGTTTTGATAAGACTCAAACAATTTTGCAAGTTCGGGTTTGTTTTTTTTCAATGTCTTGAAGTCCTGCTCAATCCCAACAGTCTCTAAGTCAAAAAATAATAGTTTTGTCTTTGGTAGGTTTATCATCTTGTAATCTCCTTGTAAATTTGTGCTCTTGTTTCTGTTACAATATTTAAGTCGTATGTCTTTGATACGGTTTCATATAATCTTTCACCCAAATCTTCAGCCCATGACGGGTTGTCAATAAGTTTCTTCATCCATTTTGACCAATCGGAGTGGTTTCGTCTTTCTTCAACTAAAAGTGCGTTACCATCAACAAAGTTACCGTTTTGAAGTGAATGTTTCAAGTCAATAGTGTAAGGACCAATGTTAGAGGCGATAAGTGCCTTTTTGTAGAAACCGGCCTCGATAACTTTTAATTGAGATTTAACTCTGTTAAAAATATGGTTTTTTAGTGGGGCTAACGATACGTCAAAGTTAGCGTAATTTTTTGCGTATGATGTTACAGGTTCAGTCCATACACGAGTGTAAAATGGATTTTCTTCTAAAGTGTATTTTTCATTAGGAAGATATTTCAACAAAAATTCCTTATGTTCAGGGGTAATCATTTCATAATTTTTTGTAAATATCTTTTCATATTGTGACCATACTGTTTCGTGAGGTAGTATAGGTCGTTGTTTTTGTTCACCTGTTTGTGGATTGATTTCGGTGATGGTACCTCTAATATCAAACCCACATAGATATAAACTGAATTTATCTTTTTGAGAACTTAATTTTCCAAATGTACCTTCCAATAACTTTAAGTCGTGTAAGTGGGATGAACCACCTAACCAACCAAAACGCAATTTATCAGAAGGTTTGGTTTCCGCCATAAACTGAGGTTCTTTTGGGTTAATCGCATTGGGTAAGATGAATACATTTTTATTGTATTTTTTAATTTCGTCTGCAAAAATAGTGGTCGTAGTGGTTACGTATTGTGCAACTTTCAAATTGTCTACAATCTTTTTATGTAATTCGTTTTTAATTACAAGACTATGTGCCGGATGTTCTTTTGTTGGTAGCCAATAATCATCCAAATCCATAACCGTAACAATACCCATTTTTTTTAGGGCTTGTACGATTTGAATAGAAGCCACGGGGTCTTTCCCGATAGACCTGTGGTAACAAACCATATCATACTGTTTCCAATAGTTAAGGTCATTAATTTTTGGTTCGTAATCTATATCTACATGGAAATCTTCAGGAAAAGATTGTTGTAAGAAAATGTGAGGTTCTACAGAACGGAATTTACCCACCCCTGTTCTATCAGAGGGTAGTACTAATACTTTTATCTTTGACATACTTTCAATTTTGTTAAAAGTATAAGATAAAATCAGTAATAAGAAAAGGGGGGTGTTTATTTAACTTTCTTAATTTTTGTTACACGACCTTCAAACACATGTTTACCAACTCTTAATTGTAAAGATTCATTGGTTTTTGTATTTCCTTCAGTTAACATACCAGCATTTTGTAGTTCTTCTCTAACCACATCTCTAACCGTATCCCTAACAACATCTCTAATCATTTGTTTTAGGTCTCCGTTGTTAGATGATGAAGGTACTGATACATTCTCGGATACTGTTTGTTGTGGTGTTTTACCCATCAGTCTTTGTGCACCTTCAATAACATCGTCAGAAAGAACAGGACCACCACCACCGAAGTTAGGTTGTTGGATTGGGTGTTCCATCATAAGTTGTTTAATCTCATCAGGTAATTTAGAATTCTGAATTCTATCCTCAGTCATTGGTTGTGGTTGAGTCATTTGTTGTGTTGGTTGTTGTGGGACTGATTGTAACATATCCTGAGGGATATTGTAACTGGCGTTAATATTCTCACTCATCGGTAGACTACCTTGAGCTTGTCCTGGTTTAATTTTATCTGACGCGTCCATAATCTTTTTGGACATCGCTAATTTTTGCATTAAATCGTTATTCATTGTTATTGTCAAATTGTGCGTTGATTATGACTCTTGTCATGCTCTTATCACCATTAAAGTTATAGCCAGGTCGTGGAGTTGTAAAGTTATCTCCTGTAAGTTTGAAGGTCATTACCTTATCTAACCTAAATAATCTCCATCCTGGTAAGGGTTGTTCCCCTGTTCTGGCGGTGTGGGAAGCACCTTCCATGTCCCACGCTCTTAATACTCTGTTTCCTGCTTTTGAGAAACCCAAACACACAGGTTCAATCGTTCTAATACCACGACCACCTGGTTCATCACCGTCATAAAATACGGTAACGACTTGTTTTTGTTTGATTGCTCTTTGGACATCATCCATTGATGCGACTTCCAATAGAACACTTCTAAGAGTTTCTTGTAGTTTCATTATTCTTCTACCTTGTATGGTTTTTTGTAATTAAACTTATTAACTTTGATATCCTCTGTTCTTTCGTTGATGTCGTTAATTGTTCCTGCATCAAAATTATGAACGTCTAAAAATCCTCCTGTGCCTCTACCTTCAGCATCTCCATCGGCCATTGCATTTGGATGTTCTGCAGAATACTTGTCAGAAACTGGGGAATAATCATTACGAGGAAAAAGTCTTGCTCTTTCTTGGTCTGCAATTTCAGACAACTTGTTCTTTGGTTGTGAGAAATCTAATTTGTCATTCTGTTCAGCCATTTTAAATTAACCTTTTAAATCTTTTTGTGATACTTTCTTGTATTGAAGTATCAAATTTATTTATACCCTTTTCGTGTTTATCGTGAGGGTTTATATTCATACCATTTTTTTCATGGTTGTCAATGAATTGGTTTTCCATTCCACCATCCATTTTTCTTTTCTTACCTCCGTGGTCTACGGCTCTCCAGTGGTCCAATACATGATTACACCAGTTTTTCATTCTATCTCCACCGTTTAACACGTAAGGGGCATCTTCTTTTTTACCACCATAAGAATCAAACCAATTTTTAATTCTTTTTATTTGTTGGTAAGTTGCCATACCTGATTCTCTTAATTCTTTGTTTCTGTTGAAACCTTCAGTATTAGAGTCTCCTTCTACCATCCCACCACATTCTTCCAAATGTTTTAGTAATGATTTAGGTAATTTGGCTTTTCTATCGTAAAGATTTTTATTCATCTTTTAATAGTCTTTGTAGTTGTTTCATACTGATACCTTCTTTACCTGCTAGTTTTTTCAGTGCTTTGATGTTTCTCAGTATAATACTTGATACCGATTCATCTGAAGGTCTAATATCATTATCTGCGTCCTTACTAACCAATAAATCTTCTCTCATTTTCATGATTTCTTCTTTGGTAAAGACTTTTTCTTTTTCATAAAGTCTCATTCTTGTGAATGAACCAGGTAATTTATTCTTTTCAAGTTTTGGGTCTTTACCCATTTCTTCAGCTCTTTCTTCGGCATTGACCACACCTAATTTATCTTCCAAGTATTTGATTGTATCTTCAAATCCCAGATTTTCGGTCTCTCCCCAACCGAAAGCACCTGACATATCTTCTTCACCAACATATCTTCTAAAACCTAAGGCATAAGGGTCTTGTGCCGTTCTCGTAGCCGCAACGGTTTGGTCAGTTGTTTTTTTCGGTGAAACATGAGGGTCAACAATTGGGATTTTTGAACTTAGCATAGTTCCATCAAAATCAACTAATTCTTTCATCTCACCACCTTCATCGTTATTTGATGTTAGTTTCTTCCATTCAGAATGAGACTTACAAGGCATAAAACCACCATCGTGTTTGTGAGTGCCCTCACAACCTAATTCTGCGGCTTTCAATTTAGCTGCGGATTCTTTTCTGAAGATGTTAGACTTAATCATACTCATTTTTACTATAAATACAACAAAGAAAGTATTTATCATAAAAAAGGTAATGGCAGGTCAGAACATCAACAATTATAATTTCAAAAGATTCAAGGTAAGGCTAGATAGAAGTGAATATTTCGACTTAACTTTGGTTTCGGATGAAAGGGATTATGATGATGAAGTAATCTTTTCTTCAGACATCATCGCACTCAATGATGGTAATCGCCTGCCCGTTAATATTGACCTAACAAAAACAGGTTCAACAACGCAACCAACACTTTATTGGGGACTTTCAAATACTGCCAATACTCTAACTTCGTTAAATTATTATAATCCAACAAAAAAGGACCTAACGTGTTATACAGGATTCACAGGTTTATGTGATGCTGGTCTTACAATGATTGATGTCGGATTATTCGACAAGATTACAGGTAATACCTTATATTATTCTATGGGTGTGTTTAATAATAAAACTCACGACCCATTGTATCATGACAGAAGGATGAAACTACATCCTGTTAATACATTTGCCAAATCACCAAATCATAGATTTTCAGGGAAAACAAATGAAACCGTATATAATATTGTAAATAAATCTGCATCCACAATTGGGTATTACCAAGAATTATACGGTGGTTTCTTCCAAGGATTCTATAAGTTACATGGTTACGATTATGAAGTCTTACCTGAAAGGGTAAATAAGGGTTGGACTATGGAGACTCTAATCAAACCACGTCAGGTTGAAGAGTTTACATTGATGGACCGTCAAGAATATTTGAATGATGTTTATCCTGATAATAAGGGGACGTTCTTCTTCTTCGGTGCAAGGGCGGAAAATAAATTCTACCATCCTGCTTCAGGAACAGCGGTTAATCACCCTGATTTTTCATGTGACTTTGATATTCAAATTAGTGGTGGAACACAATGGACGTATGACCGAGTTACTTCAGACTTAGGAAATTGTTTTAAAACTTGTGCTTGTTCAGACACAGGAGTAACCTCATCAAGTTGTTTTAATATCTATCCTGTTACAGCAACAACAGTCACAAAAACCAACGGATTAGAGTGTAAGAGTTGTAATGTTAATTGGACAGGTGAAACAGAGGACCCTCGTTTTGATATCCTCTCAAACGCCATGTCACTACGATTAAGTGGTGACCCTAAAAACCCACACTTATGTGTTAAATACATAAAATATACTGGTGATTGTGTAACCACAGGAACTTGTGATACAACAGGGTTAACATACTCATCAGGATATTGTATTAATGAAATCTGTTCAACTAAAGGTATCTACGATGTTTGTGGTTTCCCAATTTCAGAGTCAGAAAGAACCTTAGAAAGATGGGTAATGTTAACTGCGGTCTTTGAGAGGTATCGATACCTTGAAGATTGTGATTTATTGAATGTTGGTGGTTTGGGTGATATACGAAGGGAAACCTATACAGCATCGACGTATGGGGTTCCAACCAATCTGATACAACCTGGAGGTCTTAATGCCGAGAAGATAACTGAGATTCAATGGACGCAAAAATGGTTAAATCAAGTTGATGACCGAAGAGGTGTTTTAAGACTTTATGTAAATGGTTATCTTTTTATGGTGATTGAGGACTTTGAGGAAATTATTCCACACGAACTTAATACTGAAAAAGAAAAACAAATTGGCGTCCCTTACTCTATTTCTTGGGGTGGTGGAACACAAGGTTTAAGGGAAAGTTTAATTCCAAGTTCTTGTGATGCTGTCGAAGGTCCGTATATTCAAGACCCTGAATTAATGCCGAATGAAGTTTTATCTGGTACTTCCTTAAGTGGATTGACCACTGATATTGAGATGGAACAGAACTTTGGTGGAACATTTATGGGTGGTGTGTCTAAATTTAGATTTTATGTGGAACCATTGAGTTCTCCACAAATCCAACACAATTTTAGAATTGAAAGAGATGATTACGACTTATTTGATTTTTGGTGTCCTAATTGTTTGGAAATTCTTACTCAGTGTTATTTTGACTTCAATATTGATATTGCAAGTTGTAATTTTGATTTTATTGCCAATGATGTTGCATGTTCTTTTGATGCTAACTGCTTCCAAATTACACCTACACCTACACCGACACCGACACTACCTATAATTGTGTCCCCATCTATTACTCCAAGTGTTTCTATAACACCTTCTGTCACACCATCGATTAGTGCCACTCCATCTATTACTCCAAGTGTTTCTATAACACCTTCTGTCACACCATCGATTACTGCCACTCCATCTATTACTCCAAGTGTTTCTATAACACCTTCTGTCACACCATCGATTACTGCCACTCCATCTATTAGTCCATCAGTAACATTAACACCGACAAGTTCTATTAACCCATCAGCGTCTATTACACCGTCAATAACTACGACCCCTTCAATATCGATAACTCCGAGTATTTCAGTTAGTCCATCGGTATCGGTAACACCGTCTATAACTTCATCAGTGACTGCTACAGTAACTCAAACTGTTACCCCATCAGTAACACCAACAAATACACCAACCCAATCGGTTACTCCATCAGTAACACCAACCCAAACAGTTACCCCATCAGTAACACCAACCCAATCGGTTACCCCATCAGTAACACCAACAAATACACCAACACAATCGGTTACTCCATCAGTAACACCAACCCAAACAGTTACCCCATCAGTAACACCAACCCAATCGGTTACTCCATCAGTAACACCAACCCAAACAGTTACCCCATCAGTAACACCAACCCAATCGGTTACCCCATCAGTAACACCAACCCAAACAGTTACCCCGAGTAGTACGGGTGTTGTTGAATTCACAACGACACTAAATGTGAAGGTAGTTCAAGGTTTTGAAAGTCCATTAACGGGATTAACATTATGGTACGCTTTTGTTTCTCAGCCATACACTAACATTCAACCGTATGACCCATCATTAAATTGGGTGAGTGGTGGAACTTACAATAGTATCAATGACTGTACCCAAGGAGGTTCTCCCGCATCAAATCCTTTGACTATCGATGTTACGGGTACACCATATGAATTTTATGGGTTGGTAGTACATTTTAGAAATTCCGATGGAACGGTAATTTATGGAATGAGGGGGGATGCGTTATGTAATTGGTCATGGAATAATATTTACACATATTACTCATTAATACAAGTACTAAATTATGATAGGACCTATAATATTCAACATAAAATATTCCCTAACACTTCGGCGATTACTCCCACTCCATCACCTACACCATCGGTTACTCCATCACCTACACCATCAGTAACACCAACCCAAACAGTTACTCCATCAGCAACCATCACTCCATCAGTAACATTAACACCGACAAGTTCTATTACCCCAACTAATAGTGTTACTCCAACGCCATCTATAACTCATACATCATCTGTAACACCAACACCAACTCCAACACCAACAGTGACTACGAACACATCATTAAACCTTATGGTCAATGCACCAATAATTAGGTTTAACAATAATGATATTAGGGCAGAATTTTATAATAATATTAGCTCTCAACCCATTAACCAAATATTTTCACTTTTATTAGCTCAAACTAATGGTGTATTAGACTCCACTGAATTACAAAACTTGATGGACGCTGCATATGAAGATTACAATTATGGTAGTTATCCTCTTAACCCACCACTATATATTGATGGTCTAGGTAACCCAATAGGATACTACGGGCCTGGTTATGGTGACCCTCAGGTTGGACAACAACTTTATGATGGTAATGGTAACTCAATTAATACCGCAGGTGCTACATATACCGAAACAAGTAATACGTCTTTGTTAAATGATGTGAATCAGAATTTTGGTGACAAACAGTTTAATGGAGGTACCTTTAGATTTATCGGATGGAATAGTTCAGGTGTGGTAGTTAATGTTATAGATATAACGATACCATCACCATCACCTACACCAACGGTTACACCATCAACAACACCAACGGCTACACCATCAACAACACCAACGGTTACACCATCAACAACACCAACCCAAACACTTACTCCATCAGTAACATTAACACCAACACCAACTCCAACAACAGACCCACTTGAAGGTTATTACACATATTATATGACAACACCTATTGAGAAGTTGTCATATCCTAATACTCAAAGCGCTCAAGATTTATATTGTGCTCCAGGTGAAACTATTACAACCGTTGTGAAGCACACAAGTGATAATGTACTTAATATGACCAACGCTGCATTTTTTAACACAGACGGTACACCATATACATTATTAAACACAAACCCAGGTGTACAATACCATGTTTTGATATTTAGAGCTGATAAATTTGCAGATAGAAACTATGGTATAGGTTCAAATACAACCGAACTAGACCTTCGTAGAAACGGTGGACAGTATGGTGGACATTTAATGCTACAGACTGATACTGTGCCAGGTCCTGGTGGTTATTTAGGTAACGTTACAGGCGCTGTGCCTATTGCTGCTGCACAAGTATGGTGGAATGAAGATTGTCCAGTAATCTCACCTACACCATCACCTACACCAACGGTTACACCATCAACAATTTAATAAATTTGGATTATAAAACCACAATACTTATTTAAGTGGAATTTTACATAAAGAAAAATAGTACCCTACCAAAACTTCAAGTGGAAGTTATTAATGAGTCGAGAAACGGTTACAACCAACTCGACCCTAATATTTCTGCGTCTACTGTAACGTTCTCTATGTCCCATGTTGAAAATGATATTTTCAAGATTGCTAATTCTCCAGCAACTATTAAAGTTATGGATGATAGAAGTGGGTATATTCTTTCATACCAATTCACAAAAAAGAATACCAATAGAAATGGTAGATACAAAGGTGTGTTTACAATCATCAATGAAAGAGGAACATATGAAATTCCAATAAATGAAGACTTATTTATTCAGGTTTCAGATTCTTTTGTTGATACTAATATGTGTTGTAGGAGAAATAATGTAAGAATATCACCAACCCCATCAAGAACACCAACACCAACACCTTCGGTTACCCCAACTACATCGGTAAGTCCAACACCAACCCCAACAGTCACTAAAACTGCAACTCCGTCAGTAAGTATCACACCTTCAGTATCGGTATCACCATCTATTACTCCGAGTGTATCTATTTCGTCTTCAGTTACTCCAAGTGTTTCAATAACACCATCAATTACGACTTCGGTGACTTCAACACCTTCAGTAACTATTACATCAACACCAACAATCACTGTAACTCCTTCTACCACGGTAAGTCAAACGCCAGGTGCGTCTGTAAGTATAACACCAACACCATCAATAACACAAACGGTATCACCTACTATAAGTGTGAGTGTAAGTCCTACTGTCAGTCCATCAATAAGTGTAACTCCAACATCTTCTGTAACACCTACGGTTACTCCAACAATCACGCCTACGAATAGTGTGAGTTCTACACCAACACCAACAATTTCTATTAGTAATACACCAGGTGCTTCAACAAGTGTTACTCCAACAAATACTCCAAGTGTGAGTATTACTAACAGTATATCGGTGACACCATCTGTAACCCCTTCTATGACTGTTTCTGTGACGACAACTCCAACTATTTCGGTAACTACGTCTACAACTCCAACTATTTCGGTAACTACGTCTACAACTCCGACTATTTCGGTAACTACGTCTACAACTCCGACTTTGAGTCCAACAAACAGTGTAACACCTAGTATTACACCTACCATTTCTATTAGTAACACTCCAAATTCATCTTTAAGTGTAACTCCAACTTCTACAGTAACACCAACAATAACTTCTTCAGTTACGGCTACTCCAACAGTTAGTACTACACCTGATGTTTCTGTAACAGTAAGTATAACACCAACATCAACCCCTACTATTACACCATCAGTCACTTCTACGGTGACTCCTTCAGTATCTCCAAGTGTTACAACTTCTGTAACTCCAACATTGACACCAAGTATTAGTAGTAGTATTACACCATCAGTAACACCTACAATTACACCTTCATCCACAGTAAGCACCACACCTGACGTTTCTGTAACAACAAGTGTAACTCCAACATTAACCCCATCATCGTCCACACCATGTTGTGATACATGGACTCTATATGGTGGTGATGGTACGTGTGTTGCACCTGCCGAATTTATTGTTACCGATTGTAATGGTAACATATCCACAGTAGTTGTCAATCAACTTGATACTGTTGTCATATGTGCTAGATATGTTGAAGATAATAATGCACCTATATGTAACGCCTCTGCAACACCATCAGGAACATGTGTTTGTCCTAGTCCAACACCTACGACAACACCTTCAGTTACTCCATCAATCACACCAACTGTTACACCAACAGTAACGGTTAGTACTAGCCAACCTTGTTGTGAAGATTATGAATTTTATGCGGCAGATGTAGCACAAACAGGTGTTACTGTTAATTATGTGACCTGTGATGGAACTCCTGTGACCGTTGTTTATCCTCAATATTATTCAATAACAATTCACTGTGTAAGAAAAGACAGTATAACCACTAATGATTCTGACGAGACAAATTGGTATCCAATTTCTCCATGTATATGTGTGAGTCCAACACCAACACCAACAATGACCCCATCGAATACACCAACATTAACACCATCAGCTAGCGTCAATGCGGTTACTACTCAGTGTTTGAATTATAACTGGAATGGTGTTGGTACACCTTCTCCATTTAATGACTTAGGAAAAGTGCTTTCGAACGGTAATGGTACATCAGCAACTGTAACTCAATTCCGTTTCACCCCTAATTCATGTGTCCCTTATGATAATAGTGTATTCTTTGCTCAATTTGCACAAACTTCAATAGGTAAAACATTGACCGTATACTTTGGTAATCAAACAGCATCTTATACAATTAATTCAATTTCTAGAAGTCCAGCGTATTATGGTAATTGGATAGTAAATGTTACTTATGTTAGTGGTGCGGTTAGTACTAGTTCTTTCACATGTCATGCTTGGCATCAATTCTGTTTCGAATACGTGGCGGGACAAGGTGCGTTACTACAAGAAAGTTTATTTGATGTTGAGCAAGAAGATGGTGGACGTATTTTATTGGAACCTATTCCACCTGTTCCTTCTGAATCACCAACACCAACACCAACTCGAACTCCTTCAGTCACAGTATCAACTTCGGCACCACAGCGTAATTTATTAGTTGATAACTTAGGTAATTACATTGTTACCGATGACACCGATTTCTTGGTAATGTCAACAGGACCAGTTCCTTCACCAACACCATCTAAAACTGTTACACCTACATCAACAACAACACCAAGTATTACGCCGTCTATTAGTGTTAGTTTAACACCGAGTATTACCCCAACATCAACCATTACATCTACACCATCAGTAACTAAAACAGTAACACCTTCAATCACACCATCAGTTGCATCTCCAATATCATCTAATTTATTAGTTAATTTAGATGCAAGAAATACAAGTTCATATCCAGGAACAGGTACGGTGTGGACCGATTTACAGGGTAACTATAATGGTACTTTAGTTAATGGACCGACATATAACTCTACGGATAAGTCTATAGTTACAGACGGTATTGATGATTACATTTTATTAAGTAATGTTGCAGGTACTGGTAATGCCACCCAATCATTTACATATGAATTATGGGTTAAACCTGATGATACGGATGGTAACATCATGTCAATGTCAGAATCAAACCCACAAAATGGTTGGAACATGCCACCGATAGCTGCAGAAGCAGGAAAATTTAGAGGTAAGATTTGGACGAATAACTATCTTTACTCAACGACACCATTCAATCAAGGTCAGTGGTATCAAGTGGTACTGGTTTGGGATTTTGCAAACTCAACACAAAGTCTATATATCGATGGTGTATTGAATGATAGTGAGACTGGTGTTTCATACGTATCAAGTGGTGTTGATAATGATATCTTCTTCGGTCAACAAAATCCTGGTGCCGATAACACTGGAGACTTTAGAGGTGAATACGGTATTATTAGATTATATAACTCTGCATTAACATCATCACAAGTATTGAATAACTTTAATGCTACTAACCCTTATTATATTGCACCATCCCCAACACCGACACCATCTATTACACCATCTATTACTCCAACAAGTAGTGTAACGCCGACATCGTCAATTACTCCAACACCTTCTTCTAGTGTATCGTCTTCGTCTGTATGGCAATTAAGAAGAATTGATAATTTTAATGACTGTTCAATAGATACTACGGTGTATAGGGCAATTAATACTTTGGGTGCGGTATCATCTAATTATATTTTAGGAACCGACGGTTTCTGTTACTTAGTTGTTAATGAATCACCAGGTGATGTGACTGTAACAATGAATGCCGGACCATATATTGAGTGTTCTTCATGTTTGACGTAATTTAAAAAAAAAAGATATTTATAAAATAAAAACCAAATGGCAAACTTAACTATAGACCAATTAACCTCATTTACAGGCACACCACAGAGTAGTGATTTAATTATTATTCATGATGGAACGAATGCCAAAAAAATAACATATGCTGAACTATTCAATAAGATTTTTTCGGGTTCAACATCATTACAGGCTGATGGGTCACAATTTAATTTAACGGGACACATAATTCCAACAACAAATGATGTCTATGATTTAGGAAATGCAGAATATAAATTCAGAGATTTATATTTAGGAAGTAATACAATACATATCGGTAACAAAACAATTAGTGAAACCAATGTTGATGATAGTATGGAAATTAAAAATATTTCAGTTCCATCATCTTCAACATCTGAAGGAAATAAAGGTGATGTTGTCTTTGATGAGAATTTTATGTATGTCTGTATAAACACCAATACTTGGAAAAGAATTAACCTTGACAATACTTGGTCTTAAAAATATAAAATAATATGGCAAATTTACCAATATCTCAATTACCCACAGCACTATCAGGAAGTCCAGACTCTTTGATGGTAATAGTTAATTATGACCTTGTTTCTTCGGGTGTCACTTATTCAATACCCTTTTCGGCATTAACCACCCAATTTAACCCAACCCCGACCTTTCAACCTATATATGGATTATTTTCTCAAACGGGTGACAGTGCAACCGTTAGTGGGATAACAGAACAAACAATTGTAGGTGATGGTGTTGGAACTTTAACAATCCCTGCGAATGGTTTTTCAGTTGGTGATACTTTTAAGGCGACAATAAAAGGACATTTTTCTTCCGCAAATGATACATCGAGAGTAAGGGTAAAGGCTGGTGATATTATTTTGTCAGATTCAGGTGATTTTACTTTGAATACTGGTGGAGACGAAGTGTTGATAACATTGGAATTATATTTTGTTATTCAAAGTATAGGTAGTGCAACTAATGCGTCAATTTTAACAAAAGGGGATTTGACAACAATTAAATCAAGTAATTTTACTGTTCAGGGATATGCGTTTGAAACTACTAATAATTCTACTTTTGATACCACAACCGAAAACACATTAAATATTACATGGGAATTTGGTAATACAGACAATACAACATACATATTGAGTGAAGTATTTACCTTAGTAAAAGTATATTAATGGAATTTTTTATCAGACAAAATAGTGAATTACCCATTCTTAAAATGGAGGTCGTCCGTGATGGAAGAACTGACTCATGGAAAACATTTGATGCAGATTTAGATAATGCAACAATCCGTTTTTCTATGAAAGAGGAGACCACAGGTATTCCAAAGATTGTTATGAATAATGCTTTCATCACAGAAAAGTTACAAGAAAACCCTGACGCACCAAAAGAATATTATATCTATTACAAGTGGTTCACCAGAGACACAAAAAGAAAAGGTCGTTACATTGGTGAATTTTCAATCATCAATTCAATGGGTGAATTAATCGCCCCAATCAGAGAAAATCTTTACATCAATATCATTTGACAAGACCAAGATTCCTTCTTATTATTTCCGTAGTATAAATGTCAAAGAGTAATCACATCACTACGATGTGAGTATAATGTCTCAGACGAAAAGAAAATATTATGGTATCACAAGAAGTAATCGAAGAATTCCTATTAGGGGAGGACCCTGAAAAGTATATAGTTGCGTTAGAGTACGACTATCGTTCAGGAAAAATATTCAAAGTAATTCAAGACCCTATTCAGGGTAAACAAATCAAATCAGACTCATTTATTCCGTTTGCGTGGGTGGGAGACCTCCACGGGAAAAATTTCTATGGTGGTTCAAAAGCCGCTCAGAAACAAGCGATGTCAACCCACGGTATTCTTATCGAAAGATTGGAAACCCACGGTGATGAAAGAATGGAGAAGGGTTTGAAATATATTGTCAAGACAACCAAAACATACTCAAACTTAGTAAACTTCTTCAAAGGAGGTGGGTTAGACCCATGGAATAGAGATAACTCAGGGGACATTATGATTCTACCACCAACAGAACAATATCTATGTCAGAAGGGGAAACGACTTTTCAAAGGGTTTGACGAATATGATGAGGTTCACCGTTTTGTATTCGATATCGAGACCACAGGTCTTTCACCTGAGGATAGTGAAATCTTCCTTATAGGTATGAAAGACAATAGAGGGTATGAAAAAGTATTGTCCGCAGAAAATCCTGAAGAAGAAAGAAAACTTATCATTGAGTTTTTTGATATTGTAAACCACCTTAAACCAACACTTATTGGTGGATACAACTCGGCATTCTTCGATTTTCCATTCTTAATTCGTAGAGCAGAGATTTTAGGTTTGGACCCAAAGAAGATTATCAAAACCCTTAATCCTGAAGTTAATTTTAGAACAAAGGACGGGATGTTGAAGTTGGCAAATGAGATGGAAGAATACACTCAGATGCAGATGTGGGGTTACAATGTTGTGGATATTGCACATGCGGTTCGTAGAGCACAAGCAATCAACTCAGACATTAAGAGTTGGGGTCTTAAGTATATTACCCAATTCATCGGTGCTGAGAAACCAAACCGTGTGTATGTTCAGGGTGATAAGATTGGTAAAATCTATTTTGACAATAAGGACTACTACTTTAATCCCAAGTCAGGTGGATATAAAGAAGTCGGAACCCCTGGTACAGAAAACTTAATGGAACGTTTTCCTGGTGCATTTGAAGAGGTTAATGGTAAGTACATCATTGAAAGATACCTATACGATGATATTTGGGAAACAATGGTAGTTGATGAAGAATACAATCAAGCCAACTTCTTACTCGCTAAGTTGGTACCAACCACCTACGAACGTCTATCCACTATGGGTACCGCCACACTGTGGAAAATGATTATGGCTTCGTGGTCATACAAGCACGGACTTGCAATCCCTCAGAAGGGAGATAAACGACCATTTACAGGTGGTTTGTCACGT
>Ga0255777_10002016_pt1 | contig 18508 bp, 13 predicted proteins | sample 101ome_15_FD_179975 | JGI IMG/M metagenome (GOLD analysis project Ga0255777, IMG submission 179975) | Coastal salt marsh microbial communities from the Groves Creek Marsh, Skidaway Island, Georgia - 101402AT metaG (version 2) | ecosystem: Environmental > Aquatic > Marine > Intertidal zone >... | reverse complement strand
GTTACATTTGCACTTTTATACTTATATTTCTTTGGATTTTATAAGTCCTTGATTAAATTTTTTGATTCAAAGGACTCAATATTTTTGAGCCTTACGGGAGCTATGGTTTTTGGCTATTCGTGGTCAATTATGCATGTTTACCAGTTTCAACTTGTTTCAACTACATTTCTTTCAGTAGCAATCCTTCAAGGCACACTGCTTGCAGCAGTTTTCTATGCCTTTCTTAATATTTCAAGAGATGTTGCTAAATATATTTTATATCCCTACAACACTAACAAAGATGCTACCCCTGTGATAATTTATGGCGCTGGAGCAACTGGTAATGAACTTTTTCAGTCATTGCTCTTAGACCCATCGAAGAAACTGATTGCCTTCTTTGATGATTCAAAAAATCTACGAGATAGACAAATTAACAATATTCCAATTATCGGATCTTTTCAAAAATTAAAAATTTTAAAGAAGCAAAATCCATCATTGGAGATTTTATTAGCTGTTCCAAATTTAGGCACCGATGAAAGACGCGAAATTATCTCAAAACTTGAGCGCATTAAAGTAGCGGTTAGAACAGTGCCCTCATTTCATGAGCTCATATCAGATCAAAAGAAAATGACCGATATACAGAACCTCTCTCTTGATGACTTACTTCCCAGGGCTCGGGTTGCAGAAGATGTGATTAAAAATGCGTCAAATAAGACTTTATTTATTTCAGGCGCTGGTGGATCTATAGGTTCAGAGATTGCTAGACAGCTTTTAAAGCACAGTCCAGTCAAAATCATTTTATTTGATCTATCAGAAATTAACTTATTTCATATTGAGAGACAATGCCAAGCAATTAAAGCTGCCCAAAATTTATCAACTGAGATTATTCCCATATTGGGTGATATAAGAGATAAGAAAAATCTAGGATATTTATTTAATAAATTTCAAATTAATCATGTATATCATGCAGCGGCTTACAAACATGTTCCATTGGTTGAAGCCCCATACAATATAACCAAAGCCTGTGAAAATAATATTATCGGTACGCATAATCTTGCATTAGTAGCTATAGAGTATGGTGTTGAATCTTTCGTTATGATTTCTACAGATAAAGCTGTAAGACCCTCTAATATTATGGGGGCATCAAAAAGAATGGCTGAGATGTTAATCCAGTCTCTTAATTCTACTTCGAAAAAGACTAAATTTTCTATGGTTCGATTTGGCAATGTAATTAATTCTTCTGGATCAGTAATTCCATTATTTTTAGATCAGATAGCTAAAGGTGGACCAATTACAGTTACTGACAAGGAGGTTACAAGATATTTTATGACCATCCCAGAGGCCTCCAACCTTGTGCTACAGGCATCTCAAATGTCGGAAGGCGGGGAAGTGTTTATCTTAGATATGGGGGAGCAGTTAAAAATTTATGATCTAGCAAAAAAACTTATTCACCTTTCAGGTAGAAATATTGCCTCTGAGCCTGGCGGTGCAGGAATTGAGATTATTGAGGTTGGATTGCGCCCGGGTGAGAAAATGTATGAAGAGCTCTTGATATCTGGAGAGCAAGAGCCTACATCAAATCCAAAGATTTTCAAAACGATGGAAGGCTTCCCATCATTAAATGAAATGGAATTATTAGTTGAGGGAATTAAGTCAGCGATTAATATAGATTCCACAGATGGTCTTATTAATATTTTTAAAGAAAATGTAGAGGGTTATAAGAATGCAAAACTATAAATTTTTATTTTCAATATTATTTTTTTCTGTGAATCTTTTCTCCGAAACTGTTAATCATTTGCAAATAGATGAAGACTATAAAATTTCAATTTTTGCTAGTGATATTGAGTCTCCAAGGCAGTTAGCTGAAGGTGCTGATGGAACAATTTATGTTGGATCAAGAGGCTCTGGAAGCATTTATGCTATTAAAGATACAGATAATAACGGTGTTATTGATGAAAAAATATTAATAGCAAAAGATCTTACTTATGCAACTGGAGTAAGTTTATATAAAGGGTCTTTATATTTTTCGGAAATTGACAAAATTTGGAAAATTGAAGATGTTTCTCAACAACTAAAAGAAAACAATAACTCCATTCCTGAAAAAATTTTGGTGACGGATAATTTACCTTCTGATAAATGGCATGGTTGGAAGTGGATTAAGCACGATCAAGAGGGTAACCTGTATACAAATGTTGGAGCCCCGTGTAACGTATGTGAATCACAAGACAAAAGATTTGCCAGTATTTTACGTCTCAAAAATAATTCATGGGAGTATATTGCAAGGGGTGTTAGAAATTCTGTTGGATTTGATTTCCATCCAATTTCTCAAAAATTGTATTTTACTGATAATGGGAGAGATTGGCTTGGCGATGATTCACCGTCCTGTGAATTAAATAAGGTTGATTCAGAAGGAGGATTTTTTGGGTTCCCATACAAGCATGCAAACAATGTTTCTGATCCAGAATTTGGCAGCTTGAATCCAGGTTTCTTATTTATCGATCCAATTGCAGAGCTTGGTGCGCATGTTGCCCCAACTGGAATGACTTTTTACACAAAAGATATGTTTAATGAGTTTAAAAATGACATCTTCATCACTCTTCATGGTTCTTGGAATAGATCATCAAAAGTTGGATATAAAGTTATTAGGGTATCATTGGATGAAGAGGGTAATGTCTCCAAAGTCAGCGATTTTATTACTGGGTGGCTACAGGGAGAAAGAGTGCTTGGTAGACCTTCATCACCCTTTGTGATGAGTGATGGAAGTATTTTAATAGCAGATGACAAAGCAAACGTTATATATCGAGTTACTCCTCAAAATCAATAATGAGAGACACTCTTGCTGACCATCGTATCTTCGGAAAATTTTGCCACTCACTAAATAAATTTTGAATTTTGTTAGATCTTATTTTAAAGGTAAATTTTTAAATGATTGATTTTAAACAGTCTTTGCAAATTGCCAAATCAGCCGCATTGCTTGCTGGAGAATTTTTGCTCAAAGCACAGGGGAGTGATCTCACAATTTTGTCAAATCAAGATCGAGACCTTAAGCTGCAACTTGATATTGATACTGAAAAAATTATAAAAGACTACATATCATCTCATAGTAATTATTCGATCTTAGGAGAAGAGACTGGTCTTAGTGATAAATTGAGTGAATTCTTGTGGGTTATAGATCCCCTTGATGGAACATCAAATTTTTTGAGAGGCATCCCAATTAGTTGTGTTTCTATTGCATTAATGCATGAATTGGAACCAGTGCTAGGAGTCGTTTATGATTTTAATCATAAGGAGCTCTACTTTGGGCACAATGAATCTAAAGCTTTTGTGAATAATCAACAAATTCAGGTCTCATCATTATCTTTAAAAAATGAATCTACTTTAGTTACTGGCATACCAGCAAAAACTATTTATTCTGATGATGAGTTCAATGAATTGATATCTACTTTCCAGTCTTGGAAAAAAATTAGAATGATTGGATCTGCAGCAATGGCAGCAATATATGTAGCAGCAGGAAAGGCAGAAAGGTATCAGGAAAAAGGAATTTTTCTATGGGATGTTGCAGCTGGCGCATCTATTGTAAGTGCAGCAGGGGGGAAAGTATCAATAACCAATCTTCAGCCAGATTATAGGGTAGATGCAATGTTTTCAAATAATCAAATTGAAGAGATGACTTAATGTCAAAAGGACTAATTTGGTTTAGAGCTGATTTAAGGCTTGATGATAATCCTGCGGTTAATGCCGCCTTGAGTGAATGCGAAGAAGTCCTTGCTATCTATATTTTTTCTCATTCCCAGTGGGAAATTCATAACGAATCAAATATTAAACATGAATTCTTAATAAATAATTTAATTCTTCTTAAAGAATCGCTAGAAAGCTGTGGTATTTCTCTTATTGCAATTAATACTGAATCTTATAAAACTTTACCAAAAGATTTATGTTCTATTGCGGTTGAGCAAAACATAGATCACGTATTTTGGAATAATGAGTTTGGGTTTAATGAAATGATTAGAGATCAAAATTCAATAGAGTTTTTGGAGAGAAAGAATATTCGATCTTCATCGTTTCATGATCAGGTTATTTATCCACCGGGTTTCTTGAAGACAGGTCAAGGCAATCCTTTCTCAGTTTTTACTCCATATAAGAGAAGGTGGGTTGAAAATTTTGACATGAATTTTTTAGATATAGTTGAGATATCAAAACCAAAACGACCTTCTTCAATTCAAAGTGATTTATCTGCTTTAAAATTTGTTAAAACACATTCCGCAAACATTGATCTCTGGCCTGCTGGAGAAAATGCTGCTCAAGAAAAGCTTGCAAATTTTCTTCAATCAAAAGCTAATTTTTATAGTGAATCAAGAAATTCTCCAATTGTTGATGGAACTAGTAGATTATCACCCTACCTAGCTCTAGGTATTCTGTCCCCTAAAAGATGTATCTTGGAGGGCTTAAAATTTAATGATTATGAGTTTACATCAGGGAATAAAGGTATTTGTAAGTGGATGGACGAAATTGTCTGGAGAGAATTTTATCGAAATATCATGCATTCATTTCCTAAGGTAAGCATGAATCAACCTTTTCAAGACTATACAAAATCTATCCAATGGCGACATTCAAGCGACGAGCTTGAAGCATTTTATACTGGGAGAACGGGCTTTCCTATTGTTGATGCTGGCATCAGACAAATGCTTGCGGAAGGATGGATGCACAATCGACTAAGGATGGTGGTTGCAATGTTTTTTACAAAAAACATGCTTCATGACTGGAGACTTGGAGAAAAGTTTTTTATGGAAAACTTAATAGATGGAGATTTCTCTTCAAATAATGGAGGATGGCAGTGGAGCTCCTCAACTGGTACAGATTCAGCCCCTTATTTTAGGATCTTTAATCCAATCACCCAGTCGCAAAATTTTGATCCTAACGGAGAATTTATCAAAAAATTTATTCCTGAATTAATAGATGTTCCTGTTGCACAAATTCATCAGCCAAAATCTGATCTTTTTTCATCCACCAACTATCCTTCGCCTATGCTTGATTTGAAAGAATCTCGTGTTAGAGCCATTCAGGCATTCAAAGATGCAAGAGAGAATACTAGCATCTAAATTATTGCACTGCAGAATCAATGTTAGAGATAATTTCTCAACATCCGTTATAATTAAATTCAATTTTTAGTGAGGTATAAATATGGCTGATCATCTTAAATTTTATATTAATGGGGAATGGGTCAATCCATTAGGCGCAGAGACTATAGAGGTTATTAACCCCTCCAATGAATCTGTTATTGGCTCTATATCTGCAGGAACTAAAGAAGATGTTGATATAGCGGTTGCAGCAGCAAAAAAAGCATTTAAAACTTTTGGTTTTTCTTCCAAAGAAGAAAGAATTGAGCTACTTGAAAATATTATTTCTGAATACGAAAAACGATCAGAAGAATTAGCAAAAACAATTTCGGAAGAAATGGGCGCTCCATTATGGTTGTCTAATGTTGCTCAAGTGACATCAGGCTTATCCCATTTTAAAGATACTTTAGAGGTATTAAAAACTTTTGAATTTGAAGGCATTGAAAATAATTATTTAATTAGAAAAGAGCCAATAGGCGTTATTGGAATGATTACTCCATGGAATTGGCCCATGAATCAAATGTGTACAAAAGTTGCCTCTGCTATTGCATCAGGATGTACCATGGTATTAAAGCCAAGTGAAATCACTCCATTTTGTGGAATTATATTTGCTGAAATATTAGATGCTGCAAAAGTTCCTGCTGGAGTTTTCAATCTTGTAAATGGAATGGGCCCAATTGTCGGAGCTGCTCTATCAGAGCATCAAGATATCGATATGATGCATTTCACTGGCTCAACACGAGCTGGAGTTGCAGTTGCTATAGCATCAGCCCCAACTGTGAAGAGAGTTGCTCAGGAGCTTGGCGGTAAGTCAGCCAACATCATCTTGGATGATGCTGATATTGAGAAAGCTGCTGGCGCTGGAGCAAATCATTGTTTTATGAATACTGGTCAATCATGCAATGCTCCAACAAGAATGCTTGTTTCATCTAAAAATTATGAAAAGGCTGTAGAAGCTGCTGCAGATGTTGCTAATTCAACAATAGTAGGCTCTCCAGAAGATGAGGGTGTCAAAATTGGACCAATCTCTAATAAAGTTCAGTATGAAAAAGTGCAAAGGTTAATTCAAATCGGAATTGATGAAGGCGCAAGATTAGTTGCTGGAGGATTAGGAAGACCCGAAGGTTTGTCAGAAGGTTACTTTGTAAAACCAACAGTTTTTGCTGATGTGACAAATGAAATGACAATTGCTAGAGAGGAAATTTTTGGACCTGTGCTTTGCATACTAAAGTATGAGTCAGAAGATGAGGCCATTGAAATTGCTAATGATACTGAGTATGGATTAGCTGGATATGTCCAATCTGGAGATGAGGATCATGCAAAACAAGTTGCTAGGAGAATCAGAGCTGGTCAAATAAGTATCAATGGTGGCGCAAGAGGGCCAGCAGCACCTTTTGGTGGATTTAAAACCTCTGGTAATGGCAGAGAACATGGTATGTCTGGGCTGATGGAATGCCTGGAGACTAAAGCTATTATTGGTAATTAATTAATCCAATAAGTCTGGCTCTTTTTTAGTAATCATATCTAAAAGGGGTTGGAAACTTGCCCAAGCTGCTAGATCGTTGGCTATAAATTCTCTTGTTTTAATTGCAGTATCATGTGGAATCTTTGTAGTTTCTCCAGCTGCATCAGCCATAAGTTGGGAATGGCAGCATCTTTCCATTGAAAAATAATACCAAAGAGCTATATCTATTGATGGCCCTGTAGTTAAGATGCCGTGATTTTGAAGGAATAGAACTGTTTTGTCTCCAAGAGCATTGGCAATTCTATCTCCTTCTTCAGTTTCTTCTACAACTCCAGAAAAATGATTATGTATTGCTTGCCGTTCATAAAAAGCACACGAGTCCTGAGAAATAGGATCAAGCAATTTTCCAAAAGTTGAAAAAGTTCTTCCGTACAGTGAATGTGAGTGAGCTGCAGCGTTTACATCTGGCCTAGCTTTGTGAAGTCTTGAATGGATTGCAAATGCAGCAACATTCACAGGCCTTTCACCTTGCACAACTTCACCATCATGATTAACAAGGAGCAAGTCGGACACTTTGATTTGACTAAAGTGAACACCCAGCGGATTTACCCAAAAATGATCGCTAAATTCAGGATCTCTTAGTGTAATATGCCCAGCGACCCCCTCATCAAAGCCAAAATGAGAAAATAATCTAAATCCAGCAGTTAGCCTTTGTAATTGATCTCTTCTTGTTTCTTCAATTGTTTTGCATTCTACCATTTCAATGCCTTTAGGCTTATTGGGTAGCTTGCCTTTATTAATATCAATGCTAATTGGTACAACTTTTGCCATAATGAATCCCTTAAAGTGTAAAATAGTTTACCTAATACGGAGCGAATATGAAATATAGAGTCGAAAAAGACACAATGGGAGAGGTAAATGTTCCTCTTGATGCACTTTGGGGGGCTCAAACTCAACGTGCGCTAGAAAACTTCAAAATTAGCGGTATTAAATTTGCTTTTCCTTTTGGAAGGAGTTTTATAGAGGCCTTAGGTGTAATTAAGTTTGCTGCAGCAGCATCCAATCAACAATTGAAGTTACTTGACTCACGAAAAGCGAAGGCAATTAAAATTGCATCAAAAGAAGTGCTAGCAGGAAATCATGATAGCCAATTTCCACTAGATGTTTTTCAAACTGGCTCTGGAACCAGTACTAATATGAATGCAAATGAGGTGATTGCAAATTTAGCTTCAAAAAAAGCTCGTATTAAAATTAATGCAAATGATCATGTAAATATGAGTCAAAGCAGTAATGATGTTATCCCAACAGCAATTTGCATTTCTGCATTATTAGATACGTACAGACTTTTGTTGCCATCGCTGGATGGCCTTATTAAAGTTATTGATAAGAAAGCATTATCCCTTAAGGGTCAAGTCAAAACAGGAAGAACGCACTTAATGGATGCGATGCCCATAGATTTTTCACAAGAATTATCAGGATGGAGCGCTCAATTAAAAGCTGTGAAGAAGTCTATTATTTCAGCTGCAAAAGAAATGTCACAGTTACCCCAAGGTGGAACTGCTATTGGAACAGGAGTTAATGCTCATAAAGATTTTGGAAAAGTATTTGCATCTGAGGTTTCAAAATTGACAAAATTAAATGTAAAGACGTCAATAAATTACTTCAAATCTTTAAGCGCTCAAGACTCTGCTGCGCAATTATCGTCTAGTGTCAAAAATCTTAGCTTGGTATTGACTAAAATATCTAATGATTTGAGGTGGATGAATAGTGGCCCGCTTACTGGTCTGGGAGAAATCGAACTCGAAGCTTTGCAACCAGGAAGTAGCATTATGCCTGGTAAGGTAAATCCAGTGATACCGGAAGCAGTTGCTATGGCTTGTGCCGATGTCATTGGAAACGATGTAACAGTATCCATAGCAAGTCAGTCAGGAAATTTTCAATTAAATGTAATGCTTCCAGTAATTGCATACAATTTACTTAAAAGTATTAGCCTGATGTCTAATTCCATGCCACTTTTGGCAAATAAAGCAATTAAAACTTTTAAAGTTAATAAAAAGAATATTGAAGAATCACTTGGCATGAATCCAATATTGGTAACAGCATTGAATAGAGAAATCGGTTATGAAAAGGCTGCGTATATTGCTAAAAAAGCATACAAAGAAAAAAGGTCTATTATTGATGTTGCTCATGAGGAAACTGGGTTATCGCTTAAGCAATTAAAGACTCTATTAAATCCTGCAAAACTCACAAAGGGAGGCGTATGACAGAACTTTCTAAGGGAACTTGTAGTGCATGTGAAATAGGCGCTCCATTAGTTCCGCATGATCAACAGATAGAGTTTTTAAACGATCTCGATGGCTGGATTATTGATAATTCAGATATCTCAAAACTCATAAAAGAATTTAAATTTAATAATTATGAGCATTCTATTGCTTTTACTAATTTAATTGCTGATTTGGCAGAATCACAAGATCATCATCCAAAAATTACTCTCGAATGGGGAAGTGTTTGCTTGGAGTGGTGGTCCCATAAAATTAAGGGTTTGCACATGAATGATTTTATTTGTGCTGCTAAATCTGATGAGATTTTTGACGCATTGTAGTGCTCAGATACAGTTTAACTAATGGCTCTCTAGAACCAATCTTTTTTTTAATAAAGGCTTACGCTATAATCCGTTATGGAAAAGATCAAACATAAAGCTTTAACCTTTGATGACGTACTGCTTTTGCCAAGATTTACGGATTTTCTTCCTGCCGAAGCTCAATTAGAAACAAAGGTCTCAAGAAACATCTCATTAAAAATTCCTCTAGTTTCCGCTGCAATGGATACAGTGACGGAAGCTGCCATGGCAATTGCGCTTGCTGAAAATGGTGGGATTGGAATTCTGCATAAAAATAACTCAATTGAAGAACAGGCCGCAGAAGTTAGAGCTGTAAAAAAATATGAAAGTGGAGTCGTTAGAGATCCCTCAACCATTCAATCAACCAAAACTATAAGTGAGCTCATGCAATTAACAAATGAGCTCAGCATTTCTGGTATGCCAGTTGTTGATAATGGAAAATTAATGGGAATTGTCACTAGGAGAGACTTTAGATATGCCGATAACTTATCTGATCTAGTTTCTTCAATTATGACGCCATATGAAAAATTAATCACAGTAAAAGAAGGCTTTGATCAAGAAGAGGTCAAGAAATTAATGTACAACAATAGAATTGAAAAAATTCTAGTGACCGATGAAGACAACTCTTTAACTGGATTGGTTACCATGAAAGATATTGATAAATCTGCCGAGCATCCCCTTGCAACTAAAGATTCTAGAGGTCAGTTGCAAGTTGGTGCTGCTCTTGGAACTGGAGAAGAAACCCTAGATAGGGCAAGGGCTTTATCTGAGGCAGGAGTTGATTTATTGGTAATAGATAGTGCTCATGGTCATTCTCAGAATGTAATTGATACTATCAAGCTCGTTAAAAAAGAGCTTCCAGATATAGATGTTATGGGCGGCAATGTTGCAACTCCCGCGGGAGCTCAAGCCTTGATAGATGCTGGTGTTGATTCGGTGAAAATTGGGATGGGTCCTGGGTCAATTTGCACAACTAGAATTATTGCAGGAATTGGAGTTCCCCAGATCACAGCTATCCTTTCAATAAAAGAAAAGCTTTCCACTAGTTCTGTTCCACTTATTGCTGATGGGGGCATCAGATTTTCAGGCGATGTTTCCAAAGCGCTTGCCGCTGGAGCAGATGCAGTGATGTTAGGTGGTATTTTTGCAGGAACAGAAGAGGCTCCTGGAGAGTTGGAACTTTATCAAGGAAGAAGCTTTAAAACCTATAGAGGAATGGGCTCTATCGGAGCAATGTCTGAGAGAAATGATACAAACAGATACTCTCAAGATGGCATAAGTAATGAGAAGTTGGTGCCTGAAGGGGTGGAAGGAAGAGTACCTTTTAAAGGCTGGGTTGTGAATGTAATTGATCAATTAATTGGCGGAATTCGACAAAGCATGGGATATGTTGGATGTAAATCAATCAAGGAGATGCATAAAGAAACTCAATTTGTTGAGATTACAAATGCTGGAATTACTGAAAGTCATGTTCATGACGTAATGATCACAAAAGAAGCTCCAAATTATCAAAGGAGTTAACTCATTTTTTAAAGAAATATAAATTTAGATAAAAATATTAAAGTTAAGAACCAGGCTCCGGCAGATATTTGTGCAATCCTTCCTAATGCAATTTTTAATACCACATAAGATATAAAGCCTAGGGCAATTCCGTTTGCAATAGAAAAAGTCATCGGAATCATAACAATGATGATTAAGGCTGGAAGAAGTTCAGATGCATCTGACCAGTTCAACCTCTCCATTCCACTCAACATCAATATCGCTACATATATAAGAGCTCCGGAAGTAGCATGCGCAGGTATTATGCTTGCCAAAGGTGAAAAGAATATTGCAATCAAGAATAAAAAGCCCACTGTTACAGCAGTCAACCCTGTCCTACCTCCAGCCTCAACACCAGCAGAACTTTCTACATAGCTTGTAACCGGCGCGCATCCCAAAAAAGCTCCAACTGCACTAGAGGAGCTATCAGCTTTGAGAGCCTTATCAAGATTATCTACATTTCCAAATTCATCAACTAACTTTGCTTGATTAGCTACCCCAAGAAGTGTCCCTGCGGTGTCAAATAAATTTACAAATAGAAATGACATAATCACACTGATCATTGCCAAATCAAGCGCTCCCAAAATATCTAATTTCATAAATACAGGCATAAAAGCTGGGGGGTAGGAGACTAACCCTTGAAATTGAACAATATCAATAAAAATTGATGCGACTGTTATCATCATTACGCCAAGAAGAATTGCACCAGGTATCTTTCGAACTGCCAAAATTGCTATTAAAAGAAATCCAAGCATGGAAAGGATAGTCTCAGCTCTCAGAAAATCGCCCATGCTCAGAAGAGTCACTTCATTCGGAACTATTATTCCTCCATCTTTTAAACCAATAAGCCCAATAAAAAGGCCAACGCCAGAGCCCATAGCAATCCTAAGATTCATAGGTATGCTCTCTAAGATCCATTGTCGAATCGGAGTAATGCTCATTATCCAAAATAAAATACCAGCAATAAATACAGCACCAAGAGCAATTTCCCATGTATAACCCATCTCACCTACTACTGTATAAGTAAAGAATGCATTAAGACCCATACCAGGCGCTAATCCGATTGGCCAATTGGCGTAAAGGCCCATTAATATGCATGCTATTGATGCTGCTATACACGTCCCAACAAAGCTTGCTCCTTGATCCATGCCAGCAGATGACATCATTTGTGGATTAACAAAAATGATATATGCCATGGTGATAAATGTAGTAAAGCCTGCAACTAATTCTGTTTTAACTGTTGTATTATTTTTTTCTAACTGAAAAATTCTTTCTAGCATTAAATCTGAAAATATTATTTAAAAACTTAGTTTACAACTTATAATATTGGATTGTTATAAGTTCAAAAATAACTTAAGGCAAAAAATAGATTGATACAATAATTCTTCGCTATATTAGCTGAAAATTTAGGTTATATATTTTTAATCTTTTGGCATTAATGTTGCATCAATAACAAATATGAAAGTTTTTCTTAAAACTTCTTTAAAATTAATATAAAAACCTTGGGGTATTTTAATGAGCTACATCTCCTTTCATAAAAAATTTTTATTAACAATTTCTTTATTGGTTTTTGGATTCCCATTGCCTGCTCAAGATAACGTTATTGAAGAGGTGTTTGTTACTGCCGAAAAGCGAAGTGAAAGCCTGCAAGATATCTCTCAAGCAGTTACAGCAATAAGTGATCAAGATATTGAATCCAAAAATATCGAATCAATGGTGGATTTAAGTGCAATTGTTCCCGGGGTGACTGTTGCAAAGAATGAGGGCTATAAAACTGTTATATCTATTAGAGGAGTTGGAAATGAAACTAATCAAAATGCTATAGCAGCTCCATCAGTAGCATTTCATATGGATGGAATTTTTATTGCCTCTCCATTTGCACTCCAAACCGATTTCATTGATGTAGATAGAATTGAAGTTATTAGAGGACCACAAGGCACTTTATTTGGTCAAAACTCCACTGGCGGAGCTATTAATGTAATTAGCAAAAAGCCCTCAATGGAGGAATATCTAGGTCAATCAGATATTACTTTTGGTAACTACGGTCTTACCAAATTCCGTTCATCTAATAATATTCCACTTGCAGATAATGTTGCTAGCAGAATTTCTTTTGCCATCACCGAAAGAGATGGTTTTACAGATAATGTTTTCACTGGCCAAGATTTAGATGATGCAAGCAGCCATAGTGTCCGTGGTGATTTGCTGATTGATCTGGATGCAAGTTCAAGCTTAAGATTCTTTGGACAGTTTTTTGAGGTTGACAGAAACGGATCTGCCATGCGAGGCATTGATGACCCAACACCTAATATCAGAAAATTATCCCAAGATACTATCTCAAAACATGAGTTAACCTCTTCAATCTTTGCAGCAATTTATGAAACAGATTTGGGTTTTGCATCTCTTAAAGCCATGGCCAGCATCCAAGAGGATGATATTTCTGTCGTTAGAGACAATGATAGACATAATTACGGTGACTTTGTTAAATCGATTCCTGGATTGCCTCCAGTCCAAGAACTCTGTATAAAAATTTTTCCGCAGCCTGACGAGTGTAGATATGCGCGTTATCAAAGAGCTGAATTCAATCCTGAAACTTCTGTTGTAGATACAACTACGTTTGAAATTAATTTAATTTCTAATGAACCAATTTTAAATGGAAAGCTTGATTGGACAATTGGTGCTTTCTATATGGAGCATGAAATAGAAAATACTATAAGGGGCTATAGAGACAATGACCTAACTGGCCAATTAAGATATTTATGTGGAGAATCATTTGCCAATTCGGCATATTGCTATACACATGATTATGGAATTCCAGGAAGGTTTGATGTTTTTGGAGCCGATTGGGATTTTGTTACTGATGCACTTCCCACAAGAGATTCATATTCATTTTATGGGCAAGGAACATACAGTGTCAGTGATGACTTTCGTCTAGTTGCTGGTATGAGATATTCAGAAGATACATTTGAAACAAATGTGACTAACTTTTTTAATGTAGAGACTTTTACGGAAAAGGGCACATCAGATGAAACTACTGGAAAGATAACCGGTGAATTAGACTTATCTGATTCAGCAATGGCTTACCTATCCTTTGCAAGAGGCTTTAAGCCTGGTGGCAGCAATTTAACTTTTGGTTTTACAGAGGCTGAAGATGCTGTTGCCGGAAGACCAATAGCTCCAGCTCTAGTTTTTCCTACTTTTGAAGCAGAGACGGTCGATTCAATTGAGTTTGGTCTAAAAACTGACTTAATGGATGGAAGGGCGCGTGCAAATATTGCAGTTTTCTCTTATACATATGAAAATCTTCAATTTCAGGCTACCGACCCAGATCCATATAGAGGTGGGGTAGCAAATATTCCTGAATCAGAAATGTCGGGGCTTGAGGTCGAGTTTAAGGGATTATTGACTGATTCATTGGTCTTAGACATGAATTTATCATTCCTTGATTCTGAGGTTACTTCAGACTATATGGTCCTAGATAATGTTGATGCATATCAGTATTTCTTTGGCCAAGAGGATCTTCGATATGGTTTAAGAGAAAATGTTAAGGGCAATGAATTAGCAAAAAGCCCAGAGTTTTCAGCTGACATTAGTCTTACTTATGAAACAGCGCTTGCTTCTGGAAGTATGTTTACTGGGATAATGCAGTACATTCATAGAGGAGACTTCCAACAAAGAGTTTCAAATAACTCTATTGTAGATGCTATTGATTCATATGATTTATTAAATCTTACCGCAAGTATTGATTTTGTAGGAGATAAGTGGGGGCTGGACTTTAAAATCCTAAATGCAACAGATGAAGATGGCGTTAACTCAAGTATGACAGATGTCTTTGGTGTGGCTGCAACTGGATTAGAACTTATTCCGCCTCGTCAATTTATGGTGCGATTAACCATGAGCTATTAATTTGGCAATTAATGAATAATGGATAAATTATTTATTCAAGCAGACGAGCTATTAAGCGACTCATTTAAACTTGCTTGGCAAGTTTATGAAAGTGGTTATCGGCCTAATTATATAATTGGTGTTTGGAGAGGTGGAGCTCCTATTGGTATAGCTGTACAAGAGTTTTTAGATGTTCTCGGCGTACCCTCTGACCATATTGCAATTCGAACTTCACATTACAAGGGAATGGGAGATAGAGACAGCAAGGTCGAAGTGCATGGTCTTAACTATATTATCAAACAGGTTGAATCAGAAGATTCACTTTTAATTGTTGATGATGTGCATGATACGGGAATATCTATTCAAAAAATAATCTTAGACTTACAGACTGCATGCAAAAAAAATACTCCTGAAATTAAAATAGCTACTCCATACTTCAAACCTCACAAAAACCTCACTGATCGTATGCCAGATTACTATATTCATGAAACAGAAAGTTGGCTTGTATTCCCTCACGAGCTACAGGGCCTCTCTTTGCAAGAAATCATGAAATTTAAGCCTGAACTTTCAAATTTAATTGATAGTTTGAAACCATATATTTCTTAAAAAGCCCCATTTTTTATTCTCTCTAATAATATCTTCTGTAGAATTTAATATTTAAAATGAATAAAGTTGAATATAAAAAAAATTATCAATTCTGAAATGATTAAAAGATACACTTATGATTGCTGAGCAAACCCCGTATTATCAAAGACGCTAAATTTAATGCAATCTATATCTACTATTGGCAATGCAACATTTATTGCATACGATGACCACTCTCCAATTCTTAGTACAGATCCTTGGTTTGGTGATGAAGATCATGCGTATTTTGGAAGTTGGACACTTAGCCATGAAATACCAAAAAAGTATAAAAACGATGTTTTAAATTCGAAATATCTATGGTTTTCACACGGTCATCCAGATCATTTAAATCCCATTTCACTGAAGCGCTTTGAGGGTAAAAGTTTATTGCTACCAGATCATGTGGGCTCTAGGATTTATCAAGATTTAGGTGAAAGAAACTATGACATACAAGTACTGCCTGACAGAAAGTGGGTAGACTTAACTAATAAAATTAAAGTTCTATGTATTACAACTATTATGCAAGATTCAATATTATTAATGGATATTGGAGGTAAGCTATTTATCAATTTAAATGATGCAGGTACCCGGGGCTGTACAAGTTTTATTAGAAAAGAAGCAAAAAAATATAAGGATATATATTTATTAAGTCTCTCTGGTTATGGTGATGCAGATATGATTAATTGCTATAACCATGAAGGAAAATTTATTATTCCTCCAGCCAAAAATAATACATTGGTTGGAGAGCAATTAAGTCTTACAGCAAAATCTATCAATGCTAACCATGTCATCCCATTTAGTTCACATCACCAATACCAAAGAGCTGATTCAATTTGGGCTCAGGATTACGTTACCCCAATTAATGCATATGATAGTGGCCTTCATGATGATATAAATTACATACCTCCATTTGTAGATATTAACTGTAATTCAGGCAAATTCAGGGAAATTAAACCAGCTGAAATCAGCCCAATAATTCTTCAACCAGAAGTATTTGAGGATAACTGGTCTGATCAGCTCTCTTCAGAAGATTTCCAATCAGTAAAAAAATACTTTATTGAAAAAGAGCTTATCAGAAAAAGGTTTGGGTTTATTGAGTTTTTAGTAGGAGGACAAAAAAACTTTATATCTTTAAACAAATCTTTGCCTAAAAGAGGTATTCGGTTTGAGGTTCCAAGATCTAGTCTTATGAAAGCTATAAACTATGAAATTTTTGATGATTTATTAATTGGCAATTTCATGCGCACTACCTTTTTTGGCCTTCGTTCTTTATATGATTTTGACTTTAATCCTTTAGTAACGAAATATGCAGATAATGGGAAGGCAAAAACGGAAGAAGAGGTTTACCAGTATATTAATGAATACAAAAAAAGAGTAGGGCGACAATTTATATTTGACACATTCTTAGATAAATCAGCTAATTTACTTAATAGATTCTTAACAAATAGAAATTCACGTTCAAGAAGATTACTTAAATCACTTTATTACAAAGTTAAATAAAATAATATGAATAATAAAAACAATTTATCCTTAGACGAAAAAAAAATAGATACAATTTTAGTACTAGATTTTGGCTCTCAATATACGCAGCTAATAGCTAGAAGAATAAGAGAGCTTGATGTATTTTCTGTAATTTTGCCTTGGGATATCTCTAAAGAGAGGATAGCTTTGCTTAATCCTGCTGGTATTATCCTTTCAGGCGGCCCAGAGTCTGTGACCAAAAATAATACTCCTAGGATTCCTGAGATTATTTTTGAGCTAGAGATTCCAATTCTAGGTATTTGCTATGGCATGCAAACATTGGCTGAGCAATATGGAGGGCAGGTGACCGACTCTAAAACAAAAGAGTTTGGACACGCATCCATTACCATTGAAACAGCCTCCAATATATTTGAAGGCTTTGAGGCTGGATCTTCCTTGGATGTGTGGATGAGTCATGGTGATCATGTCTCTTCATTACCAGATCAATTTAATCTCATTGCATCAACTCCCTCGGTTCCAATTGCCGCTATGGCGCATATCACAAAACCTATATATGCCCTTCAATTTCACCCCGAAGTTACTCATACAACAGAGGGTAATATTATCTTAGAAAACTTTGTCTTTAGTATCTGTAACTGTCAGGCTCAATGGAAAATGGGAAATTTAATCGAGCAACGTATTCTTGAAATCAAAGAAAGGGTTGGAGATAAAAAAGTATTACTTGGCTTATCAGGAGGTGTTGATTCCTCCGTGACAGCCATGTTGCTAGACAGAGCCATTGGAAGAAATTTAATATGCATGTTTGTTGATAATGGATTGCTTCGTAAAAATGAAGCTGAGGAGGTTGAAAATTTATTTAGAGAGAAGATGGACCTAAATTTATTAGTTGTTGATGCTAAGAAAATATTTCATAGACATTTGAAGGGTGTATCAGATCCAGAGCAAAAGAGAAAAGTCATTGGCAGGACTTTTATTGATATTTTCGATAATGAGGCAGCTAAATTAAAGCAAGATATTAATTTTCTTGCTCAAGGTACTATCTATCCAGATGTTATAGAATCATCTGAATCAGAATCTAAGGAAGCAAGAGTTATTAAATCTCATCACAATGTTGGAGGTCTTCCTGACGATATGAAAATGGAGCTTGTAGAGCCCTTAAGAGATCTTTTTAAAGATGAGGTAAGGAGGATTGGAGTTGAACTAGGCCTTCCTCTTGAAATGCTAAATCGTCATCCATTTCCAGGGCCTGGTTTAGGAGTTAGAATTTTAGGAGAAATCACTCCAGAAAAAGTAATCATCCTTCAAAATGCAGATGCAATATTTATTGAAGAGCTAATTAAGGCCGACTTATATCATCAAGTTAGCCAAGCATTCTGTGCTTATCTTCCAGTAAAATCTGTTGGGGTTGTTGGAGACGAGAGGAGATATGCTGATGTTATTGCCATTAGAGCAGTTGAGACGGTTGATTTTATGACGGCTACATGGGCTAAACTTCCATACGAATTCATTGGCCATGTTTCAAATAGAATTGTTAATGAAATTGAGGATGTGAGTAGGGTAGTTTATGACATTTCAAGCAAGCCACCTGCCACCATTGAGTGGGAGTGAAAAATATCCCTGAAACCCTTATTCTTAAAGGGTTTTCGTTTGACAAAGTTTGTCAAACTTAACAAAAAGCACTATATTTTTTAAAACTTTGACAAATTCCTGCAACTATTGAATTTCATAAGTTTATGGGATAATTTTTTTATGAAAAATTTTCTTTTATTTCTTCTTATAACCCTAAGTTCTTCATTTTTA
>Ga0255777_10002013_pt1:0-15000 | contig 18522 bp, 19 predicted proteins | sample 101ome_15_FD_179975 | JGI IMG/M metagenome (GOLD analysis project Ga0255777, IMG submission 179975) | Coastal salt marsh microbial communities from the Groves Creek Marsh, Skidaway Island, Georgia - 101402AT metaG (version 2) | ecosystem: Environmental > Aquatic > Marine > Intertidal... | reverse complement strand
ACAGCATTTTTTATTGATTCTACTGAATTAAGCTCCATTTCGATTTTGAATCTTGCACTATCAATTCCATTTTTATTTAAAACTTCATCAATAACTTTACGAATAGTGGATTGACGATCTAAAGCAATAAAACGAAGACGATATAAATCTTCTTTCTGAATCTTTTCTAATTTAGAAAAAGGATGTAATTTTGGAACTATTAATGCTAATTCATCTTCTGCATAAGGAGTTACTTGTAAAGTATTTTTAAGTTCTTTCGGAACTTGGCCCCCAATAATTGCCAAATTTATTTGACCACTTGCTACACTCCAAGCAATGCGCCTCGTGGAATGGACTTGCAATTGAACTGTAATTTGAGGGTACTTTTGTCTAAATAAACCAATCAAACGTGGCATTAAGTATGTACCTGTAGTTTGACTTGCACCAATAATTAATGTTCCACCTTGTAAACTACGCAAGTCTTCTATTGCTCGACAGGTTTCGTCACAAATAGAAAGTATTCTATTACCATAACGTAATAATGTTTCACCTTCTTCAGTAAACAAAGCTTTTCTATTGCCTCTATCAAAAATAGCTATATTTAGTTGTTTTTCTAAATTTTGAATTTGTAAACTGACTGCAGGCTGTGAAATATATAAACTTTCAGCGGCTTTTTTGAAACTACCTTCTATAGAAATAGCTCTAAGAATTCTTAATTGATCTAATGTAAAAGGAAGATCCGTCATAAAAGAAATCGGTGAAATTTAACGTATTTTATTTGATTTATTAAGTTTTTTGTTTTTATAATTTTGCTTATCTATATCAGTATAAAAAATTATAATATACTAATTTAATTTTTATAAATACAGAATACTGACTGATTAGTTATAATATTTAGGAAAGATTACAAGAGGAAATCTGTAATGGACATGCGACTTTTAATAGTTCTTTTTCCTTTGCTAATTGCTGCATCTTGGGCTGGTTTCAACATCGCAAGAATAGCTTTAAGACAACTTAGTCGTCTTGGGTCAAGGTAGAAGACAATTCATTCTTATAGTTACTTAAGAGCACAAGAAAGTTTAGAGTATTTTCTTGTGCTTGTTTTGACTTTTAAAATATACAAAAAAATATCATGATACCTGACTATCTTTTTGTATATGTAGTATAATTTAGATGTTCTAGGTAATTTCTTAATTGAAAGCAAAATACCCTAAATATGAATGAATAAAATAAAATAATCCAAAAGAAAAAATATGGCGGTTCCTAAAAAACGTACATCAAAATCAAAAACAAACTCAAGATATTCTACATGGGTTAATAAGGCAAACATACAAGCCAAAAGAGCGGTGTCTTTAGCTAAATCTCTTCTAAAAGAAGATTCAGGAAGCTTTGTCTATACAAAAAATTCTGGTAGTGGGACAACGGAAGAATAGTGTTTAACTAAAAAAAATATAATTATATAAATAATAAATATGCAAAAACCATTCGGTTAAAAGGGGTTTATTAAAGAGAGGAAAAGTGCCACCAACAAGAATAAACTGCGGTGGGCAAAGATTGCTTACATAATGAAAACATTCTTAAACAATAGAGTAGGACGTTTTTTATAATACATAGATAAAAACCACAAAGTTAGAAAACTTAAATTTCAATAAGTTTAATACAAAGATTACGTCGATGAAAATACGAATAAAATAATCCGGGTTTATATTTTTCACAATTTCAATACATTACACAACAGACAGAAGACAGGCTTTAATAATAGAGAGTAAGTAATATGACAATACTTGAAAGAAAATAAAAAAAGATAAAATAAAACTTTTCTTATTGCTTTCAAACATGTGTTGTACAGGAATTTATCGATTTAGTAAAAATTAAGAGTCTTCAGGTTCTAAAATACGACGAATAGGTAAATTGGCTATTAATGCAGTCATTTTACTATCAGTTTTGATTGAAAATTCTAAACTATCAGTATCTAATTCTACATATTTAGAAACAACCACAAGGATTTCTTTCCGCATTTTTTCCAAAGTAGAAGCATTTAATGTTGAACGATCATGAGCTAAAACTAATTTCAAACGACGTTTTACATCTTCCCGACTACCACGATTATGAACAAATAAACGTTCAAAAAATTCTGTAATCATACAAATTCATAGTTTTAATTATACTTAGCTTGCAGATGAACCAAGAAAGAAACGACGTAAACGTTTGAATGGTCCTCTAGAATAAGATTGTAAGTCTAAAAATTCTATTTGCTGACCATCTAAACGACAAGCAGTATGTTCAAAAGCAATGCCAGGAAGCGAAAGTTTTTTGTCTAAAACAAGAGGTTCACCTCTATTAGTAGAAACAATCACGCATTCATCTTCTGGGATAACTCCAATTAAAGGAATAGCTAAAATTTCTTTAACATCAGCAACCGACATCATATCGTTAGCTTTTACCATTTGTGGACGTAAACGATTAACTAAAAGCCCTATTTGTTTGATTCCTTTAGCTTCTAATAAACCGATAACTCGATCTGCATCACGAACAGCTGCAATTTCAGGTGTAGTAACAACAATAGCTTCATTAGCAGGACCTATCGCATTATGAAACCCTGTTTCTATTCCGGCTGGACAATCGATTAAAATATAGTTATAGTCCTTCTCCATTAAATTAACTAAATACTGCATTTGTTCACCAGTAATCGAATCTTTGTTTCGATTTTGGGCTGCAGGTAATAAAGTTAAACCCGGTTGTCTTTTATCTTTAATAAGGGCTTGATCTAATCTACATTCTCCAGAAAGAACTTCTAGAGCAGTATAAATTACTCTATTTTCCAAACCTAATAATAGATCTAAATTACGTAATCCAATATCAGCATCTATTAGTGCAGTCTGATAACCTAATTGGGCTAAAGCCATGCCTAAATTAGCTGTTGTTGTTGTTTTCCCTACTCCTCCTTTACCAGAGGTAATTACAATAACACGAGCCATGATTTAGTTCCCCCATAGGGAATAAATAATTATATAAAGATTAAAAATGAATTAATTTTTGCTTATTCTAATAAGCTTATTTGTTATGACTAATTATATTCTATAATTTTATAGATAAAATAATAATTAAATCAATTATTGGTTTTACTAATGTTAATTAGAGAGATTAAGTCTTTTTCGAAAGAATAGGTAGCTCTATTGGTTTGTCCAGAAATATATAAATTATTATTTTGTTTTAACCCCCAAACTTGTGAATAAGAAGTATAACTCAACACAACACTTAGCATTAAAAGTAAGAAACCTATATACACAAAAGGAATACCAGGATCAGATTTAATTTGTAGCCCTGTAGAAGGAATAACTGATGTAACTCTTATATTGTGTCCGTTTAGAAAAAGTTTATGCCCAAGAAGAGTTTCTCCAACAAGGGATTTTTCAGAATTATAAATTAGTAACTTTCCAGTTAAATCTTGCAGAATTAATAGAAGATCATCTTCTTTTTTATTATTTAATAAAGGCACTTTGGCAATCCAAAAGCGAGTGTTGTCATTAGTCGTAATTAATTGCAAAGGTAATTGCAAAGACTCACTTTTATCGATTTCTAAAACAAGAGAAGAAATACTCCAATCTGTTTGATAAAAAGTTAAACCGTTATATCTTAAAGGTTCATTAACATAAATTGTTTTATTAGCTAATAATCCTCCATCTGTATCTACGATAGATAAATCAGAATAAAATTGATCGATGGACCCTTCATCATCATATGCGATTTTGAAATCCTGAACATAACCTTCAAAATCTTGAGGAATGGAACTAAGACTTCCAGCAGTTATAATGTTTTGTAGATGAAATAAATCCTTAACAGGAATTAATTCTTGCAACATATAACCACTAAAAATACCTAAGACAGAACCAAATAAAATAATGATCATGCTAGCATGGACAATTATAGGAGAAATCTTTCCTAAAAGGCCTTTATAAGCATATAAAAAAGGACCTTGTTGAATTACAGAATAATTTTTAGTTTTTAAATTAAAAGCAATTTTTGACAAGCTGACATTTGTCAAATGAAAATTTAATTTAAATTTATTCAAATTTAAAGTCTTATTATAAAATTGCCAGAGACGGGCCATTTTTAATGAAGGGAGTTGTCTTGTAAAAGTACACGAAATTAAACTTAACCCAAACAAAAGAACAGTGAAATCAAACCACCAACTTGTGTAAACACGATTTAGACCTAAAAAAAGGATTACATTAGAGTTTATAAAACCAAATAAAGGTTTAGAATTTGGGTAATTTAGCTCATAAAATGAAACTAATTTATCTTGCTCAATGACTGTGCCTAATGAACTAAGTAAAGATAAAACTAACAGTAAAATTATTGACAATCTAAGGTTTCCCAATATTGTGCTTAAGCGCCAGAAGTAAGTATTTATTTTTTTTAACATCTAATAGTATAGGATTATTTACTTTTGTATTAATTATAAGACGATATGAATGAAAATACAGATACTATCTAAAAACTCCCCAGGTAGGGTTTGAACCTACGACCAATCGATTAACAGTCGATTGCTCTACCACTGAGCTACTGAGGATTATAAAAATTTTTATTATCTCTAGGCATATATACATTAAATTATAACATAAGATGACATAAAGGTCAGATATTTTTTTTATTTATATCATAACAAAAGTATATAGAAAATATATTTTCTTTTTTGAAGACTTTTGTTATGATATAAATGTAACTAAAAAGCGGACGTGGCGGAATTGGTAGACGCGCCAGATTTAGGTTCTGGTAAGTCTTCTTGTGAGAGTTCGAGTCTCTCCGTCCGCATTTATCAATAAAAGTAATTTCTAAGGTAGAAAAGTATTAAGAGCTCCAACGTTGAAGAGTAAGCTTAATAGCTCCATTTTCTTGGTTGACTTCTTCAATAGCTTTGAAACCTTGATCATTTGTAGTCTGAAGAATAGAGTTATAAGCATATCGTTGAGTCACTTTATCTAAAAATAACTCTACAGACCAGGGTTGTTGCCAAAATTGTAAATCAGCAACAAGTTGGTACTCAAATCCATTCCATGCAAAACCAATGTCATAATTATTATTTTGCTTAATAACTAAATTTGCAAAAGTAGTTTGATCTTTATATCCTTTTACCACTTGTGATTTTGCTTCCCATTGGACAGATAAATCCGTTAAAGATTTTTTTAGCACTGTTAAATCTTTTAATGTCGTTTTTATTTTAGTGAAGTGAGACATATTCTTTTTAAAATAAAGGTAATAACGATTTTTTTAGTTACTAATCAATAAAAATAATCAGAAAATACAAAAAAGTAGATTCATTATTTAGAAGCTAAGCGTACTTTACCAGAAGTTGCCCAATCTTCTAACAACTCAATTTGTTCACTATTGGAATAAGCTAAAGGTACAAATTGATTCATTGAATGTTGAATATCCTCCGTTGTAAATTCTCGATTTTCACTAAATGCAATGTGCATTGCTTCTATTATAGCTTCTTCTATTTCAGCACCAGAAAATTTATGTGCACTTTGACTTAATTGGTCAATATTATATGCAGACCAAGATTTCGGACGGAGACGACCTAAATGAACTTTTAAAATAGATTTTTTTTCATCAATGCTAGGTAAACCTATAAAGAAAATTTCATCAAAGCGACCTTTACGTAAAATTTCGGGTGGTAAAGCATATATGTTATTTGCAGTTGCAACAACAAAAACAGAAGATTTTTTTTCAGAGAGCCAAGTAATAAAAGTAGCTAAAACTCGGTTTGTAGTTCCACTATCATTTTTACTTTCTATACCAGCAAAAGCTTTATCAATTTCATCAATCCAAAGAATACAGGGAGCAATTGCTTCTGATAATTGGATCATTTGGCGCATACGAGATTCAGACTCACCGACAATCCCTCCAAAAAGTTTTCCTACATCTAAGCGTAATAATGGTAAATTCCAATCACTTGCAATAGCTTTTGCAGTTAATGATTTCCCAGTTCCTTGCACGCCAACCAGTAATACTCCTTTAGGAGCAGGAAGCCCATATGATTCAGCTTTTTTTGATAAAGCACCAGAACGACGTTTTAACCATTCTTTTAAATTTTCTAGTCCACCAATATCAGAAATTTTTTGATTTGTTGGATAAAATTCTAAGATTTGGGTTTGACTAATTATTTGCTTTTTTTCCGTAAAAATTAAATCAAGACTTTCAATATTAATTTCTTTATAAGTAGCTATAATTTTCGATAGAACTCGACGAATTCTTTCTAAAGACAAACCTTGACAAGATTGAACTAAATTATCTAAGGAAGCCTGTGGAATGCTATAACCCAATGATTCTTGGACACGCAACAATTCCTTACGAATTTCAGAAGGTTGAGGTAAATCAAAGGTTACTACTGTAATGAGTTCACTTAATGATTCTGGAATAGTAATGTCATCGGCAATAATGATTATTGTCTTTGCTTGGTTACGTAAAATTTTTGTTAAGTTTTTAAGTTTCCGTGCAACGGAAATATCATTTAAAAATAAATGAAAATCTTTTAAAAGAAATACAGCTGGATTTTCTGGAGTTAACTTTTCAATTAATTCTAATGCTTGTAAAGGATTTCTTGAGGCAAATCCATTATCATTAGGATTTCCCGTGTAGCCATCTACAAAATCCCAAGAATATAAAGATCTATTACTGTACAATTGGATACAAGATCTTATAGCATATTCTAATCGTTCTTCTTCTTTTGTCGAAATATATAATAAAGAATATCTTGCTTTAAGTAATAACTTAAATTCTTTCAGAAAACTCATGGAAAAATAGCCTAATTTTTTTTACTGTCAAATATTATTGTCACTTATAAATTAATAAAAATAAAAAATGCATATTTTTCTAAATAATTATTTATAGAAAAATATGCATTTTTTATGATTTTAAACTGTTGTTAAGGCTTTACGTCCACGACGACGTCTTGCCTTTAAAATTGAACGCCCAGCAGCTGTCTTTAAACGGGCTCTAAAGCCTGAAGTTCTTGCTTTTTTTAATTTAGTTCCTCTTAAGGTTTGTTGCGCCATAATTTTATCAAGAGTATTTTTAATAATTTAGTTTCGTTATAAATACATACTCTGTTATTAAGAGAAGATTGTCAAACTAAATGATGTACTTAATGTAAATATAATACTAATTTTTTAATATAGGTTGTGACCGAAAAATTAAGTACACAACGGAATGCCTAATATTCATAGTCATGCTAGTAAATAAATCATAGGCTTCGTTTTTATATTCAATCAAAGGATCCTTCTGACCATAACCTCGCCACCCAATAGTTTCACGTAAAGCAGTCATCTGTTGTAAATGATCTTTCCAAGAAGAATCAATTTTTTGTAATAAAAAAGATCGCTCAAGTTCTCGCATCAAACCAGTCTCAATCAAATCAATTTGACTCTCCTTTAAATCATATGCAATTCGAACTTGTTGGATTAAGAATTGACGAATAGCAGTGTTAGGGAGACTTAAATAATAATCTAGATCTAATGGATAAGATAAACCTAATAAGTCTTGAACTTTCTCTAGTAATTGTAATTGCTGCTCACGATTGGTTCCATCTAATTTTAAATAAAAATCTAAATAATCATCAATTGTGGTTTCAGCATACTGTAAGATCCAAGATCTCAAATTAGTAGATTCCAAAATGCGGCGACGTTCAGAATAAATAGCTTGTCGTTGATAATCTAGGACTTCATCATATTCAAATAATTGTTTCCTTGCATCATAATAATAAGCTTCTACTTTTTTCTGGGCAGATTCCAAACTCTTATTTAAAAGACCAGATTCGATAGGGACATCTTCTTCAACACGAAGATTTTCCATTAAAGTTGCGATTCGATCACCACCAAAAATTCTTAAAAGATTATCTTCTAAACTAAGAAAGAAGCGGGAAGAACCAGGATCTCCTTGACGTCCAGAACGACCACGTAATTGGTTATCAATCCGACGAGATTCATGCCTTTCTGTTCCAATAACATGTAAACCACCTAATTGAAGAACTTCTTCTCGTTCTTTATCAATTAATGTGCGATATTTCTCAATTAACACTTGATATGCAGCACGCAAAGTAATCACAAATGAATCTTCTGTAAAGCTCTTTTCACAAGCGATTGCAATCTTTTGTTCTAAAATAGTTTGGTCAACGTTTGAACTAACAGCTTTGGATAATAAAAATTTTTGAAGATTTTGAAGTTGAGAATCATTTTCAATTAACTTATTACTTTGAATAAGACTTTTATTATTAGATAATAAATAAGTTATAGCGTTTCGAGCCATATAATTAGCATTACCACCTAACAAGATATCTGTCCCACGACCTGCCATATTGGTGGCAATAGTTACAGCCCCCTTACGTCCAGCTTGGGCAATAATTTCTGCTTCACGTTTAATATTTTCAGGTTTTGCATTCAATAAATTGTGTGGCACACCATATTCCTTTAATAAAGAAGATAATAATTCCGATTTCTCAACACTCGTTGTTCCTATGAGTACAGGCCGACCTAGAGTATGCATATCAAGACACTCATCGGCTATTGATTTCCATTTAGCATACTGATTTTTATAAATTAAATCTGGAAAATCTGTACGGCTCATAGGTTGATGAGTCGGCACACAAGTGACATCTAAAGAGTAGATCTTATCTAACTCTGCCTCTTCAGTTTTTGCAGTTCCCGTCATACCAGAGATTTTAGGATATAACAAGAAAAAGTTTTGGTAAGTAACCGAAGCTAAGGTCTGAGTTTCATTTTGGATTGTAACCCTTTCTTTAGCTTCAATAGCTTGATGCAATCCATCACTCCATCTTCGACCTTGCATAATTCTACCGGTGAATTCATCCACAATAATAACTTCATCATCTTTTACAATGTAATGGACATCTTTAATAAATAATTCTTTAGATTTGATGGCATTAAAGATAAAAGAAGCCCACGGATCCTTTATATTATATAAATCTTTACCATTTAAAAAACTTTCACATTTTAAAGTGCCACAATCCATCAAAAGAACATTTCGAGCTTTTTCATCTACTTCATAATCAACATTTTTTTCCAGTGCAAGACTTATCTGGTTAGCTTTTAAATACTTATCATTAGGAGATTCAGCAGCTCCGGATATTATGAGAGGTGTTCTTGCTTCATCAATCAAAATAGAATCTACTTCATCAATAATGCAATAATAAAATGGGCGTTGCACAATATCCTGAAGTAGAACAGCCATATTATCCCTTAAATAATCAAACCCTAATTCACTATTTGTTGTATAAGTAATATCTTTTGAATAATTCAATTTTCTTTCTTCTTGGGACATTCCTTCTTGGATTAAACCAACGGTTAAACCTAAAAAATTCGGAACTTGCCCAACCCATTCAGCATCTCGCTTTGCTAGATAATCATTTACAGTGATCACATGAACGCCAAAGCCAGACAGAGCATTTAAATAAGATGGAAGTATAGCAACGAGGGTTTTACCTTCTCCCGTTTTCATTTCAGCAATCTTACCATCATGGAGAATCATGCCACCAATAAGTTGCACATCAAAATGACGAAGTCCTAGCACTCGATAAGAGGCTTCTCTTCCAACAGCAAAGACTTCCGGTAAAATATCATCCAATGTTTCATTTCTAGCTAAACGTTGAATAAACTCTAAGGTTTTACTTTGTAAATTTTTATCATCTAGTTTCTGAATTTCAGGTTCTTTCTTATTAATAAGATTCACTAAATTTCTGTAACGACTAATTTTTTTCTCATTTGGATCACCAAAAAGTATTTGAAACATTTCTTCGAATTGTTTTTTTTGTTTTTCTATTGTGCTATTTATGATATTACAAACACAAAATTTTATTAATCACTAATAATTTCAGGTTGGCTAATTTCATCTGCCATTTCAAGAATGGCTCTAATAATAGGTTTCATTTTTAAGTCTTCTAGCAAGTCAATATCTTCATAACGTCGTCTCTTTGCTCTATTTGCTACTTGAGTTGTTATCTTATATCGATTTGAAGCAGCGTCTAATAATTCTTCTGTTTTATATAACACATGGTTAGAATTAATACATTGGTATTTTTTCTTCATAACTTATCTTTCTTAAATTTCTACTGTATTATTATTATTATGTTATGAACTAAGTATACTTAAGTATATTTCATTAGACATATAATCTACATAAATATCTTTGAGAAAATTAACTTTAAAGATGGAAAATATGTAATATTTTCTATCTTTCGGATAAGAAATATTAGAATCTAAGATATAATTAATTTTAATCTTAAACTAGTTCAAAAGTTACGTATTAGAAACAAAAAATAAATCTTATGTCTCATAGTGTAAAAGTTTACGATACTTGTATTGGATGTACACAATGTGTTAGAGCATGTCCATGTGATGTTCTAGAAATGGTGTCTTGGGATGGATGTAAAGCAGGCCAAATTGCCTCTGCGCCTAGAACAGAAGATTGCATCGGATGTAAGAGATGTGAGACAGCTTGTCCTACAGATTTCTTATCTGTGAGAGTATATCTTGGTGGAGAAACAACAAGAAGTATGGGTCTGGCATACTAATGAGTAAGAGCTGGTAACCATAAAAGAACAACAAACAAAAGACATTAGATCTCTTTTGTTTGTTGTTCTTTTATTCCGTCAAAAGTATGAGATTAATTTAAAACTCCTAAGTAACCTAAACCTAAAATAGCGCCAGCGCCAACAACGTGTCCTAAACTAGTTGTTGCAATTAATTCAGGTAATCCAAAACCTGTGAAAGAACCACCTAATGGTAAAGCAGGGGAAGATGTCTTTACTTGTATTACAGAGCGACCCGCTACCATACAAATAATATTAGATAAAATCATCACGGAAGCAGTTTTAGCAGACCAAGCAGCTGTTTGAGGGACAACAGCTAATAAAAAATCAGCATTCATATGGTTTATAATTTATTGAATAAAAACTCGACTGTATTAATTATAGCTGGAAATTAGGTTAAGAAGAAAAGTAATAAGAAAGTGAATCAAGTATGAAAAGCTTTTTTACAGAACCCAACCATAGCTATGAAGTCCTTTACCCAGAAAATTAACGCCAAGATAACAAATCCACACAACAACAAAACCAATCGAAGCTAAAATGGCTGGTTTTTTTCCTTGCCATGATTTTGTGATTCTAGCATGTAAATATGAGGCAAAAACTAACCATGTTATTAAAGCCCAAGTCTCTTTAGGATCCCAACTCCAATATGCTCCCCAAGCTTCATTAGCCCAGACAGCTCCAGCAATGATACCAATAGTTAAAAGAGGAAACCCTAAACCAATAATACGGTAACTTAAGTTATCTAAACTCTCGAGAAGTGTCAAACGACTACTAGAAGTTTGAGAAGAACTTTGGGTTGCAATTTGATTAGAATCTAAAAAACCTAAGGCTAAATTACGATCAAAGTTTAACTCTATGGACGAATTATTTACTACAGAAGTATCACCAATAGAGCTCCCTTGTAAATTAACATCTTTCCCACGTGTTAAAACAAGGAAAAGAATAGATAATAACGATCCAATAATTAAAGTAGAATAACTTAACATCATTATACTGACGTGCATCATAAGCCAGTTAGATTTCAGAGCAGGAACTAAAGGAGCAGCTTTTTGCATACCTTCTGGTAAAGATAAAGTCGCAAAAGCAACAACGAATAAAGCTAAAGGGGTTGTAACAGACCCTACTAGAGGTAAAGTAGTTCTATATTCTAAAATTAAATTAACTAATGTTATTCCCCAAGTAAAAAATAACAATGATTCATATAAGTTGCTTAGAGGAAAGTAACCATTTTCTAACCAGCGACTACCTAAAATTGTAGTAATAAAAATATTAGACAAGGCTAAACAAGCATAACCTATCCTTGATCCTAACTTCATTTTGGTAAAAGTCGTACTAATCCAATACGATAACATTCCTACTAAAAGAACTAGAAAGGTTAAATTATCAAGAGAATTTTTTATATTTGTAATATTTGATAAATCACTCATAGTCCTATGATTATTTTGAAAATTTGAAATGAAAAAAAAATTGTGCAATACTTTTTTTTATATTATAGCCAATAAAGTTAAGAATATAAATAAAGAACGCTAGTCTCTTCTAAGAAGAGACTAGCGATTGCTAAAAAGACCTGTTAAGGAATTAGCTGATAGCAGAAGATACTTTATCGAAGTAACCAGCACACTCAGAAGCTAAACCAGAACAGTCACCTGAAGGTACAGAACCTTTCTTAGGAGAAGCAGTACCGTTGATGAAAGCAACTGAACACTTCTTCATGATGTCTACAGCTCTTAGGTTACCCTTTGTAGGAACACCTAGAGAAGCATAAGTTTCCTTAAGACCGTTTAAACAACGATCTTCTAATACAGATGAGTCACCTGATAATAGAGCGTAAGAAACATAACGTAAGATGATTTCAGCGTCACGAAGGCAAGCAGCCATACGACGGTTAGTGTAACAGTTTCCTGTAGGTGAGATTAGGTTTGGTTGCTCACAGATCATACCAGAAACAGAGTCAGATACGATACAGCTAGCGTTAGAAACGATAGAGTTAACTGCGTCTAAACGCTTGTTACCTTCAGATACAAATTTCTTAAGAGCTTGTAAGTCTGCACCACCTACGTAAACAGCTTTAGTGTCTGAGCTAGAAACTACTTTTGAAAATGCGTCAAGCATAATACTTCTCCGATTTTATAAAAAATTAAACTGTGCCAATTGTTAAATGTATTTAATCATTAGGCATTGATATTACATATCTAGATAACACTATAAGATAATCTAAAAAGTTTAGCCAGATAAAGTAATAAACTGTAATATTTTAGCTACCTAGTTTGAACGCTTCAACAAACAAACCATACATAAACCCAATTTTTACATTATTTATAAAAATAATAAGATTAAAAGTTAGACGTTCTTTTTTTCTCAAAAAGGATTTTTGTCTTTTAGAATCATAAATAAACTTACTTAAAATCTCTAAAAATGCAACTAATAAGCCAGATGATAAAATTCCCCAATCTCCTGTTTGACCTAAAATAGTCGATAAAGTAGTTGCAAAGAAAAAACCAATCAAAATGGATAGAAAGCTTACAAATACAGAATTAATAAATAATAAAGTATTTTGGGAAATTTTGAGAAAATCAATCTGAAAATGCATCTTCATTAATGTTTTTTAACTTTTAATTATAGATACTAAAAATAATCAATAAAACAAATCAAAAAGGCTCTGTTTAAAACAGAGCCTTTTAAAGGAACATAGCTATGCTATTAACCGTTTACAGCTGGAGCTGTAAGAGCTACAGGTAAAGATTCACCAGCAGCTAAGTCTAGAGGGAAGTTGTGAGCGTTACGCTCGTGCATAACTTCCATACCTAGGTTAGCACGGTTAAGAATATCAGACCAAGTGTTGATTACACGACCTTGAGAGTCAACAACTGATTGGTTGAAGTTGAAACCGTTTAGGTTGAATGCCATAGTCATTACACCTAGAGCAGTGAACCAGATACCTACAACTGGCCATAGACCTAAGAAGAAGTGTAAAGCACGCGAGTTGTTGAAACTAGCGTATTGGAAAATTAGACGACCAAAGTAACCGTGTGCAGCTACGATGTTGTAAGTCTCTTCTTCTTGACCGAACTTGTAACCGTAGTTAGCAGATTCGTTTTCAGTTGTTTCACGGATTAAGCTAGAAGTTACTAGAGAACCGTGCATAGCAGAGAATAATGAACCACCGAATACACCAGCAACACCTAGTTGGTGGAATGGGTGCATTAAGATGTTATGCTCAGCTTGGAAAACAAGCATGAAGTTGAATGTACCAGAAATACCTAAAGGCATACCATCAGAGAATGAACCTTGTCCGATAGGGTAAACTACAAATACTGCAGAAGCTGCAGCAACTGGAGCTGTGAAAGCTACAGAAATCCAAGGACGCATACCTAAACGGTAGCTGAATTCCCACTCACGACCAATCCAACAGCAAACGCCGATGAAGAAGTGGTCAACGATTAATTGGTAAGGACCACCGTTGTATAACCACTCATCTAGAGAAGCAGCTTCCCAGATAGGGTAGAAGTGAATACCAATTGAAGCAGATGAAGGAATTACTGCGCCAGAAATGATGTTGTTTCCGTATAGTAAAGAACCAGCAACTGGCTCACGGATACCATCAATATCAACTGGAGGTGCAGCGATAAAAGCAATGATGTAAACAGTTGTAGCTGTTAATAGTGTAGGGATCATTAGAACACCGAACCAACCGATGTATAAACGGTTTTCAGTACTAGTAATCCAAGAGCAGAAACGTTCCCATGAACTTGCGCTTTCGCGTCTTTCTAAAGTAGCAGTCATTTTTTTAATTTTGTAAGGTTATAATAATTTTCTTCCCAAGCAACGATTGTGCTTGTTAGATATATTATCAAGGAATAACACAATATGTTCAAGAACATCGTTAAAACCCTTTTCTGAAAAGGCTTTTAGAGCAAACAGATTAAAGTACATAGCACAAACACTTGTTAAAAATAACTTGCTAATGAAAAAGATTCTAGATATAAGTTAATGAAATAAAGGCTTTTGAAATAACTTTTTCTTTGCTAAAATAAAATAGACAGATATAACTTATAAGCCTAAAAAGTTTCTCTTAGTCCACAAATTTATATTAAGAAAAAAAAAACATGAATACAAAAGTAAGCATACTAAACTCATATGAAACTATCTACATTATTAGACCTGATTTAAGTGAAGATAATTTGCTGAAAATTATAGAAAACTATCAAGGAATTTTAGTAGAGAGGGGAGCAAAGAACATAGTTACTCAAAACCGTGGACGACGTCATTTAAAATACGTAATTAGAAAATTTAAAGATGGAGTGTATATCCAGATGAATTATGATGCAAATGGTGAAACAGTAGAATTAATAGAAAAATCTATGAGAATTAATGAGAATATTATGCGATTTTTAACAACACGTGACACAAGTCAA
>Ga0255777_10002012_pt1 | contig 18540 bp, 17 predicted proteins | sample 101ome_15_FD_179975 | JGI IMG/M metagenome (GOLD analysis project Ga0255777, IMG submission 179975) | Coastal salt marsh microbial communities from the Groves Creek Marsh, Skidaway Island, Georgia - 101402AT metaG (version 2) | ecosystem: Environmental > Aquatic > Marine > Intertidal zone >... | reverse complement strand
TCACTGTCAGCGGCGATTGAAACCACATCACAATCGGTGCGGTTCACTAAATAAAACATCATCGTACGATGACCTTGTTCAACCACTTTTGACAGTTCTTGCAAATGCTTGGTACCGCGCGCCGTAACGCTGTCAGGAAATTCGGCCAATCCAGTTTCACGGGAAAGGGTCACGGATTTCACCTCGACAAATGTTTGTTGTCCTGACTGATCTGTAAGCAGAAAATCAATCCTACTTCCTTCGCCATATTTAACCTCAGGGCGGAAATCCTGATTTGCAAATTCTGCTATTGCATTGTTTTCCAGTGCCTCTTTCACGATGCGATTGGCCTGCCCCGTATCAACCAAAACCATAGCGCCCGTGCGCAACTCAGCAATGCGCCATGCGAATTTTAGCTTTTTCTTGGGATCATCATTGGGTTCGACCCATGCAATGGTCCCACTATCCAGCAGCCCCATCATGGATCCAGGATTTGCACAATGGGCCGTGACCTCGCGTCCATCAGGCAACAAAACATCGCTTAGAAAACGTTTGTACCTGCGGATCAGCTTTGCGCGGATTAAGGGTGATTGAAACTTCATCGAAACGGCCTAAAGCTTGGTATGTGAATACGAAAGGAACGCTATATGACTAACCCGACCGCTGCAATGATCGTTATTGGGGATGAAATTTTATCGGGGCGTACGCGGGATGCGAACATGCACCACCTCGCCGGAATTCTGACCGAACACGCGATTGATTTAAAAGAGGTCCGTGTGATTAGTGATGATCCCGCGGCAATCACGTTAGCTGTGTCTATTATGTCTGATGCCTATACATATGTGTTCACCTCTGGCGGGATTGGTCCAACGCATGACGATATAACCGCCGACTGTGTGGCAGCGGCCTTTGATGATCACATCGATGTACGCCCAGATGCGCGCAAACTGTTGGCGGATTACTACGCAGAAACGGGGCGCGAATTGAATGATGCGAGACTTCGCATGGCGCGCATTCCAGTCAGTGCAACCTTGATCGAGAATCCTGTATCCATCGCACCTGGGTTTGTGTTGAAAAACGTCCATGTCATGGCAGGCGTCCCATCGGTTTTCAAAGCAATGGTTCAAAGTGTTTTGCCCACGCTCACAGGCGGCGCGCCCCTGATCAGCGAAACGCACCGTTGCATGCGCGGCGAAGGCGACATTGCAGCCCCATTGGGTCAGATTGCAGATGAATTTCCAAACCTTTCTATCGGTTCATATCCCTTCCAACAGGATGGGGTTTATGGCACAAACATAGTTGTGCGGGGGACCGATCCTGCAGAGATCAAACGGGCCATAGAAAAGATAGCACATGCAGAAGCAAACTTGGGATGATTTCGGCGATATTCTAACCGCGCTTGACGCCACATGGCCCGCCGCGGCCCGTCAAACCGTGGGTCCGTGGATCATCCGCAATGGTCAAGGAGGCGGCAAACGCGTTTCAGCCGCGACACCAAATTCAGATTGGACGCAAGCAGACATTCAAACAGCCGAAGCGGCCATGCGAGATTTGGGGCAATCGCCCCTTTTCATGATCACTGATCAAGATCAAATTTTGGATCAGGTGCTGGCCAAGGCCAGATACGACATTGTTGATCCCGTGAATATCTATTCCACCTCTGTTGATACCCTAACAACTAAACGGCCACCCAAAGTGTCCATGTTTTCGGTTTGGCCACCGCTTGCAATTGAAATCGACATGTGGGCCGAAGGGGGCATTTCAAATGCGCGTACCAATGTCATGAAACGTGTTCAGGGCCCTAAAACATCCATTTTGGCTCGCTGGAATGATCATCCCGCAGGCGTCGGTTTTGCGGCCGTTCATGGCAAGGATGCCTTTGTTCACGCGGTGGAAATACGCAACCATCAACGCCAACAGGGTGTGGCCAGTTGGTTGATGAAACAAGCCGCCTTTTGGGCCGCAGAACAGGGAGCCAGTCGGCTAAACGTTGCCTGTACCAAAGCAAATGTGGCGGCCAACGCCCTTTATCGTTCCATCCACATGAAAGTTGTGGGAGAATACCATTATAGAATGAAAGGATAACGGATGAGCGAGACTGATCAGGTCACGGCACTAAATTTGCCGCCCCTATCACCCCTTCCTGAGAAGACACAAAAATATTTTGATATCTGCCAAGAAAAATTGGGAATGGTCCCGAATGTTTTGGTTGCTCATGCGTTTAACATCGACAAATTGAATGCGTTTACAGCACTTTACAATGAAACGATGTTGGCCGATAGCGGGCTAAGCAAATTGGAACGCGAAATGATCGCGGTCGTTGTGTCCTCTGTGAACAAATGCTTTTACTGTTTAACGGCGCATGGTCAGGCCGTACGCGAATTGTCAGGCGACCCGATATTAGGCGAAATGCTAGTCATGAATTACCGCGTTGCAAACCTCAGTGCACGTCAACGCGCAATGTTGGATTTTGCTGAAAAAATCACAATTGAAAGCCACCGTATCGAAGAAAGTGATCGCGCTGACCTGCGGTCGGTTGGCCTCAGCGATCAGGATATTTGGGACATCGCGAATGTCGCGGCCTTTTTCAACATGTCAAACCGCGTGGCCAGTGCCATAGATATGCGCCCAAATGACGCCTATCATGCAAAAAGCCGTTAGATCACTTTCCATAGTATTGGCGCTGACCCTAAGCCATCCAGTATTCGCAGGGCTGGATGTCCCCTATCCCAGTGGTGTTGAGCGTTTGTTCACAGAGCAAACGGATGACGGAACCCTTCGCGTTCCAATTGCTCCATGGTCGCAACAATCCAGCGTTCCACACGAAAAGCGCAGCGGAACAGTCACGGTTTCAACCTTTGAATTACGCGCGACATCCATCACGCCTGCACAGGTTGCAGCACCCATTCGGCAAGCATTACAGGATGCAGAATTTCAAATCACTTTGGACTGCATGTCAAACGGATGCGGTGGATTTGATTATCGGGTGAGTACACCCATCGTTTCGCCTCCAAATATGTATGTGAACCTAAGAAACTTTTTGTCAATTACGGGGATTAAGGGATCTGAAAGCATTATCAACATACTGATTTCGAGAATTGGCGAGCGGGTTTATATCCAAGAACGCCGTGTGGACCCTGCCGAGGATGCACCCGTGGCGACAGCAAAAATCATATCCATCGCGCCGCCGAGATCCACAAAATCTGTCAATAATCAATTCAACAAAACGGGCGCTGTCACACTCGAAGGTTTGGATTTCACAAGTGGCTCTACAAATTTGGGGGAAGGCCCGTTTTCAATCCTGTCTGAATTGGCGGACTATCTGCGCCAAAATCCGAATTCAAAAATTGTTTTAGTCGGTCACAGCGATGCAGATGGTAAGTTAAAAAGGAATATCGCCATTTCGAAACAACGCGCTGAGGCGGTACGTCAGCGATTGATTACGAAATACGGCATTCAAAAAACGCGCATCACTGCAGAAGGGATTGCATATCTGTCCCCACGGGCCAATAATCAAACACCTGAAGGGCGCGAACAAAACCGCCGCGTCGAAGCGGTGGTTTTGCAATAGATTACCAATGATCTAGTCCTTTGCGTGCAAAGATCTGTGCTAAAAAATCAATAAATTCACGTACTTTTGGTGGCGTGGATTTACCTGGGGGTATACTACGTGAATCCCTTGGGTTTCTTTTGGCAATTCAGGCATCACATAGACAACGCGGCCTTCAGCCAGTGCGGATCCGTATAAGAAGGGTGGCATCATAGCCCTCGGAAATCATTTCGATATAGCGGTTGTCCAATTCCAAGTTCACAGACACATCTGGAAATTGCGCCAAAAAATCACCCAGCACAGGGAACAAATGCATAGAGCCAAAGTCAGTTGCAACCGACACATGTAGCATCCCAGTTGGTACCGATTGCGTTGAACTGACCAAGGCGTCTGCCTCACCTACATCATTCAGCACACAGCGTGTACGGTCATATTAGGCCAGACCGATTTCAGTTGAACTAACACTGCGGGCGGTATGATTCAGCAATCGCGCACCAAGTCATGTTTCAAGACTGAAAATATGTTTCAAAACGGGAGATTTTGAAATCCCCATCTTGCGCGCGGCATCTTTAACACCAACTTGGTCTACCACGGTGGCAAAGGCTTCCATTTCTGTCAAACGGTCCATATTTTCCTCACTTCTGACTACACCTTTATCGCCACAAACTCGGGCAAGACTGAGGCGAAGGCAGGACAAGATAGACGTATTTAAAAGACACCTTAGAGGCTAAGCGCCAGCCGCACGCCTTGATCAATGGCGCGTTTTGCATCCAATTCAGTCGCTACATCCGCACCACCAATCACATGCGGTTCGATGCCATTGGCAATTAAATCATCTGCAAGGCTGCGTTCGCTTAGCTGACCTGCGCACAGCACGATCGTATCAGCAGGAATGACACTTAGGTTTTCGCGTGCTTCGCCATGAGAAATGCGCAACCCTTCGTCGGTGATCTCTTCGTAATTTACACCACCGATCATTTTCACGCCTTTCATTTTCAAAGTCGAACGGTGAATCCAACCCGTTGTTTTTCCCAGGCGTTTTCCTGGACGCTCGGCCTTACGCTGTAGCAGGGTCACATTGCGTGCAGGGGCGGCGGGTTGCGGACCCTCTGCCAGTAATCCGCCACGGATTTCCTCGGGATCACCAACCCCCCAATCTTTCAACCAGAGGGCCAAATCAGGGGTTTCGTGTGTCGCTGCATTTGAATGAACGAGGAATTCGCTCACATCAAATCCAATACCGCCTGCCCCAATCACAACCACGTTGTCACCTGCTGTGACACGGCCTTGTAAGATATCAATGTAACCACAGACCTTATCACTGTCTTGACCGGGGATTTCAGGATCGCGCGGGGTGACACCAGTTGCCACAACCACCGCATCAAACCCCGTTAAATCGACAGCGGATACACGATGCCCCAATTTCGTTTTCACCCCTGTTTCCGCGATCATGGTTTCAAACCAATCCACCAGACCCCAAAATTCTTCCTTACCAGGAACCTGTTTGGCCATGTTCAATTGCCCCCCAATCTTATCCGCCTGATCGAACAGGGTGACGTCATGACCGACTTGAGCGGCGGTCATCGCAGTGGCCAAACCAGCAGGCCCCGCCCCAATAACCGCGACACGTTTCGAAGCATCGGTTTTTGTCATGGGCAGTTCGGTTTCATAACAGGCGCGTGGGTTCACAAGACACGAACTGATTTTTCCGCCGAATGTATGATCCAAGCAGGCTTGGTTACATGCGATACAGGGCGTGATGGTATTGCCCTGCCCCGCGGCCGCCTTGGCGACAAAATGGGGATCGGCCAGAAAGGGGCGGGCCATGCTGACCATATCCGCGCATCCATCTGCCAGTACCTCTTCCGCAACTTCGGGTGTGTTGATGCGATTTGATGTTATCACAGGAATGGACACCTTACCCATCAATTTTTTCGTCACCCAAGCGAAAGCCGCGCGCGGAACGGATGTTGCGATTGTTGGGATACGCGCCTCGTGCCAACCGATCCCTGTATTAATAATCGTTGAACCCGCGGCTTCGATCGCTTGGGCCAATTGCACCACTTCTTCATGGGTTGATCCATTGGGGACCAAATCAATCATCGACAGACGATAAATAATGATGAAATCCGTGCCAACCACCGCGCGCACACGCCGTACAATTTCAACAGGCAATCGCATTCGGTTTTCGTACGAACCACCCCATCGATCCGTACGTTTGTTTGTGTGTGTCACAAGGAATTGGTTAATAAAATACCCCTCAGATCCCATGATTTCGACACCATCATAGCCTGCAGATTTTGCACGCTGTGCTGTTGCCACAATATCGCTGATTTGTTTTTCAATGCCCGCTTCATCCAATTCTTTGGGCGGAAACGGCGAAATGGGTGATTTTACCGCAGATGGTCCCACACATTCAGGGCCGTAGGCATAGCGCCCCGCATGCAAAATCTGCATCGCAATTTTGCCGCCCGCATAATGAACGCGGTCTGTAACGACTTGATGATTGGCAATATCGGTATCATCAAATAACCCCGCCGCACCTGGAAAAACACCGCCTTCGACGTTAGGCGCGATGCCACCTGTCACCATTAATGCAACGCCGCCGCGCGCGCGTTCGGCGTAAAATTCAGCGACCCGGTTCCAATCTTTCGTCTCTTCCAAATTGGTATGCATCGATCCCATCAGAACACGGTTTTTCAACGTCGTGAAACCAAGATCTAATGGCGCAAGAAGAGTGGGGTAGGATTGAGACATTTGAGTGCTCCAAGCAATAAGATATCGGAACAGTATGTCCAATTCATGTGTATTTTGTCACCCGTAACGCGGCGGCACCTAGCCCTCATTGTGGATATGTCGGCGAGACGCCCATTTCAGAATTTCCAACTCTTCCCGCAACAGGGCCACTTTGGCTTACAGATCAAATTCCATTGAGCGGCCTGCCGAGATGCAAAAACTGTCGACCGGAACCGTATTGCCCTCGACGGCAATTAGAAAGGTATGGAAACCTTCCCCGATCGCATTCATGGGGATCGGAATGTCGATCAGCTTGCATGATTACCGTATCAAGTATTCTGCGTAAGTTAGCTACGCGTTTTCGCAAAGATATGACGCGGCCTAACGAAAACTTGGCATCACCACGCTCTAACCCGCGACGGACTGCGGCGCCCCGAGCCAAAGCAAATTCCATAAAAACCCAAACTTCAAGCATCACCTTTGTAATCGTTTACACAACAACTGATTCTGGCTACTTCGAACTGGTTCACCAAAATGGCAACTTCATGGCCTCAGTTTGGGCCGCACTATTGGATCCGTCGGAAGGTACCGAACAAAATTAGGCATTTTCGACGTATCCGAACGAATTCCCTTCAAAAGCTGTGCCAAAACCTGTCGCGCCATAAAATCAGCATTGGTTGCACTTTCACGGGCATAAAGATTTGCCATAATCACATTTTCACCGCGCAGCGTAATCATTCTGTTGAATTCCGGTTGCAGCTCATGATCGCTAAACTCACCTCGTAAACCAGCATAAATCACACCATCCTTATCAACGATGCGACGCACCTTTGCGCCAAACCCAGCGGCCTGCACCAGCGTTTCGCCCGCGGGTGGGTTTTCTGGATCAATCGGATAATGCGTAACTGTTAACAATCGCGATCGGTCATGTGCTCCAGAACAGGTCACAAAGACACCAAAACCCTTGGCGTCGTCCTGAAAGGTTTGCGCGTCAGCGGCGCAAAATCCACGCGGCGCAGAATATCGAATGCCACTTCGAAATTGGATATCGGTGTTTGTAGGTATAGCTCGGGCATTCAAAAAACTGCCCGTGTCCATGCCACCACACCCTGCCAGAGAAGCGATCATAGCGACAGAAACTGCAACTTTTAGAAGCGTCCTGAACATTTACCTTGCCTCACTCGGTATCAACGCACCATAGCCCCGCCGCGCCCAAATTGAATAGAGTACAATTTCAACAACCGTGATAACAACCATCGAAGCGCCCATTGTGACAGATTTTGGCGCAATGTTAGATAGCCAAAGTGCAGCGCCCGACCCGATGGGTGTATCCCCCTGCCCGATGATTAGAATTGCAAAGGTGTTAACAGCAAAATGAATACCCATTGCCATGGCAATGTTCCCCCGCCACAGGGTAATGAAACACAGGATAACGCCCGTTACCGTTGTATTCAAAACGTAAAGCACGGAATTAACCCCATAGGTGATCGGATCAAGATGGGCCAAGCCAAACAAAAATGATGGCACATACACTGCCCATAACAAACTTGCCTTATGCGAATAGATCAGCCGCAACAAATAACCGCGAAAGAATAACTCTTCTGCACCAATTTGAATAAAAACGAAAATGAGAAAGGGCAGCAAATAGGTTAGCCAATCCGTTATCGGTACGGCAGCATTGCGCATATATGGTGGCGCACCCATCATCCATATTGCCACAAAAACCAACAATTCCAGTGCAAGGACGCACACAAAAACATAGAGGAACGCCACACGGAAATCTAACCATTGAATTTTTCCAGATCGACCATAAAGTTGTGGCAACGAAAATCCGAATAAAACGCGTGTCACGGCCCCAGTGGTCAACCAAACCGGAATGAATGACACCAAAAAAACGATCAGCGTCGACTGCGAGCCTTGATTGAAATCAATCCCCGCAGTTCCGTTTAAGAATAACCCGACACTAAATAGACCCAGTACATAAATCGCAATAATGATCAATGCACCAACCAGAATTCGCCACATAGCAAAAGTTTGATCCATTTGATACTGCGTGGACATCTCTACACCCGGTTTTGATGACTTTACCTGTTGTTTCCATCCTAGTTCACATCGTGGGCGAAGACCAACAGGTGGAATTCATATTTTTTGCGCCGTTGAAGAATTGCAATTCTGTCGCAACAGGCTTATTTGTCGAAAAACATGGGACTTATGGGAGCAGGTAATGAACTGGATCAATAACTATGTTCGCCCGCGCATCAATTCGATTTTTTCGCGTCGCGAAGTGCCGGAAAACCTGTGGTCCAAGTGTGATGAATGTGGAACCATGCTGTTTCACCGCGAACTTTCGGACAATCTAAACGTTTGTACACAATGCGGGCATCACATGGCGATTTCGCCACGTGATCGATTTGCTGGGTTGTTTGACGGTGGCATTTTCGTTGAAATCGATGTCCCACAACCTGTGACTGACCCGCTTGGGTTTAAGGATCAGAAAAAATACCCTGAGCGCATGAAAGCGGCCCAAAAGAAAACCGATGAAAAAGAGGCAATGTTGATTGCCGAAGGTGAAATTGGGCGCACACCCATCGTTGCCGCAGCACAAGATTTCAGTTTCCTTGGTGGATCCATGGGCATGTATGTCGGCAATGCCATCATCGCCGCAGCAGAGCGTGCCGTTGAACTGAAACGCCCGCTGATCCTATTTTCCGCGGCAGGCGGCGCACGTATGCAAGAAGGTATTCTAAGCCTGATGCAAATGCCCCGCACCACGGTCGCGGTTCAAATGCTGAAAGAAGCGAACCTGCCCTACATTGTTGTTTTGACACACCCAACAACGGGCGGTGTCACGGCATCCTATGCGATGTTGGGTGATGTTCAAATCGCAGAGCCCAACGCGCTGATTTGTTTTGCAGGTCCACGTGTGATCGAACAGACAATCCGCGAAACATTGCCCGAAGGGTTCCAACGCGCCGAATATCTGCTGGACCATGGTATGTTGGATCGCGTGACACCGCGCACAGAATTGCGCGAGGAATTGATTACGATTGTGCGGATGCTGATGAAAAAATCACCTGCGATCAAAGGTGATTTGGCCGCACCCACAGCGCAATCTGATGACACCCCTGCCTAACGCGAAAAGTCAGCATTCATGACAACCCAAACATCTGATCACATCCTGGAACGGATGATGGCCCTGCACCCCAAGGTGATTGATTTAACCTTGAATCGCATGTGGCGCCTTCTTGAAAATCTTGGTAATCCGCAAAATGATTTGCCACCCGTGATCCATATTGCGGGCACGAATGGCAAAGGATCCACCCAAGCGATGATCCGCGCGGGATTAGAGGCGGCAGGCAAAAAGGTACACGCCTATACATCACCGCATTTGGCACGGTTTCATGAACGTATTCGCCTGGCAGGTGAACTGATCGACGAAGTTCACCTAACCGAAATCTTGGACGAATGTTACGCCAAAAACGGCGGTGAAACGATCACATACTTTGAAATCACTACAGCGGCAGCGATTTTGGCCATGGCGCGCACGCCAGCGGACTACACACTGTTAGAAGTGGGTTTGGGCGGTCGTCTGGACGCCACTAACGTGATTGATCAACCCCTGCTTAGCATCATTACACCAATCTCAATCGACCATGAACAATTCCTAGGCAATACCCTGACAAAAATCGCAGGGGAAAAGGCGGGGATCATAAAACGCCGTTGCCCCGTAATTGTCGCACCGCAACCCGAAGAGGCGATGGCTGTGATAGAGGCGACCGCCGAACGTCATTACGCGCAAATCATCGCCCAAGGCCAGCATTGGCACATCGACACAGAACGTGACGGGTTAATTTTTCAAGACGAAACAGGGGTCGTGCAGTTGCCACGCCCAAATTTGCCCGGTGATCATCAAATTGAAAACGCAGGGACGGCAGTAATGGCGCTGCGCCACCTTGGGTTTAACAATGAGATATGTGAGGCTGCCGTTGCGCGAGCCCAGTGGCCCGCCCGTATGCAACAATTGCACACAGGCCCGATTATTGACAGCGCGCCAGATGCTGAAATTTGGCTGGATGGCGGACATAATCCCGCAGCCGGTCAGGCCATTGGACATCATTTAGGAACTCTAAGCGAGCGTCCAACCTATTTGATTTGCGGCATGCTGAACACCAAAGACATCAGCGGATATTTATCGCCCATAGCGCCTCATGTCGAAAAACTAATCGCCGTTTCCATTCCGGGAGAGATGAACACTTTGTCCGCTGCAGACACCGCAACAGCTGCGCATGACGTGGGAATGCAGGCCGACACGGCAAATGACGTGTTAATCGCCACGCGCGAAATTGTGAAAAATGACCCAAATGCCCGCATATTAATCTGCGGATCCCTGTATTTGGCGGGAGATATCCTACGAAATCACGCTTGATTCGAAAAAGATTCGTTTTAGCGAATCACTTTTATTGACTGATTCGCTTCATTCTGCATATATTGTAGGCAAGCGGGGCTGTATCACAACTGGTTGAGGGCAGCTTGGCTTATGGATAAGGTTTGCATACAGGCAAAAAAGCTCGGTTCCTTAGTGAACCGAGCTACAAATCCACACAGAACATAAAAAGGTCAATTAGTCTTTCAGGCCGTGGATCACATGACGTGAATCATTGCCTGCACTTTTCACAAATTTGACGGACAATCCGGCACGATGGCAATGTTGGCATCACTTATACTGCGCGTCTAGGCGCTAGCCTAATCTAATTCGAAGTGAAATATCACGGATCAACCGATGCGGTGAATGATATTTTTGGGCCAACAAAGATCGGTTAAGCGGTCCCAATTAATTGCGGGTTGGACAAACAATTTTCCTGCCCCTGATACAATCAGCGGCCCCAATTCGCGCCTTGCATTTCGTTTAGGCGACTCGCCGTACGTTTGAATTCAAAAACGCCCTCACCCTCAAGATATAACATTTCTGGGCGAGCGGCGGCAGAACAGATCAATTTGACGTTCGCCTCATAAAGCGTATCAATCAGTGTCACGAAGCGCTTTGCCTCGTTAAAATTGCTGCGGCCAAGCTGTGGAATATCGTCAATCATCATCAAACGCAATTGTTCACAATAGGCCAGATAATCCCCAGGCCCCAAATTTTGTCCGCACAGATCAAAAAACGCAAACCGCCCAATCCCACTGCGGAATGCAGGGATATGCAATGAACGCCCCTTATGAGTAATTGTAAATTCCTTGGCCTGACCCAATGTCAAATCCTGCCAAATCGCATCCATCTGCGCGCGCGTGTCTGGGGAAATCGGGGTGAAATAGGTTTCCTCGCCCTTTAATCTATTTTGCCGATAATCCGTGTCGCTGACGATTTCTTTGACGACCAGTTTCTCGGAAATCAAATCAATAAAAGGCAGGAACAATTGACGGTTCAAACCGTCCTTATACAAATCCTTGGGGATACGGTTTGAGGTTGTGACGATTACAACGCCCGCCTCAAACAGTTTTTCGAACAATCGGCCAACGATCATTGCATCCGCGATATCTTTGATCTGCATTTCATCAAATGCCAACATCCGAACGCTGTCTGACACGGCGTTGGCTACAGGGTCAATCGCGTCCTTTGCACCACCTTTTCGTGCCTCATGCAGAGCATTTTGTATTTCCTGCATAAAGGCGTGGAAATGAACCCGCCTTACAGGAACAGCCAAGCTTTCGACAAACAAATCCATCATCATGGATTTACCGCTTCCAACCCCGCCCCATAAATACACACCCTTGGGTGGCGGGAGCGCTTTGCGAAAAAAACTCTTTTTGACTGGCTGAGCAAGCGCTGCCCTGATCCGTTCAAATTCAGGCAATATTGCGCGCTGCGCAGCGTCATCGCGCAACACACCCGCATCGATACGACTTTGATATAAGGTCAATAAATCCATGCGCGCTGATTAACGGCTCGTTCGAAATTAGGGAAGGGATTTTTGATGGCTGGGTAATAGACATCAGGCTTGCCACTTCGAATGTAACAACTCAGGCGCAATTACAAACCGTGGCAGGATTGGGAATTGGGTGTTATACGGACGATATTTTTGCGCAGACAGTGCCTCCAAATCAGTATCCAACGCTTGCCCAAACGCTTGAAGTTGAAACATTTGTCGCCGATAGAACCAATATCCTGTCGTTCCGAAATTTCCTCCGACATTGATTTTTGACGTATAGCGCCGCAACGAAATTTCAGCGCTCGCTAAAAACAGCTTGCCTTTGGGGATTGTCTGAACCAAGCACAATTTACCATTCTTAGTATGGAGCGAAGCATGCAGTCAAAGGCCCCCTTGTTCACCCCCGTCCTATTGGTTGGTTGCTTTATCATTGTGGTCAGCTTCGCGGTGCGCGCCTCTTTTGGGGTATTCCAAATCCCGATTGCCGAAGGATTTGGTTGGTTGCGTTCAGAATTTTCACTGGCCATCGCAATTCAAAACCTAGCCTGGGGAATTGGTCAGCCGATTTTTGGGGCCATCGCCGAACGTGTCGGTGATCACAAGGCCATTATTCTAGGTGCCTTAACGTATGCGGCGGGACTTGTTCTATCCTCTTTTGCTGTTTCGCCCGAGATGCATCAAATGTACGAAATCCTTGTGGGTTTTGGTATTGCGGGCACGGGTTTTGGCGTCATCTTGGCGGTTGTTGGCCGCGCCAGCAGCGATGAGCATCGTTCGATGTCCTTGGCCATCGCAACTGCAGCAGGCAGCGCAGGGCAGGTGATTGGCGCACCCTTGGCGGAATATCTTCTAACACTTATAAGTTGGCAAAACGTCTTTATCGTCTTTGCTGCAGTGATCCTGTTCACATTGCTATCCCTGCCCATGATGAAAAGCCCCAAGGCCGCTTCCCGCCAAGAATTAGAGGAAAGCATGGGCGAAATCCTGATCAAGGCGCTAAAGGACCCCAGCTATACCATGATATTCCTTGGGTTCTTTAGTTGCGGATATCAATTGGCCTTTATCACCGCGCACTTCCCGGCATTTGTAACCGAATTATGCGGGCCGATAATGCCGGGCGGGGCGCTTCATTCCATGGGGATCACCACCACATCTGTTCTCGGCGCGGTGGCTATTTCGTTAATTGGATTTACCAATCTCCTTGGTACATTGTTGGCAGGATATTTGGGTAAACGCTACACCAAAAAATATTTGCTAAGCGCGATTTACGCGGGTCGCACGGTAGTCGCCGCGTGGTTCATCATGACGCCGATGACACCGACAACGGTCCTTATCTTTTCTGCGGCCATGGGATCGCTTTGGTTGGCGACTGTTCCCCTGACTAGCGGTCTGATCGCGCATATTTATGGATTGCGGTATATGGGAACGCTTTATGGGATCGTCTTCTTTTCCCACCAATTGGGCAGCTTTGCAGGCGTCTGGTTGGGCGGCAAGATGTATGATGTGTATGGCGATTACACACTGGTTTGGTGGGTTGGCATTGGCGTCGGCGCATTCAGCGCTCTCATCCACCTGCCCGTCAACGAAAAGCGCAACGCACAGCTCGTCTAGTCAAAAGCCGCCATCATGGCGTCCGTATGGGTATAGGTCACACCGTGGCCTGCCCCCTCAATCACGTGATGGCGCACTTTGGGGTTCCAAACCTCTAGCTGATCTTTGGCAAAGAGAGGTATGACAATATCAGCAGCGCCCCAAATCGCATGTACATCCAAATCGTGATAGGCAATGCGTTGATGATCCTCTTTCGTATCGTTTGCCAATGCCCCGCGCAGGGATGCCAAGACAGATGGGATAAAGCCGCGATACTGCAACTCCTTTTGTTGGCGATCCACGACAAAGGGGACTGTGGTGTCCAAGGCGCGTTCAAGCTCGCAACCCCGGCGATGCTGGGTGGCATATGTGGCCATGAACACCCAATCCCCGATGATGGGCACATCGCGCACCAATTTGGCGGTCCACCCCAATTCATGCCCCATACCCGCAGGGGCAAGCAAAAATAATCGTTTGATCATCTTGGGATGGATCGCGGCATAAGCGGTAACAACCCATCCCCCCATGGAATACCCCACCAAATCAAAGGGTGCATCGATGTTTAGATGTTCCAACAATTCTTCTAAGTGGGACACGAAAAACGCACGATTTTGATCGCCCTTGGGGCGGTCCGAATATCCGCGCCCATAGTGATCATACACCAAAACGCGATGCCCACGTTCCACCAAACGTTTGGCCAATCCTTCATAGACGAAGGAGGGCGTAGTCAGCCCATGTACGCAAACAACCAATGGTCTATCGACAGGTCCGTGAAATTGATAGTGTGTTATTCCGTTGGACAGCGTTGCAAATTTCCCAGGCGCATCTGCACGCGCCTGTGCATCCATGGTAAACCGACGCCACTCAATAATATAGGGGGCCACCAAAATCGCGATGACAATTAGGAACAGGATCATTGTGCTGCCTTCCATTGTTGCAGGACATAAACCGCCGTCATCAAATCCAAATGAGCACCCCCACCGTTTTTGAACAACGTGATTTCATCGTCTTTGCAGCGTTTAAAATCATTCGGCTGATAATAATCTGCCCGCACGTGTTTAGGGGTGATCACACCATCGGCCAAGGGAATTTTAAGTTCGCCAATATGGTCAAGTGTCGTTTCATAGCTATCTACAAAAACCGACGATCGCAACAGCGCCTGATCATCCACCTCTCGCATGTCTGGACGGTAAGCGCCGATCAAATCAATATGCTGTCCAGGTTGAAACCAATCGCCGCTTAACACGGGTGTCGTGCTCATCGTGGCAGAGGTGACGATATCGGCCATTGCAACAGCCGATGGCAAATCCTTTACCGCGCGTGTGTTTGAATATTTGGCGGCGAATGCCTCGGCCGTTGTTGCAGTGCGGTTCCAGATCAGAAATTCCGCATCAGGAAACCCCGCACCGTAGGCCGCGCGAAGGGAATGCCCAACCGTGCCTGCGCCAACAATCAGGATGCGTTTAGACTCGGGTCGTGCAAGTTTTAGGGCCGCGCATAAACTGTCCCCCGCGGTTTTCCATTTTGTAACCAAGTGAAAATCAACCAAGGCCGCAAGTGCACCTGTTTCATCCGAAAACAGGCTGACGCACCCGTTGATCATGGGGCGATTGTTTTTTGGATTATCTGGAAAAACGGTTGCGCATTTCACGGCCAACCCCAAGCCGTCAATCCACGCGGATCGGTTCAACAGAGTGTCGCCACCACGATAAAGGAACGTGTCCGATATTTCAGCACGGGAAAGTTGATGTCCCTGATCAAATGCCTGACACAGCCCCAACCAATCAAGGTTCGCCTGTCCCTCTTCAAATGAAATTTGCACAACGCTCATCTGCTGTCCTCCTATCCACATAGAAACGGGGATAAGGTGGATGAGCAAGCGCAAATACACTCATTTATGTTGGAACCGCCTCTCTGCGCAGAACACGCAACGCACCGACGTAATGCCAACGTTACACCGACGTGAAACAGATGCCTATTTTTTGGTCCTTTTTCACAAGGTGCTACACCCGAAATTCATCGGGAATTGGCGTTCGATTAATGGCGTCCACTTCGTAATCCAATGTTTGTGCAAACACACCTTCAAATCTTCGGCTGCAATTGCATCTTTGAGGCGGTATAAGCGACCGTAAAAACTACGCTCGCGCCAAACCGTCAGGTTCAAAACCGTTTCTCGCAGGGTTTTTTGATGGGATGGTACCAGGATGAACGGACACTCGACTCAATCTGGATTTGCGATCAATCACCTAAATCTTGCGTTTTAGCTTTCCTGCCTGAAAGTGTCGCTGCCGATGACAATTAGATCGTAGTCCATTGGTTTCTTAGTTGTTTGATCGTTTACCCGGTTTTCCCCAAAAGCGCGTTTGCGTGAAATTCAATGTGATCGGGTATGAAGGTCGAAACAAAGAAATAGCTGTGATCATATCCATCCTGCAGACGAACAATTGCCGCCGCCTTTTGTTCTACAACCGCAGAGGCAAAGACCGCCGTTCCCAACAGATCATAGAATTGATCAGATGTCCCTGTATCAATCAGGATGGGGCATGTCGCACCCTGTTCACGCATCAGGCAGGTCGCATCGTGATTTGCCCATGCTGTTTCGTCCTGCCCCAGATAAGCGCCCAGCTGTTTTCGCCCCCAATCCGACTGTGTGGGATTACAAATTGGCGCAAATGCAGAGACCGAAGCATAATGCCCAGGATGACGTAGGGCCAGCGTCAATGCCCCATGTCCCCCCATAGAATGGCCCGTGATGGATTGGCGCGACATATCAATGTTGAAATTTTCCGCGATCACTGATGGCAATTCCACGCTGACGTAATCCCACATTTGGAAGTGGGGAGCCCATGGATCTTGGGTCGCGTTGACATAGAAAGCCGCCCCTTGTCCCAGATCATAGGCCTCATCATCACTCACGCCTTCACCACGCGGAGAGGTGTCAGGAAAAATCAATGCAACCCCTGCCTCTGCCGCCCAGGCCTGCGCACCCGCTTTGACCATTGCGTTTTCATGCGTGCAGGTTAACCCAGACAAATACCATAAAACGGGAACAGGGCGGCTGGCCGCTTCTTCTGGCAAGAACACCGCAAAAGTCATGTCACACTGACACGCCTTGGATGCATGACGATAGACGCCCTGTATTCCGCCAAAACATTTATTCTCGGACAAAGTTTCCATTTCCAATCCCTTATTTTTCGTTTTTCATGGATGGCTCTCACCCCACACTCAAGTGCCGTTACCAGAATGATAAATTTGCCTGAGCTTACATCATGGATTTAACGCCAAAGCATGGTTTTGTTTTACAGTTTAAACATAAAGCGCACTGACCCAAGCGATCACAGCCGACACCGTAACGATGCTAAACGCCGTAGACACCAGAATTGACGCAGATACACGTTGCGGCGCGACACCGTAATGTTGCGCCTGAATATATACATTCCCCGCCACTGGCAGCGCACTGGCCGCGATCATAACGGCAGCGGCATAGGGTTCAACTTCAAACAGATACAGCGCGCAAAATGCAATCGCCGCAGGATGCAAAATCAGTTTACAGATGGATAACCATCCTGCGACTTCTATCCGTTCTGCGGATTTTGACGCAAGCGATGCACCAATCGCAAACAAGGCCCCAGGTGTGGCAGCCGACCCCAAGATAGTCATAAATTCATTTACGGGTTGCGGGATTGGCAATGAAAACACCGCCCACAACAGCCCAGCAACAATCGAAAGGATCATCGGATTCTTCAACAACCCCATGATCAATACGCGGATGATCCCCAAACTCATCCGTCCATCGCGGGTTCCAACGATGACCATGACGACGATGGATCCAAAAACTAGCAGATCAATTGCCAAAACCATCATCACATAGCCAACCGCAGCCTCGCCCATTAAAAGCGCCAGCATCGGAATGCCAAGAAACCCCACATTGCCAATGATGGAACACTGTGCCTCAATCGCGGCTTCGGTTATTAAGACACGACGATAAAGCGCGACGACTCCTGCCAGTAGATAAACGACAACTGATCCCAGCAGGTAGGCAAATACAAAATTCCAATCGAATAAATCGCCTAATGATAGGTTCGACGAAAATCGAAACAGCATTGCGGATAGTGCGAAATAGAATACGAATTTCGTTAAATAGGCGGTCGCCTCCTCGGTAAAAAAACGTGTGACACCAGATATATAGCCTACGCCAATCAACGTGAAGAAGGGGAGGGTTTTTAGAAAAATTTCATACATAACCAAGCCTTAGCACTTGGCCCGTGCGGGTCAATCGAAATCAGCCACTCCCAATCAGTGCGCCTGCGGCAAAGACCAAGGCACCGCCCAAAACCACCTGAAACGTCGCACGTAAAAATGGGGTTTGCATGTATCTGTTCTGTATCCAAACTATCGCCCAAAGTTCGACGAACACGACGAAAATCGCGATGCTGGTTGCCAGCGCAAAGTCAGGGATTAAATAGGGGAGCGCATGGCCCAACCCGCCCAATGTCGTCATGACACCCGCCGCGATACCCCGCTTAATTGGCGAGCCGCGCCCTGAGATGACGCCATCATCACTGGCCGCTTCGGTAAAGCCCATAGAAATCCCTGCCCCGACCGAGGCCGCAAGTCCGACAAGAAATGTGGTCCATGTATCTTGGGTTGCAAAGGCCGTTGCAAAAATCGGCGCAAGGGTCGAAACCGACCCATCCATCAGCCCCGCCAACCCAGGTTGCACCCAAGTCAGTATGAAATGACGGTTTGCGGTTTCTA
>Ga0255777_10002005_pt1 | contig 18560 bp, 8 predicted proteins | sample 101ome_15_FD_179975 | JGI IMG/M metagenome (GOLD analysis project Ga0255777, IMG submission 179975) | Coastal salt marsh microbial communities from the Groves Creek Marsh, Skidaway Island, Georgia - 101402AT metaG (version 2) | ecosystem: Environmental > Aquatic > Marine > Intertidal zone > Salt... | reverse complement strand
TGCACTGCCCCACATGTACCGCCAGCAACGCATGGCCCAGTGGCGCCGCGAACCCGTCAACTGCCGCATCGAGCGCCCCACGCGCCTCGATGCCGCACGCCGCATGGGCTACAAGGCCAAGCAAGGCGTTATCCTCATCCGCACCCGTGTCCGCCGAGGTGGCCTGCGGAAGGGCAAGGTCCACATGAAGCGCAAGCCATCAAAGGCCGGTGTCTCGAAGATCACCATGGCCAAGAACACGCAGCGCATTGCCGAAGAGCGTGTCAACCGCCACTTCCCCAACCTTGAGGTCCTCAACTCCTACTGGGTTGGCCAAGATGGCAAGCACAAGTACTACGAGGTCATCCTCATCGATACGCACCACCCTGCCATCGTCAACGACAAGCAACTGGGTGCCTTTTCGCGAGCCAACGGCAAGACGTCCCACCGTGGCCGTGCCTACCGTGGCAAGACCTCCGCCGGCAAGCGCGGTCGTGGCCTGCACAACAAGGGCAAGGGTGCTGAAAAGCTCCGCCCCTCACTGCGGGCCAACCTCAACCGCGGCAAGTGAAGCCACAGTTCTTGACCGATTGGTCCATCCGTTGGTTTATTGAGCGAACGCTCCTGTGGTGAATCCATGGTCCACGGCACCGACGTCATGACGGCGTGGGTTGGACTCGACGTGTACCTTCCCACCGGTCGTCGGTTGGGGGTGGTGCACGACGCAGTCATCGATGCTGAAGGAATGACGTGCACCCACCTCTTTGTGCGTGACACGCCCGACGACCTGGTCGAAGGTGGCATCCACGTCGCTGTGCCCTGGCGTTGGGTCAAGGCCATCGACGAGGTCGTATTGCTGCGATGGTTCCCGCCCACCCCCATCCCGCTCCAATCCTGAGGTGGCAATATGACGATCGACCTCCACGTGCTTGGCACCGCTTCGGCCCGGCCCACGTCCACTCGAGGCGTGAGTGGCTCGGTGGTCCACACCGAGGACGGGCTGGTGGTCGTTGACGCCGGAGAAGGGTTTCAAACGCGCTTTGAGCGCCATCGCAAGCGCCTGAAGAACCATGATGCACCCCGTCGCCTCAAGCCCAACCGCATCGATGCGCTCCTGTTCACGCACGGTCACCTCGACCACACCTGGGGCACGCTGCCCTGGTTGCAGACGATGAGCTTGGACCACCGTGAACAACCGCTTTTGATCCTTGGGCCGACGTCCAGCGACGTGTTTGACGCCATGTTGGAAGGTCGCTCCATGCCCGAAGGCACGCCGCCGGCCGAGCTGGCGTTGCAGTGGAAGGCGTGGGCGGACGTGGGCGGTTATGCGGGCTTTTCGTATCCCGTTCGTTGGGTGCTGGGGGACGTGGTGAACGACCGATGGGCGGAGGTCGACCCCGAGACCCTTTCAGCCACGCTTCTCGAGGCCATGCCCCAACCCGGAGGATGGCGCCGGCACCGCCTCCAAGCACTGCCCACGTTGCACAGCGTCCCCTCTTGCGGATGGATGGTGGAGCGAACCGCCTCGCCCGGGGTGTTTGATCGAGCGAAAGCCATCGCCTTGGGTTTGAGCGACGAGCAGCGCGCGCAACTGGCCCGCGGTGAGGACGTGGATCACAACGGTACGATCTTGGCAAGCAGCGCGTTCAGAGGGCCCGGTGCACCTGCCCTGCGGGCCGTGATTTCGGGCGATACGGCAGCATGCGCCCCTGGGTTCGAACCCCACCTCGAACCCGACCTGCTGGTCCACGAAGCCACGTTCCTTGACGCCCAGGGCGACAAGGCCGTCGAACACCTGCACGCCACCGCCACCGGTGCAGTGCGAACCGCCGTTCAAACCGGTGCGAAGGCGTTGGCGCTGACGCATTACAGCAGCCGCATCAAATCCATCGCAGAGCCGCTCGCTGAGGCGACGGAGGAAGCCTTGCGTTTGGCGGTGAACTTGCCGGTGGTGGCGCTTCAGGACGGCGACGTGTTGAGTTTGAACCACGAGGGTGTGATGCACCGAGTCAGCAACGACGACGGGTGGACGCCAGTGAGCATGTCACCCAATCGTTGAAGTGTCCGTGGTGCATGAACAGGTCATGCGTTTGGTGCCCGTGGCACTCGTCCTCTTGCTGGCGCTCGTCCCGTTGCACGGTGCAGCCGATGCAGGCCGTGCGGCCCCGGGTTGTTTGACCCGAGCGCTGGACGACCTTGCAGCCACGGTGGACGTGGACTCCGGTGTCTGCATCATCGTGGATTTGGGTGTGCTCACGCCCGGTGACGTGCACGATGTTGAGGCCATCATCGTTGACGACCCCATCGACCTGCTGTTCTTTGATGAAAACGGTGTACAGCCGTACGAATTGGGCCAGTCGTACCGCAACGGGGCCGTGGCAGCCATCAGCACCGAATCGGCGCTTGGGGGCTATGAATTCCATTGGAAAACACCACCGTCCATCGCGCCCAAACGCTGGTTTGCGGTGCTCGACAACCTCGCGCACGACGGCGATGGAGGGCTGGGTGACCAGGGCGGGGTCCGCAGTCGCGTGGCCTTTTCGATGACGCCTCTCAGCGAGTCGTATTGGACCCCGTTCCATGACACGGTGGCGGTGGACGCGGGCGCCTCAAGCGTCCTGCTGGACGGTGACGACCTGCGCCTCGACGCCGCCACGACGGTGGTGCTCTCCGCATGGGAATTGGAGTCTATCGGCGACGTGTACCTCCAAACGCGGTCCATGCACGACCGCTACCTCGCCGGCGAAGTGGGCGTTCAATACATCGACGGTGGTGCCATGCAGGGCGTCGACGGCGACCAATCCGTGACGTGGCAGGTGCCATCGACCTTGGACGGTGAGGAACTGCTGCTGGTCGTGGACAACACCGACACCCCGCTCGGCGGCGGCAACGGCTCCGAGGCGCTTCGTATGACGGTTCGCATCGAGTTGGCACCCCCCCTCGCTCCGGTCGTCACGGACAGCGGTTCGGGCACGATGTCGCTCGGTCAAACGTTGACCCTCGACGCTACGGCTTCGCCCAACCGTTTGGGTCAGCAGGGCACCCTTGCGTGGGACTTCGATGCCAATGTCGACACCAACCAGGACGGGAACCCCACCAACGATGCCGATGGCAGCGGGTTCAGCGTGGACGCCATCTGGGCGCTGCCCGGGACAAAAACCGTCACCGTCACCAACACCGCCCCTTCAGGTGAGACCGCAAGCGTGACCCACCAGGTGAACGTCGTCGACACCGGTTCGCCCGTGCCGCGCATCCGTGCCAACGGGACCGCCATCGCCGACGGGTGGCGAACCAACGTGGGCGTGCCCATCGCGCTGCACTGCTTATCGAGCACGGACGACCACACGGTGGCGAGGTGCGATTGGACGGTCGACGGCCAACCTCAACTCAACACGACGTCCATCGTGATCAACCCCGACCGCACCGGCAACCACAGCGTGATGTTGACCGTCACCGACCCGGCCGGTAACACGGCCAACACCACCGCCACGGTGCGGTCCGTGGACCCCACCTTGCCTTCCATCGACCCGGATTCGGTGGTGAATTTCCCCACCGACGTGGATGAAGGCAGCGCGCTGTCGTTCAGCATCGTCGTGGACGATGCCTTTGACGATATAACGAGTCTGCGGGTGCATTGGGACCTTGACCCCGAGGTGGACAGCGACGGCAACGGTGAGTTCACCGACGACCCCGACCGCGTGGGCCTCAACCCCTCCATCACCTTCAGCACCCCCGGTGAGGTGGACATCGTGGTGACGGTGTTCGACGCTTCCAACAACACCAACACCTACGCCTTCACGGTGGATGTGATGGCGGTCGAGGAAACGCCGCTTCCTCTTGGGTTGGCGTTCGTGGCCTTGGTGATTGTTGCGGCCGTGGTGGTTGGATCGGCCGCCGGCTACCGAACCGTTCAACGCGGCAAAGCGCGTGGGATGCTGGTGGCACGGGGTTTGTCCGTCGAGGAAGCCAAGGCGCACATGGATCTGGTTGCGCAACGTCGCCGCTTGTCGTTCCGTGCCACGCCCGAGCAACATGCTGGGTTGGACGAGGGGGAGGTCATGTCGCAAGCCGAACGGCAGGCCGCCGCCAAGGAAGCCGAAATGCAAGCCATCTACGGTGGCAGCACACCTGCAGGTGACCCCAACCTCGCCTTCGCACCGCCTCAACAGATGACCTCGCCCATGTCGGCCGCATCGTCGCAGGTGGCCAACGAAGCGGCCGCCTTGCTGATGGAAGAAGGGTCGATGACCCCGCCCCCAGCATCGAGCGATGCCCTCGAAGCGTTCTACGATGCGAACGAAGCTGACACCACATCGGCAGAAGACGCTTCGGTTGTTCAGCCCGCTGCCGGAGCGGTCCCTGCAAGCGCGAAGGCATCATCCGACACGCAACTGGTCCACGGTGGCGTGGCGTTGCCGGAAGGCGTCGTTTCCGCTCCCGCTTCAACGACGAGCGCTCCATCGCCACCGCCCTCGCCACAACCGGTGACGGTTCGCCATGCATGCAGCGCTTGCAACGCCGTGTTTGAGGTGGACGTGCCAGCAGGATTGACCCAAGCCATCGTGGCATGCCCGTCCTGCGACATGGACCAAACCGTTCGCGCTGAGACCTGAGAAGCCTCCCTGTTGTGAACGCAAACAGGGGAATGCTTCTCAAAGGAGCAGGCCTTCATTGGCAACATGGGTGGCGAGGCCGTGCGCGTGCTTCATCGCGGGCTTGCCACGCCGCCCCCAAAACGAGTGCTTCCGGTGTTGCTTGTTTTGTTGATGCTCGGGGCTTTGATGCAGCCTGCTTCAGCCAACCTTTCGGTCTCTCGTGATGACTTCGGCGTGCTGGATGAATTGGCCCAAACCCTTGAACAACGGGCCGATGCGGGCGAGGCGCTCGTCGCCTTGCAAGGGGCCGAGTCGTCGTTTGCCGTGCTCGATGCCGCCAAGCGGCCCGTTGCAGATGGCGATGCCTTGGCCGACGCTGAAGCGTACCTCGATGGGGTTGAACTCCGCGACACGGCACCGATGGAGGAAGCGCATCCACGTCCCTACACCTTCTTGACCGACGTGGCCACCCACCCCGATGCTTGGCCGTACAACCTGTGGGAGACCCTTTTTTCCGTGGAGGCGCTTGGTCTGGACAACCTGCTCGGGTTCGGCATCAACACCTACGCCGTGTACGTGAATTTCTCCACGCGCAACAACGGCCCCTCCTACGAGGCTTGGGATTCAGGGACGTTCACAGGGGAATTATTGGTTGGCACCGACCTCGTGCTGTTTGAGAACTACATCGACATCGACGGCGACGGCACGGACGACCTTTCAGTAGCCTTGACCATTGAAGGGATCACGACGTTCGGACAAGGCTGGGGCATCGAGACCGGTGATGGCATCATCCCCACCCCCACCGAAATCTGGCTCAAACCCACCTTCCAGTGGAAGGTCAGCGCCATGAACATCAACGACCCGCTGTGGAACAACCTTGAGCACCTTGAAGTCACGATGATGAAGGGTTTGTCGTTTGACATCACGCTGTCCAATTCCGAATCCTACGCCGTGGTGGTGGACACGCGCTTCACCCAACCCCCGCACGACGTTCGTTTGGGTGTGGGCATTGAACGCATCGCCTTCAACATCGGTGGTGCCTTCACGTCGGTCGCTGACCTGACCGCTGCTTTGCTGGGCGGGCTGGTGAATTCCAGCGACCTGTCCTTGACGGGCATCACCGCACCGTACGCCATCCGTCTGACCAACCCCGACGCCCCTGGAGGCTCGGAACAAACGGATTGCAGCGAGACCCTGAACTACAACCCGGATGTCGACCACGGGGCCTCCAGCCGAGAGCACAAATGCGGCATTGGCATCGGTGTTGGCTATGTTCACTTTGGGGCGGTTGAGCCCGACCAATCCGTGCCCATTCTCGAATTCGCCTACATCGACGTGGGCTTCCATCCCGAGGCGGGCGAAACACGCATCCCAAGCGAGGTCGACCTCACCCTGCGCAACGACAACGCCGGTGACAACTCCTTCGACACCATCGAGATCTACGCTGATGTGGGGACGGACGTGTTCATTCACTACTTCGAGGACCGCTCGAATGTACCGGAAGGCGACGATCCGTTTGGCAACGTGACCGATTCACGCCTGGTCATTCGCGGCTTGCCGTCCGGCACCATGCACGACGATGAAATCGCAGCCATTTTCACCACCATTGGTGAAGCACCGGGGAGTGCAAACCTGCCCGGTCAAGTGCCGCAACGGCTCTCGATGATCATCGCCATCAAAAATTTCTCAGGTGACCAAACCACCAACGTCAACGACCCCTCGTTGCCCATCAACCCCGCCTCACCCCCCAACTCGTTGTTCCTCATCGCTGGCACCGAATCCATCGACCGATTCCAGTACGACAGCAGCTTCAAGCGCGGCGGTTACGCTACCGACAGTTCGTCCATGCACGTGGTCATTGAAGACGTCCCCCGTGTCATTGTGATTCAGGGCAGTTTCCTCTTGGCTTCCAGCGGTGTGAACCGGCTGAATTACGACAACCCCAACCTCAACACCATCGCCCAACTGTTCGACAACGCGCTCTTGACCGTCATCGAGATCGTGCTTGACATCGGGACCATTCTCAACGGCCTGCCCAACGCCGTGGTCGGCACGGCGGGTTCTTCCGGCGGTGAAACCGAAATCCAATGCTTCAACCAGGTCAAGCGAAGTTTGCCGGAGACCGAACGCGAGCCGATGGAGATCGGCCGTCTGGCCTTTGCACTGGCCAGCAGCCCTCAACCGTGGCTGCCCGGGATGGACCACATTTTGCTGTCCGAAGACACCGGTCAAGCCGTGGTCAACGGCCGTCTGGGGCCGATGGACCCCTTGGTTCCGGTGGGCATGAGCATGCAAATCGGGGGCATTTCGGGGGCGCGTCACGCCTTCGACCCCGTATCGGGGATCCGCGAAATGACGCTCGACGGCGAGTCCAGCGGTTCACTGCTCATCGGTCACATCAAGCACACCGATGGGAACATGACCACAGCGGTCAAACAATCCGCCACGGTGTCGAACCGTCCAAGCAATTTTGACATCACGCAGCGCACCGACGCACTGGAATACGCAGCATCCGAGCCGATCGGCACGATCACCTACGGCGGCCAATCCGGTGAACAACGCAACGCCATCCGCCTATCGGGTTTGCCGGCGACCTTCCGCTTGGTGCTTGGGGACACCGTGGGGTACGTCGCCGACCAGCCGATGGACAGCATTCAGATTCAGATGACCAACGCCTCGACGCCGCTGACGATGGACGGCGATCACATGCGCTTCTGGGTCAACGAGGACACGGCGGAGGCCAGCCTGAGCATGCAGCTCTCCGACATCACCGCCATTCAACGCCTGAGCCCGCTGGTGCCCGGCTCAACGGGCCCTGAGGGCAACTCGGTGGTTCAACTGGTTCGTTCGACCTCGTCGCCGTTCAGTGTCTCGTTTGAGGACGAGACCGACCACGCCGACCCGTTCCTCGGCTTGAACGGGCGTGTGTTGTTCGACCCGCTTCCAGCCAACATCTCGCTCACGTTGCCCTCCGACGTGGATTCCGACGGGTTGGAATTGCCCACGTTTGACGAGGGAGAAGGGATTGAAGCCCTTTCGTTCTTCCTCGGTGACATCGTTGACTTTGGCTCGGTGGTGAACGATTTCATCCACGGTCTGACCGTTGACGTGGGCGGTGACATCAGCGAGGCCCAAAACTTGAGCATGGGCCTTGATTTGTTCACCGGTGAAGCCTTCGATTTGACGGTGGACATGCGCAAGGGCAGCAACGTTGGGGCTGAACCTGACTGGATGCACGGCGTGGGGATGGAGGCGTTGGAGCAAACCCAATTGCAATTCAACCTGTCCAGGATGCCGACCTTCACCTTGTCCAGCCGTGATACCGTCAACACCGTGCTGGCCGACGGGCGTGTTTCGGAAGCCGAACGCCCCCAACTCTTGTCCATTCTCGAGGTGCTGAACATCACCGACGCCGAAGCCCTGGCGCTGGCGCTCGAGGACGGCAGGGTGCAAGTGGAAGAGCGAGAACAACTCAACTTGACCCACCTCGAAGCCAACGGCATCACGCTCAACGACCGGCGGGCGTGGCACCTCAAATCCTGGCTGCCATCGTTGCCGGCAGGTGAAATCAACCTGCTCTACGATTTCCGATTGCTCGAGGGCGTTCCCACCTACGAAATTGACCTTCAAATGTCGCAATGGCAGCCCGAGCGGTCGCAGTTCGCCATCATCGCCAACGGCATTGACGGGCAGGACATGGAGGTCTTCATCGACGGCTTTGACACGGAAACGCCGAGAAACGTGGAGATCAACGCGTTGTTCTCAACGCAGGAAAACCTGACCATCCCTCGTGTGTCCGTTGACATGCATTACAACGCTGGTGTCCGTTTGGACTCCGCCTACGCCCTGCTCATCGACCACGATGCCAAGACACGCGTGGAGGCCATGGTCATCGGTATTCCTCAATCGACCGATGTTTCTGCGGTGATCGGGGACGTGCTCATCCTCGATCTGGTGGTGCCCGAGGAGTACCGCGTCAATCAACACTCAGCGGATTCCTTGATGGTAAAACAGCTCCGATTTGTCGACGGCGTGTGGTGGCCCGCCATTGCGTTCATGCGCGACCTGCCCTCAGAGATGCATCTGTCCACCGAACCCGACCTGCGGTTTGACATTCGCCAACAGCTCGCTTTTCAGGGCACACGCACACTGAATTACGAATCCAACACGGACGACATGGACCTGTACCTCGAAGCGAGCGGACGAGCCATCGAGGCCAAAGGGGACGTGCTGATGGTGGCCGAGGACCTTCCACAGGTGTTCAACCTTCAACCAACGGAGGATTTCGGCATGAGCATCCAATCCTCTGGTGTCGGTGTCAAACGCCTGTACCTCAAAAGCACGGACTTGCCCGCAAGCCCGGGTGTGTTCGTGGATCGCGTGGAGGTTGTGGGGCAGCACCTCAAGGGGGCCACGATTCACATTCTGTCGGGGCCAGGCGAATACCCGATTTTCGTCGTGGATGACATCACCGACGGTCGCATCGTCGCCAGCGCCCAAGTCCGCATCAAGCCCGCCGATCTACGGGCGCCAGGCGCACCGCCGTTGACCTTCATGGGTGACTTTGAGATCGAAGGCCGAGCGGTGCTTCTTGACGCCCAGTTCACCGGCATCATCCCCACCGCTTCCTCGATGGGCGTGAACGGCATCGTCACCGACCTCTCGTTGATTGGAACCTTGACGGGTGATTTCGTCGAGACGCGTCACATCATGGTGGTGGACCCCATCGGCAGCGCTTTGGCCAGCGGTTTGGCCTATGTGTTCGGGTGATGTCATGGCCAACGATGTGTCTGCTCATCAACTTCGCGGGGACGACGAAGGCGTCGACGAGGAGGCATGGGAAGCGGCGCAAGAAGCGGCGAAGCTGCTTCAGAGCATCGGGGAGGAAATCACGCCCTTCCGCGTGGGCCTTGCGGCGTCCGTCGTGCTGCTGTTCATCGGTTTGTTGTTCAGCGGTTACTATTACGTGCTTCCCCGTGATTCGGTGAGCCTCGAAACACAGTACATGCAGCGCGGCGGCCACCTCATGATGTCGGAATTGCACAACGACGGCAGTCGAGCCATCACCGAGGTGTCCATCGAGGTGCAGTTCCAAACGATGGACGGGGCGATCATCGACACGATGACCATCAACGTCGATGAAGTGGCTGCCCACGCCTCTTTGGCGGGCGACGAACTCGAGATGCTGGTGTTGGGTCACACGGTGTGGGACGAGTACATTCTCGATGTCAGTTTCACGTATCGGGATTACACCGGTGAATTCCGCACCGGAGGGCAAAGCCATGTTGTGGGCGAATGGTCCTCGGAGTACTTCCTTGACCGTGCAGACCGACGGTTTTGGCCGCTGGATTGATGCAACGTCTTCGCGTGGGGACCCAACCGATAAAGCAGGGGAGGCGAAGCACACGCCATGGCTGACAGTCAACGCCCGTCCCGTGCGGTGTTGTTGGTGCTGCTCCTGCTGATGTCGACGTCCATCTCGATGTTGACGCCACCATTCCCGGTCGCCGAAGCGGTCCAGCAGGATTGGGTGGAATTTTCCCTTCGTGAGGGCGTTTACAGCGAAGCCGTGGGTGCGTACACCCAGACGGATGCACTGGAGGGCCGCACCGAAACCGCCACCGGGCCGGTCGGGACGTTCGACGCCTTGGGCTTGCAGCTCGCTGCCCCCATGCCCGAGGCGTGGTTGGCACCGAGGTTGGACGTGCTCGTGCTCATCGTTTCGGCCGATGTCCACCTTGCCGATGCTCGTTCAGGGCTCAGCGACATCCAGGGGCTGGCTGTGCGCGAATTCATCGCGCCTTCGGGTCTGATGGTTCAAGGCACGCCGCTGGCTCTGCAACAGGCATCGGTTCACCCGCACGTGGTCGCTCACCACGCTGCTCCGTTGGGCATGTTCGTCCATCGGGACCTCATGGACCTCCTGCTTCTGGAGGACGGCGATGCAGCCCTCGGCGAGGTGCTCGTTCGCCTCGACGGTTGGCGAGACGCCGAAGGACCGCTGGAACGCGTGGCGTTTGACGACGGTATGGGCGGCACCCTTTCCCAATCCATGGGTGAGGTGGTCGCGGCTGGTTTCACCGAGCACCGTGCGTGGGACATGGGTCGCTACGAAGGCTTCCTTTCGGTGGGGGCAGCGCTTGAGGTGATGCGCCAACCGTCCGTGATGCACCTACGTCCCGACCCAGCGTTCGCAGCGTTCAACGATCAATCGCGCAGCAACATGGGCATCAACACCATGACGACCTACTTCACAACGGATTTGGACGGGTCAGGTCAACGGGTCGCTGTGGCCGATGCAGGCCTGGACGAAGACCACGGCGACTTCGGCACACGCGTGGTTGGCAGTTACGACGTGATTGGGGACGGCTCCACCGCCGACATGCACTCAGGTCACGGCACCCACGTGTCCTGCACGGTCCTCGGGGACGGTTACCGAGGTGGATACGGGGGCGTGGCCCAATCGGCCGAACTGTACTTCCAAGCCATGGAAAACGACAACACGGGCAACTTCCAATCGCCTTCGCTGAACTACCTGCTCAACACCGCCTACAACGCCAACGCTCGCATTCACACCAATTCGTGGGGTTCGAGCGCCGCCAGCGAACAGGGCAAATACAACTCCGAAACCGAGGACGTCGATGACCGCGCCAACTACTACGACAAATACTACTCGAGTCGTGAGGGGCTGACGGTGCTCTTCGCAGCCGGAAACGACGGGCCTGGTACGGGGACGGTTTCACCACCCGCCACGGCCAAGAACGTCATCTCGGTGGGCAACCACCAGAACCGGTACAACGGAGCGCCGGACACCATCATCAGCGGTTCGTCTCGCGGTCCCACCGAAGACGGGCGCATCAAGCCCGATCTGGTGGCCCCCGGCGGTTACGTGCGGTCTTGCCGGGCACAGGAAGCGGCCGACACCGGAGGTTCAACGTGGAGCAACACGTACTACCTCGAATACACCGGCACGTCGATGGCGACGCCCAACGCTGCAGGTGCAGCAACACTCATCCGCGAGTACCTGCTGGAAATCGCTCAACGTCCTTCGCCTCAGGGTGCGCTCATCAAGGCCCTCTTGGTGCTGGGCGCTGAAGACGTGGGCGGTCGGAACGTTCCCAACGACAACGAGGGATGGGGTCGCGTGAATTTGCGCAACACCTTGGCCCCGCCGGGCGGCCAAGGCATCTGGGTGGACGACCGTTCCTACTTGGCGCGAACGGGCAACAGCAAGGTGTACTCGTTCAACATCACGCAAAACACAGGGGCCCTGAAAGCGGTGCTGACCTGGTCGGACGAACGCGGGTCCCGCTTCTCCACCGCTCAACTCGTCAACGATCTCGATCTCGTGTTGGAAGCACCCGACGGGACCCTCTACCTCGGCAACGATTTCGCCAACGGCCGTTCCGTGACCGGTGGCACCCGCGACAGCGTCAACAACCTCGAGGTCGTGTTGGTGGACAACGCCCAACAGGGCATTTGGACGGTCACGGTCCGGGACGCCCAACACAGCGGTTCCACCTCCCAGCCCTATGCCGTGGCCGTGTTGGGTCACGGCGTGAACGATTTGCGGCCCGACCCCATGGTGGTGCCAGAGTCCTTTGAGATGGACGTGGCCATTCCCCAGGTGGGGGACCCGGTGACCCTGATCACCGATTTCTTCAACTTCGGTAACGTTCGAGCCAACACCTTCCCCATCTCGTTTGAAGTGGACGGGACAGAGATCGATCGGCAAAGCATCGACCTCGGCTCGGGCGTGACCCGTTCGCTGGTGTGGTCGTGGACGCCACAGACGGCTGGGACAAGCACCCTCTCCTTCATCATCGACCCGGACGAGGCGATGGAGGAGATTCGTGAGAACAACAACCGTTTGGACATCGAGGTGAACATCACGGCACCCGGCGTGAAACTCGAAACGCCGTCCCGCACGCAGACCTTGCTTTCCAGCACCCAAACCACCTCCGTCTGGAACGTGACCCTCACGAACACCGCTCTCATTCCCACCAACGCATCGATGCAGACCGGGGAGGTGCGGCACGTGGAAGCGGATGCGGTCATGCCGTGGTACGTTGGTAGCACCGAGGCCAACTTCAGCCTCGAGGGGCAGGGCTCGGAACACGTCACCGTCACCTTGGTCCATCCCGCACCCCCCGCACCGGGGACCTATCGGGTTGGCTTGCTTGGGCTGGATGTGGACAACGGGGTGACCTATCCGCTGGATTTGGAACTCCTGGTGCCCGATTTGGCGGAAGCCTCCTTGGATTACGATTACCAAACCGTCCCCGTTCATCCGTCAGAACCGACCAACCTCACGGTGCGGTTCCACAACGACGGCAACGCCCCCATCGGCTACGATTTGTTCCTCGAGGCACCGGCGGGGTGGCGGGCCGGCTTCACCAACCTTGGCAGCGAGGCGGGGGCCACTTCGGGCTCCACCGGTCTGATCAACAGCGAAGCCCACCGAGCGGTGGGGCTGGTGTTCACCCCACCTCAGGTCATGACGGCGGCGGGCGCTCAGCGCGTGGTGACGTTGACGGCCATCGGTCAAACGGAGCAGCAAGAGCGGTTTGAATTCGACATTCCGATTCAACTGGCCACGGTGACGGATTTCAACATCAACCTTGAGTCGTCATTGGGCACCGTTCGGCCCGATGCGAGCGTCTCGATGCGGTTCTCTGTTGAGCATCGCGGCAACATTGACCTCTCGTTGACGCCAAGTTTTGAATTGCCGTCTGGGTGGTCGGTCACCAGCGACATGCCCGCCTTTGAACTTGAATGGGCGAGCAGCAAGAACCTGCTCTACACCCTGCAAGCGGGGGCCAACGCCCGTTCCGGCCCGGTGCAACTCCACTTCGACAACGGGTCGATGCGAACAACATGGACGGGGACCCTGACCGTAGAATCCCTGCCCGAACCCACCCTCACGTTTGTCTCCCTCGAACTGCCCAATGGCACCCGGTTCGGGACGCCCCAGGCCGACGGTTCGCATCCTTCAGGGGAATCGATGACGTTCACGTGGTTGTTGAGCAACACCGCAGAAACAACCTGGACGCCGAGCGTGGCGTTGCAAACCGATGCGGGTTTGTTTGGTGACTGCAATGAAATCGAGTCGGTCGCGCGAAACGCGCAGGTGCCGTTGGTGTGCACGGTGCTGATCGCCGACAGTCTTGCACCGATGGCCGAACCTGCGTTCACCCTTCGCCTCAACGGAAACGGGGTTGAACTGACCACGAACGTGGGGTTGCTGGTGGCCGAGAACGAACAAGTCACCTGGGACGTGGGTCAGGTGCCGGCGTTTGTGACAGGGGAGACGCGTCAGCTGCGGGTTGAGGTGGAGAACACCGGCAACCTACCGCTCCAACGTCAATTGCGCGTCGAGGCACCCGACGGATGGACGGCCTCCGTGGACGGGGACGACATCGTCTCATTGGAGGTCGGCCAGTCCGTGTTGGTTCGCCTCGATGTGCGCGCCGACCTTCCGGGCGAGGGTGAACTCAGCGTTCTGTTGTCCGAAAGCCCGGCGACCGACGCCGTCCTTTCCATCGCTGTTTCAGCCACCGGCGAGCCGGTGGGCACCAGCAGCAGCTCGGGGTTGACCGGTGCCACCGCAGCAGGTGCTGCGGTGCTGGCGATCTTGGTTCTGCTGGGTGTGGCCGTTGTTCGACGTCGAACGCCCGAGGTGCCTCAAGCGGTCCCGACCCCGATGGTTGGCACGCCTACGCTGAAACCCGTTCCAGCCGTTCCGGTGGTGGCACCGGTGGTCGCACCTGCTGCGGCGCCTGCGGCAACCCCTGCGCCGATGTGCTGGGCTTGCAGAGCGCCGGTCACCCACGCCGCGGTGGGTTGCCCTTCGTGCGGTGCACGTTACCACGGCGCCGCATCACCCGGTTGCAACGCTGGGCGTCTGACCACCTGCAACAACTGCGGGGCCGCCGCTTCAACCTTTATCCAGGCATGACCGAAGGGCCCCGATGAAGCAGAATCGGCACAGGGTTTTGATAGGAGAACATGAAGCCGTATTCATGGAGACCAGCGTGAGCGTTGCAGGCCACCAACGCCGCAACGCCGGTTTGCTCGTTCTGCTGATGCTGTTGGCGTTGGTGCCGTTGAGCGCACCGCTCGTCTCGGCGGACGGTGGGCGCGACGCCTCCATTCAGGTCACGGCCGTCCCCACAACGTTGACCGTCAACCCGGGCGAAGCCGGTGAATACACGATTCGCGTCCGGAACACCGGTTCAAACCCCGTCACGGTTCAGTTGAGCACCAGTCAAGAACCGGGCGAGGCCTGCAACGGCTTCACGTCCACCATCACACAGATCACAGGCCCCATCGATTCAGGTGCAACCGAGGAAGCGACGATGAATGTCTCACTGACCCAAACCGCCGAGGGGGATTGCGACACCACCGTCACGGTGAACGCACAGGAGCAAGCCACCCCGCCCGATGTGGGTGGTGCGCCAGCGCAGGAATCGGTCACGGTGACCACCACGTCGGGCGACGGATCCGGGAGTGCTTTGTTTGGCGTGGACCTCATCATCAACGATCGGGAAAAGGACTGGGCCGGTGAAGAGGAAATCGATTTCAGCGTGGAGGTTGAAAACACCGGTCGAACCAACGAGACCATCGCCTTGAGCGTGGATTCAACCTCCGAACCCGGCTGCATAGCTTCGGACGACTTCACGGTAACGCTGAGCGATGAAACGGTGAACGTGGACGAGGAGGAATCCGAAACCGTCACCGTTTCGATCGAGGTGCCCGAGGGGCAAGCTGCCGACGATTATTGCTGGGAGATCACCGGTTCGGTGACCAACGACCCCACGCAAGAAGCCAGCGATGTCGAAACCTTCCAGTTGAACGTCCCGGTGCTCAAGCAGTGCACGGTGTCGTTGAGCAAGACCTCGGTCAGCGTTCGTCCCGAAGCTTCGGCCACATTGACCGTGACCTTCGCCAACGACGGTAACGCCGATTGGACCATCGCCACGTCAGCAGGCGGCACCAAAGCTTCGTGGGTCACCGTTGACGGCCCTTCCTCAGGTCTTCTGCCCTACGATAACGGAAACGGGGAACGTTCGTTCGACCTGGTGGTTTCACCCGACGACTCCGTCCGTTCTGGGACAAGTCAAACCGTCCCCATCCTTGGCAAGGAGGGCCAATCCGTAAAGTGTCAGACGGACTTGACGGTCGTGGTCGGCCAATCCTACGGCGCCAGCATCTCCGTGGCCACGTCGCTGCTCTCCAACATTCAACCGGGCCAAAACGAATCCACCACGGTCACGGTGACCAACCTGGGCAACGGGCCGGACAACCTCCGGGTCGCCTCGTCCAGCGCACCCACGGGCTGGGCGGTTCAACTCGAACAGTCCACCGTGTCGGTCGGTTCCATGCACGACGCGGATGATGACGCCACGCTGTCCGTGACGGTGCGCGTGCCCACCAGCGCCCTTGCCACCGATGAGATTGAACTCGTGCTCAGTGTGCTGCCCTCGAGCGGCGGTACGGCCTACGACACCGTGACGTTGCGCGTCACCGTCGCCGCTGTCCACGGCATGGACATCGGCGTGCCCTCCACCGACCAAACCGGTCGGTCGGGCACCGGCGTTCGGTTCCCTATTGACATCACCAACGAAGGCAACGTGCGCGATTCGATTCGGCTTTCGGCAGTCTCGCAAACCGCCAGCCCTGCGTGGGGCACGTCCTTCGAAACGACGGAGGGCATGCCGTTCACCGACATCGATGTCGAACCCCGCTCCACGCTTCGGGTGTTCTTGGTGGTCAGCATCGACGGCGAAGAAGAACTTGAGAACACGCGGGTGACCGTTCGCGTGCGCAACCTGGACGACACCAACAGTGCCGACGCTGACAACGACGGCATCCCCGACAACCAGCGTGAGGCGACCTTCCTCGCCGTGCTTTCGGATCGGAACTTTTCGATGAGTCTCCGCTTTGACGACGGCGACACCGCCAACAGCGCTTCGCTCGTGTTGCCGCCCAGCGGCACCGCCACCTACGGTTTGTGGATTCAAAACACCGGCGACGGCAACGATGAGGCCATCTTCACTGTGGGCGGGCTTGAGGGCCTTGCCACCCGGGAGTTGGTGGCGTTCGGGCTGCCGGTCACCGGTGAACTTCCCGTCCCCAAGGGCTTCGGTGTTTGGGACATGGCCAACGGCAATTTCGTGTTCGGAGAGGACGGTACGCCCCTGTTGGGAACAGGAGCGAACGACGACATCGCTCGCACCCGCGCTGAGAACATGATGGTCGAGAACGGCTACATCGACGGTTATCAGGTGCGTGCTTACGAGGTCTTTGTTGAGCTGACTGTCCGCGTGAACCCTGGTGCTGAAACCGGCCAGAGCGGTCAGTTGCAGATCATCGCAGCCAGCGTGTCCAATGCTGCCGATACGACGGCGGCCGTGACCCTGACGTTGGAGGTGAGCATCGTTCACGATTTGACGTTTGACACCGACAGCGTTCGACGCGAGGTGGCGGTCACGTACGGCGCTTCCAATCACGAGGAGATCGTGACCATCGTGAACACCGGGAACATCGAGACCGACATCCGGATTTTCACATCCGACAACCTCCGTGGATGGTCGGTCGTGCTCGACACCGAGTCGGGCAGCGATTGCACGTTTGATGCTGGGGAATTGGTGTGCACGGTGGAGGAAGGCGAATCGGTGAACGTGACGGTGACCATCCGGCCTCCGTTCGGCGCGGAGTTGGAGGACACCTACAAGTTCACGCTCTCGGCTGAGCCCGTTGACACCGGCGTTTTGGACCGCCAAAACATGGAATTCGTGGTGCAAGGAACGCCCGCGGATGGCGTCTTCAGCCTGGCCAACAACACGACGGTTCAAGCCGGTGCTGCGGGCGTGATCCTTCTCCTGCTCGTGGCGTTGTTGATCCGCCGCCGATGAGGTTCTGCGTGTGCCAACAGCAGGGCGCTGTCGCTCCCCAACGCCGTTTGGCGGTCGGGGGCGGTTGACAACGCTTATTGAGGGGTCTCAGTTGGACAAGAACAGAGAGCGTATGCGTTCTTTGTTGGTGTAAGTATGTCGGGACTTGAATCCGTGCCCAGTGCCTACCTTTCCATTGGTTTCTTGACGGTTGTTGGGATCCTCATGCCGCTGACCAATTTCATCATCACGTGGTTGGTTCGTCCCAAGGTCGACCCTGCCCGACCGCACATCACCCGGTCGTATTTGTTGGAGGGCTACGAGCGCGACCACAGCCTCTACCCTCGCCGGTTGACCACCTTTGAGTGCGGCAGTGAACCCGTCGGTGAGGCCATGATTCAGTTCCACTTCCAATACTACTGGTACGCCATCATTTTCCTCGTTTTCGATGTGGCCTTCATGTTCCTCGTACTCGGCGGCATGGTCGCTGCCGATGCCACCAAAGTGGGCAGCACGACCACGGTCGCCGACGCCGAGTCGGCGCTCGTGACGCTGGGCATCTTCTTCGCCACGATGTCCCTTGGCGTCTGGTACGTGTTCCGCAAGCGAGGTCGCATTTACATCTGAGGTGAAGTTCATGGCAGGTCAAGACGAGAACTACGCAGCCTTCAACAGCCGTGCATTGGTCGAGATGGTCGGTGACGTCACCGATGAAGCCCTCAAGGCCACCAAGATCAAGCAATTCCTGAGCGTGCTCGCTGGCCGTTACTTCAACTGGGCAGGTCGCAAGTCCCTGTTCACCCTCCACCTTGGCATCAAGTGCTGCGCCATCGAGATGGCCGCAGCCGCCACCCCCCGATTCGACGGTGACCGGTTCGGTGTGCTGTTCCGTTCGTCGCCGCGTCAATCCGATGTGCTGTTGGTGAACGGTCCCATCACCAAGAAATTCGCCGACAAGGTCGTTCGTCTCTGGGAGCAAATGCCCGAGCCCAAGTACTGCATCGCCATGGGCGAGTGCGCCATTTCGGGCGGACCGTACTTCCAATCCTACAACATCCTCGAGGGCGTTGACACCGTCATCCCCGTCGAC